>Ga0194044_10001438_pt1 | contig 12105 bp, 7 predicted proteins | sample JunL4417m_MetaG_FD_155460 | JGI IMG/M metagenome (GOLD analysis project Ga0194044, IMG submission 155460) | Anoxic zone freshwater microbial communities from boreal shield lake in IISD Experimental Lakes Area, Ontario, Canada - Jun2016-L442-17m | ecosystem: Environmental > Aquatic > Freshwater >...
TGGTAAAGTATTACCGCAAATGGGAAATCCATTTGCGGTAATACTTTACCATAAGTGCTGATTCTTCGTTTGAATAGTATTCTGCCTTTGCTTCGGCATTTATCAGTGTCTTGAATTCCGATAAAAGTATGTCGTCCTGTTTGTCTGCACGTGTTGCCAGTTCCTTTAATCCGTAATAAAGTTTGCCTGGTGAACAGTCGAGTACGCTTGAATCAAACTTAAGAGCTATTTTATTGTCCTTTACCGCATACCTTGAATAATAAAGTGTGTAGTTCATTTCCATCAGTCTTCTGAATGCGGCGACGTTTGCTTTCTCATAACCCGCTATAACTGCCATCGCAGACACTTTCTTACCGTCACAATAACCGCGTATTTCCTTGGAACCCTGTATCAGCTGGAATGTCAGCATTCCGTTTTCCATAGTACAGAATACATTGTCTGCTTCATCTGATTTCAGGTACTCAAAGAATGCATCGTATGCCTGAAGATAATTCTTTTCTGTGTACAATTTATCACATTCATTCCATTTTTCAATCTTTGCTTTTGGTTTGAACGCATCTGTAAATCTGCCGAATGTTATACTCATATTGTTTTAAATATTTTTTATGCAATATATCTTTAATAAGAATAAATCGAAATTCAAAAAATGTAAATTATTACTTAAACATAATCTTCCGAAATAATAATAGTACTATAACTTTATCTGACCGTTTAAATTAAATTGTTTGGAATTTTGAAAATTCAGACATGACTTTAGTCATGGGTAATTGTTAACTCTGAAATTCAACGGTTTCTTCTTTAATGCATTTAACCTGAATAAATAAAAAAACCGCCCGGTTGGGGGCGGCTTACATTTCTAAATAGAATCTTTACAATTTTGTTTTGTTAATCAGAAAGTAAATAAATATACATATGCCTGTGTTTATAAATAATTATTGTCTTGTAATCTTTACTTTGAATTTACCGCTGTTATCACCCGAACTGCCAAGCGCATCCGAGCAATATAACTCCATTTTATTTCCTGTACCTTTGTATAAAACACTGTATGAGTGTCCTGAATTATAAGGAATGGTTGAACCGTTTATTGTGTGCATATTTTTTCCGTCAATTACTAATTGTCCCCATGGCTCTGGATTTGGACATCTCCATTTAATATAACAATAACAAGGGTCTACTCCATCCGGATTTTTAGTATCCCAGTCGCTCACGGTACCCGATGCTTCAATTAAATACATTACTCCATCAGAAAGTATATCCTTTGTAAAAATTTTATCGGGCTTTGTATTAGGAACTTCAAGAGATTCTGATACCAGACCTGATAAATCTTCTTTCGGCTCTAACCATATTGTAAACATTCTTGTTTCTGTTGAAGGTGCAAGTAAGTCAGTCGGAATATTAACATATTTTGAGTCTTTAAATCCGTCTTTTGAAGCATTAACAAAGAGCTCGGATTTACCCGGTAAATCTGCGTCTATCGGCTGGCCTGATTTACCTGTCCAGTCCGCCATTCCGTTATTATCAGAATACTGTACACCCCATATAGATTTATTTTGCCCGTTAACATTTTGAGGAGTCCTGAGGTTTATTGAAACTGTGGCATTGTTTATCGGGCTGTCATCTTTTTTATTAAGTACCTGCACTTGTAAAGGTATCGTTGTCAGTGGATTTTTTACTAGTGTAATTTCTCCGTTGTCATTTATCATTGGTTTAGAGCCTACAATGAAAGCTGACTCCTGAGTTTTATAACCATCTGCTGAACAAACAAAAGCAACATAGGTCCCTAATTTATAATTGTGCTGAAATGAAACCAGACCGCCATAGTCAGTTGTTTTACTGCCGTCTCCGAAATAAACAACTGCTCCTCTTAAAGGCTTAACAGTGCCGTCAAGGTCTTTTCCGAAAACAGTGATATCAACTAATTTCTGATCAAAATCATCTTTGCCGTTTTTATTCTTAAGCCTTAAAGTAATCGTTTGCCCCTGTAAAGTTTCCGAAGAGACAGCAAAAATCTGTTTCGTGGCATCAGAAAAAACATCTTTGGCAATTGCATAGTATATTCCTTCTTTTAGCAATGAAAATTCAGCATCCCCGGATGCGTTTGTCACTTCGCTTTTCGAAAGGTATCCGCCGAGTAAATCAATAATTGTTACATTAGCACTTCCAATTGGTGAGTCGTTATTGAATGCTGTAACATGAACAACGACTTTTGCTTTGAATTGTGAATATGATAAACTAAATGTAAAGAGAGTAAAAACTGAGATTAGTAAAAGAGAAATGAAACTAAAATGTTTTTTCATAGTTTTTAATATTTAATTTATTATAATAGTTCTTTAAAAATCAAAATTATAAAACCACCGGCTGAAGTAATTCACTGAGTGTCTTGCAAGCTTCTTAAATGTTACTCTATTGCTATACACCTTGTCAACGGAAAAATAATCATTTTTCCCAAATAAAAAAAGCCGCCCGGTTGGGGGCGGCTTTTTTTTAGGGGGTAGGTTTGTCAACTATTCCCTAATGCTTAAACCTGTTATTTAATTACTGCTATTCTTTTTGCGTATGTGTTAAGAGATGTTTCCAGTCTTACAATGTATACACTGCTTGCGAGTCCTTTAGATACCCAGTTCCTTTCGTATTCTCCTGCCTTTAAGTATTCATTAGCAATCTGCATCACTTCTCTTCCGAGTAAGTCGTATATTCTTATTCTTGTAAAACCGTCATTCTTAATCCTGAACTTTATCGTTACTTCGGGATTAAATGGATTCGGATACAGATTCAGGAATTCATATGTGTCAATCTTCACTCCCGGATTTCCTACACTCGTTATTGTCCTGATAGGAAGGTAATCTACGTAACCAAGTACTGTACTGTCTGTATAGTGAAAAATATGAGACTCAATCGTATCAAGATTTGTTGTTCCCCAGTAGTTATTCTCTGCCTTTATTGTGTCGTTCGCAGACATAAGTGTATTGTTGAACAAATCAAATATTTTTCCTGTATTACCGTTTCCGTAAATAATATTCAATCCTTTATCTGTAGTATCAGGTGAAGTTAAATTACCAAGGTTTGGTTTGGCTGTATTCTGAATCGTTACACCCCAGAGATTCCAGCGAATTGTGTTTCTTGTACATATTACCGAAGATGATGTCCATGCACCTGAAAAACTTAAACCGCTGCCTCCCAAGGTTGGCAATCCTTGTGTGTTGTTGCTATCAATTATATTGTTATTCACATAAGCAGTTACGCCCCCGGTTATAGTAATACCGTACCTATTGTTTTTAATAATATTATTCTCGACTATCAAAGATGGAATTGAACCAATTGGGGAGAAAGCCATTGCACCTGCATTTGTAGATGCCCGTAGAAATGTATTTCCTCTTACAACTATCGGAGTAGGCCCACCAGCACCAATATTGATTTGAGGGTAATTACCATTTGCTGTACTGTTCCCGTAAATCAAATTATTAATAATACTCGGAGAAGAGGGAATGTTTGCCCCCGAACCTATAGCAGATCTGTAATTGCCATAAATCTTGCAGTTGGAAATTATCGGATTAGACTGATACATATAAACTGCACCACTGCGTGCTCCCGTTCCGGCATATGTATTATACCTGATTATTGAACTGTCCAAGACTGCATTGCTGTAAAAGAAGTATATTGAATTGCCGTGTTCAAATATCAGATTTCTCATTACAGATGCATCCGATAATGAATCAAGTCTTATTCCGACATATTTACTGTTCGTATCAATAGCCGTAAACTTCACTGAGTCGGGCGGATCGATAAGAAGTGTTCCGTAGACTGTAAAGAGCATTGCTGCCTGAAATTTTACGGTTGAATTGGTTCTTATTTTAAGTGTGTCTGAATTTGCAAGAAGTATATTCGTGTTGAAGAAATACTCTCCGCCGCTGAAAGTTACTGCACCTGCCGAATTTGCGACTAAACTGTCAAGGTTCCATGACTTGCCGCTGCCTGGTGTAATGTAATCCGCTGATGAAATGCTTGTGATGATGAATAGTAGAAATGCTAAATAAACTAATTTTTTCCTCATAAACTTAATACCCGTTTAAAGTTTTGAAAATCTGATGCAATCTGATGGTGATAATCAATAACCGATTTAATTCATAACAAATTAATGTTATTATCACTAACTTTACGCATTAAAGTACTAATTAAATCAATAAAGAGTAATGCAAATTAAAATGAACGTACCATACACAAGTCTGCCCGGCTATAACGACTTGTTTATTGACTATATAAATAATTACGAAAAGGTAAGCAAGTTCTATGATTTTCCGTTCGACTCGCAGGGATTGTTTAATTCTATTATTACTAAAAAGGAATCATATAATTCAGGTAAGGTCAGCAGACTTGAACTTGCCGAACTTCTTAAGACTCAGAATAAGTTTTTTAATTCAGGCGAATCTTCATTCCTCAATATTGAGTTCCTGAAAGACCCTGATACGTTTGCCATCGTTACAGGTCAGCAGATTGGTATGCTTACAGGAAATCTTTACACTATAATAAAAGCACTTAATGCAGTCCAGCTTTCACGTTCGCTATCTGCCAAGTATCCTGAGTTTAAGTTTGTTCCTGTTTTCTGGCTCGAAGCAGATGACCACGATTTCCTCGAAATCAATAACATAAACGTATTTGATAGGGCGAACAATGTTGCTAACGTAAAGTACTTTGAAAAGGGAGTTGAGAAGGAAAGATATTTAATGCCTACAGGAAGAATTGTACTCGATGAACACATTGAAACGTTCAAACAGACGTTAAAGGATTTACTGCTTCCCACTGACTTTACGGAACAGCTGTTCGATTATGTAGACAGGTCTTATAAAGTGGGGATTGACCTCCTTACTGCTTTCGCACGTTTCTTTAACTACATAGCAGGCGATACGGGTATTGTATTCTGTGACCCTACTGATAAGGAAATCAAGCGGATGCTTATTCCTGTGTTTGAAAAAGAACTGGCTACTTATCCTCAGACCTGTGAGATGATTGTAAACACTTCAGCTGAACTTGAAATTGAGAATTATGAACCGCAGGCAAAACCGCGTTCCATAAATATGTTTTACACACACAATAACAGCAGACATCTTATAGAATATAAAGAAGATAAACTTTCTCTGCGTCACACAAGACAGAAATTCGAGAAGGAAGAATTGTTCGGCCTGCTTTATTCAAACCCCGAGAACTTCAGTACGAATGTAATCCTCAGACCAGTTTGTCAGGATTTTCTTCTGCCTACAGTTGCATACATAGGCGGACCGTCGGAAATCGCTTACTTCGCACAGTTTAAGGATGTTTACAATTTCTACGGAATGAATGTTCCTGTTGTATACCCAAGAACATCTGTTACACTTATTGAAAAACGTGTGGAGTCGTTCCTCGAGAAGTTTGATATTGGTTTTGAAGAACTGTTTGACATTGAATCGGCTGCCAGGAAGCTGCTCGGTAAAGTGAATGAAGTGAACGTTGAAGAAATATTCACTAATTTTATCGATGACCTTAATGCAGTGGTTTATACATACGGTCTGAGACTCGATGATGTCGATAAGAACCTTATGGTTAACCTCAGGAATAAATATGATAAGTTTGTTGAGAACCTCGGCTTCAGTAAGGATAAGTTTGTAGAATCACAGATTAAACAGAATGACTCCACGGGTTCAAAACTGAATTCGGTTGTTACAAGTGTGTTCCCTGATAATAATCCTCAGGAACGCTTCATTAATATAATATATTTTCTGAATAAGTATGGTTTCGGTTTTATTAACGATTTGTTTGAAACCATTGAACTTAATAAACTTGCACATCAGGTTATTTCATTGTCAGCAGAAAAGAAATCCGACCAGCCGACTCTGTTTTGAGTGATGTAAAGAAAATATTAATTATCAGACTTTCATCCTTTGGTGATATAGTCCTTACTTATCCGTTCATTAACGAATTAAGAAGGTTGTACCCCGATGCAGCAATAGATATGGTGTCGAAGCCACAGTATACAGACCTCGTTAAACTGCATCCCTTCATCAATGAAGCGATTCCTTTCGACATGAATATGAAGTACTATCTTGACAGCCGTAAATTCGACGTCGTATTCGACCTTCAGAGAAATATCAACAGCAGAAGAATCATTCCTTCTGGTACAAAAGTTATAAGAGTCGTGAAGGAATCCTGGAAGAAGTTGTTGCTCGTACACTTTAAAGTGAATTTATTAAAGGAATACATTCCTGTTTATAAAAAGTACCTGAATGCACTGAAGAAATTCGATGACAGGGCTGATACAGGATTCACAAAAACAGATTTAAATCTTAAACCAAATGGTTTTGTCAGTGATAAGTACATTGTACTTTCCCCCTCGTCTAAGCATTTTACGAAACGACTGCCTGAAAGTAAGTTTGCCCTGTTGTTAAAGGATTTGAAGACTAAGGTTATCATTACGGGTGATAATAATGAGACCGATAAGGAAATATGCGTATACTTCGATACACAATTTAACAATTCACTAAATCTTTGCGGTAAACTCTCTTTTCCTGAACTGGCAGATGTGATTAAAGGCGCTGAATTTGTAGTATGTAATGACAGCGGCATTCTTCATCTGGCAGAAGCACTGGGTAAAAAGGTTTTTGTGTTCTTTGGTTCAACCGTTAAAGAGTTTGGTTTCTTTCCTCAGCTTGATACGTCTGAAGTTGAAGAGGTAACCGGACTGAATTGTCGTCCCTGTACACATATAGGAAGAAAAGATTGCCCCAAAGGTCATTTTAAATGTATGAATGACATAGACGTAAAACAAATAAGACTAAAAATTAACGAATATACAGAATGAAAATTTACTTAAAGAAGAACGAAGAACGACGTTTGAATATCGGACACCAGTGGATATTTTCCAACGAAATAGAAAAGTTTGAAGACGAAATTATAGACGGGGGAGTGACGGAAATCTACTCATACCGTAATGAATTCCTCGGTAAAGGGTTCTACAATAAACATTCACTGATTGCGTACAGGCATCTGACGGATTCACAGGAAGCGATTGACGAATTATTCTTCAGGAAGAGAATTAAGACTGCTGAACAGCACAGGCTTAAGATTTATCCTGACAGAAATACATTCAGACTTTGCAACAGCGAATCTGACTTCCTCCCCGGGCTTATTATCGATAAATTTGATAATATGTACTCCATTCAGATTTTCTCAAAGGGAATGGAGAACTTCAAGAATACCATCGTTGATATACTCAAAAATGACTTCGGTGCTGAATTAATTGTCGAAAAAAATGACAATGAACTGAGAGTTTTAGAAGGTTTGGAGAAGATGCAGAATATACTTTTCAAAAAAGATGATAACATACTTGAAAATAATGTGGTTAATGTAGATGGTATAAGTTATAATATAGATATTGTTAATGGACAAAAAACGGGCTTTTATCTTGACCAGTCATTCAACAGAATGAAGATTAAGCAGTACGTCACTGAAAACTCCACTGTGCTCGATTTATTCTGTAATGAAGGTGGTTTTGCCTTAAATGCGGCTTCTGTCGGATGCAGGGATATTACTGCCGTGGACTCGTCAGAACATTCCATTACACAGGCGAAAAAGAACGCCGATCTTAACGGATTCCCGGGAATTGAGTTCATTAAGGACGATGTTAACGACTATTTTGATAAAGTATTCCAGTCAAAGCAGAAGTTTAACGTAATCGTTCTCGACCCCCCTTCTTTTACAAAATCGAAGAAGAATGTCCCGTCAGCAATTAAGGGATACATTGAGTTAAATTATAAGGCAATGAGACTGCTCCACAAGAACTCATTCCTTTTCACTTACAGTTGTTCGCACCATATTTCCGAAGCAGCATTCGAAGATATTCTCGTTAAAGCAGCGGCTCAGGCGAACAGAAGAATACAAATCGTTGACTTTGCGAACTGTACGTACGACCATCCCGTACTTCCGCAAATGTCTGAAACAAAATACTTAAAAGGATATATATTATTCGTTCAATAATAAATTAATAAACTTATGAGGAAAGTAGTTCTTTTATTGGCATTATTATCATTATTAGTATCTTCTGTCTATGCACAGAAAGAATACAAATATCAGAGTTTTAAAGATGACCCACTCGGGACAAGAATCTATAAACTCGAAAACGGACTGACAGTTTATATGTCGGTTAATAAAAACGAACCGAGAATCGTTACAAGAATTCCTGTAAAAGCAGGAAGCAAGAATGACCCTTCAGACGCAACTGGTCTTGCTCATTACCTCGAGCATATGCTGTTTAAGGGTACGGATAAATTCGGCACAAAGGATTTCAATGTAGAAGGCAAATTGATAAATGAGATTATTGACCTGTACGAACAGCATCGTGCAACTACAGACCCTGACCTGAGGAAGGCAATCTACAGGAAGATAGATTCTGTATCTTACCTTGCATCAGGTTATGCAATTCCCAATGAATACGATAAAATGCTCGCATCAATAGGCGCTACAGGGACGAATGCTTATACTTCTTCAGAACAGACTGTTTATATAAACGAAATTCCTTCCAATCAACTTGGTAACTGGCTTAACATAGAAAGCGAAAGATTCCGTCAGCCGATAATGAGACTTTTCCATACCGAACTTGAAGTTGTGTATGAAGAAAAGAACCGTTCGATGGACAATGGTTCATCAAAAGCTTACGAGAATTTATACGCAGGACTGTTTCAGAAACATTCTTACGGAACACAGACTACAATCGGTACTGTCGAACACCTAAAGAATCCTTCACTGAAAAAGGTTGTAGCTTATTATAATACATACTACGTCCCGAACAATATGGCGATTATTATCGCTGGCGACTTCGACCCCGATGAAGCAATTAAATTAATAGATGAGAAGTTTGGTTCCATGAAGCCGAAGGAAGTACCTAAGTTCGTTCCGCCTGTGGAAGATGCAATCGCATCTCCGATAGAAACAACTGTCTATTCTCCCGATGCTGAAACTATGATGATGGGATTCAGGTTTCCGGGAGTTACTACAAATGAGGCTGATGTACTAACTATGCTCGGAAGCATTCTTTCAAACGGTAGTGCAGGACTGATTGATCTGGACATAATGAAACAGCAGAAGGCTCTGAATGCTGCTGCATTCGTAGATGGTATGAAGGATTACAGCGTTCTTACTTTCTCCGCAAGTCCGAGGGAAGGGCAGTCGCTTGAAGAATTAAAAGGACTTCTGCTTGCTGAAGTTGAAAAGGTAAAGAAAGGTGATTTCCCTGACTGGATGATTGAGGCAACAGTAACTCATTATAAACTTTCGAAAGTACGCGGTGCTCAGAATAACGGAAGACGGGCTTCGGAATACGTCAATTCATTCACTGAAGATATTCCATGGGATAAGTATTACACAACTCTCGATAGAATGGCAAAGATAACGAAGAAGGATGTAGTTGACCTGGCTAATAAATATCTTGGTAATAATTATGTTGCAGTATATAAAAAGACAGGCGAAGATAAGAATGCACAGAAGATTGTGAAACCTGAAATTACACCTGTGCAGGTGAACAGAGAATCGGAATCTCCTTTCTTAAAGAAAGTTGTGAATGAAAAAACAGTTGAGATTAAACCTCAGTTTATAGATTATAAGAAAAATATTTCAGAGTTCAGTTTAAAGTCAGGTATAGATGCTTTTGCAATGAAGAACACTGAGAACCAGTTGTTCGAACTTGCATTCGTCTATGAATTCGGAAACAATGCAGACAAGAAATTATCTACTGCATTAAGTTACATAAAGCTTCTTGGCACAAAGGATAAGTCCGTAACACAGATAAATCAGGAGTTTTACAGGCTTGGATGTAATTTCAACCTCGTACAGAACGGCGAAAGACTTCAGATATCACTCACAGGTCTCAGCGATAACTTTGAACCCGCACTTAAACTTATGATGGAAGTCCTCAACGGAGCAGTCTCTGACGATGCATCATACAAAAATTTAGTTGATGATATATTAAAAGGACGTTCAAACGCTAAACTTTCAAAGAATGTCATCTTAAGGAACGGTCTTATGAATTACGGTATGTTCGGAGCAAACAATCCGTTTACTCAGCAGATTTCCGAAACTGAACTTAAGGGTCAGAACCCGAATGAATTGCTCGATGTATTCAGAGGGCTCAGCCATTACGAGCATAAAGTCACTTATTACGGACCCCTTGACAAAGATGCATTTAAGAAAGTAATCATAGAATATTACAGGACTAAAGATTTACCTATTCCTCCGCCTGCTAATAAGAAATACGAAGAACTGCCGACTGAAGAGAACAAGATTTACTTCGTTAACTATAAAATGAAACAGGTAGAGATAATGTTTATTAACAGATGCGATTTGTATAACAAGTTGAATCTGCCAATCATTAACCTTTACAATGAATATTTCGGCTCGGGAATGAGTTCTATAGTATTCCAGGATTTACGTGAAGCAAAAGCGCTTGCATACTCGGTTTCATCGGCATACAGAAATCCTGACGCACTGGATAAGCATCATTACATAGTTTCATACATCGGCACACAGTCAGACAAACTCGGCGAAGCATTGACAGGATTTGATGACTTGCTGAATAACATTCCGATGTCAGACATTACATTTAACTCTGCAAAAGACGGAGTTATAAAAAGCATAGAAACAGAAAGAATACTTCGTTCTGCAGTGATAACTTCATACCTGAATAACAAAAGACTCGGTGTTGATTATGACTTAAGAAGAGACGTTTACGAAAAGGTTGTCGGCTATAACATAAATGACGTAAAAGCGTTCAACGAAAAATACGTGAAAGGTAAGAAGTACACTTATCTTGTAATAGGGGATAAGTCAAAACTCGATTTCAGCATACTCGAAAAGTACGGCAAGGTTGAAGAACTCACACTGGAGCAGCTCTTCGGGTATTAATATCAGAATTAAGATATTTATTTACGTTTATTCTTTAATCTTGTCATTCCCGAATGCTTTAATCGGGAATCCATAATTTATAAGATTTTAACTGCCCTTTCTAAGAGAACAAATTGTATGTAAGCAGAGAGAAAGAATTTCCTTAAGTTCTTTCTCTTTGTCATTTATTTCAAAAATATTCTTATTTGCATGATAATTACTTTTTCTCTCTGTTTCGATTTCATCCGTCTTCTTCCGCACAATCCGCGTTAATCCCCATTCCACATGCATTCCGCCTAATCATTCCCTTGACTTTTAACCAAGTTATTTTTAATTTGCAGTAAATTATTAAATTGTATGGAATTGAACATTTTCGGATTTATTGATTTTCTTCAAAAAAGAAATCCAGAATATATCACTGTTATTTCAATCATTTAATCTGTCAACCCCATCAGAACCCCATTGAAACCCCATCAGAACCCCATTGAAACCCCATCACGCATACTTGTGCTGCCGTACCACAGATGTTGTGCTGTAGTTGTATTGATGTTGATGCAATTTTCATTTATCATTCAAATTAACTAATATTATCTTAATGAATTATGGGACGTGTAACTAATCAAATAACAGGAACTGCCCGCGGTAGAGTAGGGAACCTTGTCTACAGAGCAAAAAAGAATGGCGAAAGCATCGTTTATCCTTACAACCCCGACAGGAAGAAACCTGATACCCCAAAGGTTATTGAAAGCAACAACAAATTCACTGTTATTAATAAGTTCTCTGCTGCTGTTAACGATTCAGACCTTCTTAAACAAATCTGGAAAACTTACAGAAATATTAAAGGTAAATGTGCATACAATAAAATTCATAGTTTTAATTCCATACATGCAAAAACTGATTTCCTCTCTAAACTTGCAGTGATTCTGCCTGGTGGTATTTATCTCGATACTCTTGGTTTTAAACATAATGATGACTATGTCACAGTCTCTTTTAAACCAACCGAAGAACTTATTCAGAATATCAATTCTCCGTTCGTTGCCATTATTATGATTTATCTCAATACACCCGTTTCTAAACGAAAAGGCCCTAATGTCCTCGATCATAACGCATATTTAACTGTTGAAAAAGAGTTCAGTGAACATAAATTCGTTCTGGGTAAACTTGTTAAGATTAATTCTAAGAAATATAAAAAGCGTTTTAAAA
>Ga0194044_10001439_pt1 | contig 12101 bp, 11 predicted proteins | sample JunL4417m_MetaG_FD_155460 | JGI IMG/M metagenome (GOLD analysis project Ga0194044, IMG submission 155460) | Anoxic zone freshwater microbial communities from boreal shield lake in IISD Experimental Lakes Area, Ontario, Canada - Jun2016-L442-17m | ecosystem: Environmental > Aquatic > Freshwater...
GGTTTGACGTCTCCCAATAATCCGGGTCTGGAGCGGGACTAAAACTCGGATGACCACTGGGAGTGTACGAGAGTCCTATGCAACTTTAGTGTCGTTTGTTTAAACTCACCCAAAAAAGACGCGAAAAATGAAGCGTTGAGAGCCGTCAAAAACTTTAAACGAACTGGATAGTTTTGCGCTATTTGTAGCCACGTCTCGCGGTGCAAAAATCCTGAAAATTTGCACCGTCAAAATACCGTCGCAGCAGATGCTTGATACCGTCGCAGCAGATGCTTGATACCGTCGCAGCAGATGCTTGATACCGTCGCAGCAGATGCGCTACCCACAAATCGAACAGCCATCAAGCCCAATAGCAGTAAGGGTTTGCGGGTTTTTGGAAAAACCAGCTAATCAGGTTTTAATCCTTATCTAATCAGAGACGGAACAAAAATCAAAACCAAGACCCCTCAAAAAGCAACACAAGAGGTCGCTATCGCTCCCAAAAGAACACAGGGCTTCGCCCCGTACCCCACCGCTACGCGGGTATGGTCACCAGCTTTTGAGGGCTAACGGGTTGGGAGAGAAGGGCGAGCTACCGCCACGTCAAGAACTCAAAAGCGTCTATAGGGAATGGAGTTGATTTAGGGAAAGTGGCTAACGATTAGAAGCAACCAACCGAGCATTACGAACATTGCGAAGAGCGCGCCACCCGAAAACAAAAGGGCTTTCTGACGAACGTCAGACCACCACTTAATTGCCTCAACCTCGATTTTCATCTTGAACACATCGCCGCAGGCGGTCTTGCAGGCCGTTGCAAGGCCCGTGGCGGCGTTTGTAACGCTAGACTTAGCCTCACCCATTACTTCAGATTTTAAATCGGCTACAGCGCTTTGTAGCCCTGTTTCTGCCCCTGACCTGAGCGCCTCTACCGCGCTACTCTCAAAAAACCGAATTTGCTCCGATGCTTTTTTCAGGTTTTGGGATGCTTCATTCATTGAAAACAGCGCCTCTTCTGTACGCTTTTGTTGTTCGAGAGCGGTTTGATAGAGCATCCCGAGCGATTCTATGTAGTCCCCTTCTGTCATTCTTTGACCACTTTTGCAGTTTCGTTTAGTACCCCGTTTAGAGCTTCTCTTTCTACGAGCAGTACATCACCTGCCACTTTCAAAGCCATCCACTTTTCAGCGTCAAATCCGTTACCCGAAAGTAATAAACCTAAGATTTCACCTGCGCTTTTATCTTCAAGCCCCGCGACGTCGACGAGCGCGCCAAGTTTGATGAGCCGATGATTTCGCGCCTTCCTTTCCTCTGTTGATCTTTTCTTTTCATCATTACGCAGTAGATTTTTAACGTTCTGTCGCGCCGCATCGGCTTTTTCTTCAGCAAGTTCTGCGCGGATGAGGACGGATAACTTGCGCTTATCCTCTGCATTCCGTTCTTTTTTATCGACCAGTATCAGCAGTAATTGTTGTGCCGGCGTTTGTTTTGAGTACGTCCTAAGTTTTTCAATGAGTCGAAGTTGTGCCGCCGGTGTGGGTGCCGGGGTTGGTTCTGGTTCTGTGGTTGGTGCCGGTGTGGGTTTTTGTTCTATGGTTGCAAAATAAAACGCAGTTGGAGGAAATTCGGCCATTTTTTTCGCCTGTGTTGTTGTTGAATACACTAGTTTAGTGTAGAACTGTCTCACTCGCAGTAGTTATAGAAAAAACAAAGCAAGTCAAAAACTAGGCAAAATCATGTCGGTGAAACTGACATGCGCACTTAGTAGTATTCCTTTGGAATACTGCGCGCCCTGCGGGATAAGAAAGACAAAACCTTAAAAGCAGAACAAAATCAGAGTCAAATTCAATGGCCACATATCACTGCAGCGTCAAAATAGGAGCAAAAGGCACTGGCGCCAAGCACGCGCAATACATTGCGCGCGTTGGTCAATACGCAAAATCAGAGACACACGAGAAGCTTGAGCACTGCGAGCACTTGAACATGCCGCAGTGGGCAGTCAACCCAATGATTTTTTGGGAGTCTGCGGACGCCCGTGAACGTGCAAATGGTGCGGTCTATCGCGAGATTGAACTAGCGTTACCCAACGAGCTAAACGCCGCGCAATCGCTTGCGCTCCTGCGTGAATTTATCCGACAAGAAGTTGGCCCCAATCATCCGTGCACGTTTGCGATTCACAATGGACAAGCCGCCATTGATTACACCCAAAAAAACCGCAACGCACACGTGATGTACTCAGAGAGAACGCTCGACGGCATCGAACGCGGCCCCGACCAATTTTTTATGCGCGCCAACAAAAAAAATCCTGAAAAAGGAGGGTGCGTCAAATCTAATTTATCCGCTTCTTACACGGATCGTGCCAGCGCATTAGTAGCGTTACGTGAACGATGGTCAATCATGCAAAACCGGCACCTAACCGCCTGCGGCTACGCCGGAACGGTCACCCATCTGAGTTTGAAAGCCCAGGGCAGTGAGCGTCAGCCAGAGCCGCACTTTGGCCCTAACCGTGTTCGACTAAATGACGTCGACGATATTTACGACATATTGTCGAAAAGGGCAAACGAAGGAGCGTTAGAACGAGCGCGTGTCCACGACGCGAGCGAGTTAGAGAGCGCACGTGCCGAGGTTAATAAAATCGACATCACAGGCGATCTGTCAGCAGCCTTGGCTGACCGTGCCCGACAATCATCACTCTCATCCCTCGCTACGCTCGCCGCCGGAGCTAGTCGATTCGCTCAAGCTCATGAGCAACGAACCAAAGAGCGCCAGGCACAGGCAGAGCGCGAGCGCGTTTTAAAAGAACATCAGCAAGTCGAAGCGAGGGCAAACGACATCAGAACGCAGCGGCAGTCAGAAGCCGCGAAAGCCGAGGCTGTAGCGAAAGCAGCAGCAAAATCGTTGCTCCAACGTTGTGCCCAGCACTCCGCAGAGTGTTCGTTAAACAAATTCAAAATGAATCAAGAAATGACCTATGGTGATTTTGAGGTTGAGGCAATTCTGCACAAAGCAACTAAAATAGAGGATAAAAGAGACCTCGAAAACTGGTTTAATAAACAATCGCTTTCAGATAATCCAATTGACGTAGTGCTAGGATTAGCGGGACGTGCAGCGAATATAAACAGAAATAGTGAGTTCCACACTGATCTAATAAAAATGCTAAATGACACAGGTATTCAGGGTGCGACGCCTGAGCGAATTGCATTAGAAGCTAGCAAATCAGCAGAAGAGGCAGCGCTGAAAAATCGTAAGCGAAATTATGACCACGACAACGATAACGATATGGGGATGTGATTGTCTTGACTCTGTGGTATGTAGTAGCATATTGTTGCATGTAACTTATAAAGGGGTTTTAAATGGCAACTTCGCATGTAAACGTACGAGTCCAAAAACATCGTGATGCGCTGCGCACGGCAGGACTTCGCCCTGTGCAAATTTGGGTGCCTGACACGCGACGGCCAAATTTTGCGGACGAATGCCGCCGCCAATCGCGGCTTACCGCTCAAGCAGACATAACGGATACGGACATGCTGCATTTTATGAATGACGCTTTAGCAGACGTGGACGGTTGGACGGAATGAGGCGAGGCGATTTTGTAGCTATCGCCATGCAAGGCGATTTTGGCAAACCAAGACCGGCGCTCGTTATCCAGTCTGACAATTTTGACGAGCACGCAACCGTCACAGTGCTTTTGGTTTCTGGCACGCTGGTGAACGCGCCTCTCTTGCGTATCACCATTCAACCAAGCGCAGAGAACGGTTTGCAAAAACCTTCTCAGGTCATGGTGGACAAGGCGATGACCGTGAAACGCGACAAACTAGGGCAAGTGTTTGGGCGCATTGATACAAAGGCAATGGCGGAAGTTGACCGTTGCCTAGCGGTATTCTTGGGTATCGCCGACTAAGATTAGGTGTAATTACGTCTAATTAGATGGATTTTTAATCAAAAAAGCGCGCTATCAACGATCTTCGCGTTAAGTTGGCAGATGCACAACGGAAAAGAAAGCGGGTGACGCATGAGTACCATTACTTTTGACGCCTTCGAGTACGCGCACCAATTGCGCGAAGTCGGCATTACCGAGCAACAAGCGGAGGTTTTCGCCAAGAAAAGCGCTGAAATTCTCAAGATTGCCGTGGAATCGGCGAAGGAAGAGATTCACTCCGGCGAGTTGGCAAGTAAGCGAGATCTTAAAGAGGTCGAATCTGCGTTAAAGCACGACTTAAAGGAGCTTGAGCTGACGTTTAAGCGCGATTTGAAAGAAGTTGAGTTACTCATCGAAAAGTCGAAGAATTCAACCCTGCTTTGGATGTTCGCCATGCTCACCGGCGTTGTCGGAGTTATGGCAAAAGGATTTCACTGGTTTTAAAACAGAACGGCGCTAGCCGGGTGGTTGCACACCCAGTAGCGCCTAACCACAACCGATAGACAGGATCAATCATGGCTGAAACAGAGAATAGCAAAAAATCGTTACCCGGATTTGTGCAGAAAGTGGGCAATTAATGTCAAAAATCACTGAATTGCTGGCACGAATCCCCGAAATACAAGCACAAGCGAAGCAGCGAGCAGAGCGCAAGCCGTTGCCTGGTGTGCCCTTGCCAAAAAATGTGGTGCGTTTGCCGTTGTGGCCCGATGCGGTGCGGGCTGTGCCGAACGGTTTCCTACGGTCGGCGCTTTTTGGCGCGATCGCCAAGGGGCGGCGCCGGTACATGGAGGGCGAAAAGGTAGCGGCGCTTGATGGCATCGAGATCCGTTACACCGGCCAGCGACTTGACCAAGGCGACCTTGACGCATGGGAAAGCGTACTGCACATGGTTCGGCTTCAAGATATCGGCGGGCAGTGTCGTTTCACGGCCTATGCCATGCTCAAGCTATTGGGGAAAACCGATGCAGGGAGCAACCGCAACACGCTGCACAAGCGATTGATGCGGCTCAAAGCTAATGCTATTGAGGTGAAGCAAGGACGATATTCCTACGCTGGCAGCTTGATTGACGACGTTTATCGAGATACGGAGACTCACGAGTACGTGCTAATCCTGAATCCCAAGCTCCGCGCCTTGTTTGCCGCTGACCAATTCACGCAGGTTGATTGGGCGGTACGCCGCGCCCTGGACGGCAAACAACTGGCTCAATGGATGCATGGCTTCTATGCCACTCATGCAAAGCCGTTTCCGATGAAGATCGAAACGCTGTTGAGTCTGTCGGGCAGCGAGAACGAAGAGCCGCGCAGCAGTCGGCAGAAGCTACGCAAAGCATTGGACGATTTGACGGATGTTAGCAAGGCCAATGGACAGACGTTCAGCTACGACATTAGCGGCGACCTTGTTTATGTCGAGAAGAGTCGTAGCGTGACGCAGCGCAGGCATTTAGCTAAAAAAGGGTGCGCTTAAACAAACGACACTAAAGTTGCATAGGATTTCTCACTTTTGGCCACGTACATAACCTCCCCAAAGGTCTTGTCTTTGCATTCCCCTTAGGCAATGGCCTAGCTTTTGACTGTCTTCAGTGAATGCTTCTTGATCCAGTTATGTAGATTCGCCCCTGTCGTGTGGTAACGCTGCGCGATAAACTTCTGGGTCGCCCCGTTCGCCAGCAAACTTTCGATTTCCGGCCGAAAGGCGTCCAGTTTGCTCTTGCCGGGCCCTTTAGGCCGCCCGAGAATAACCCCTTGTTCCTTCTTGAACCTTAGCGCCTCCTTGGTTCGTTGCGAAATCAGGTCGCGCTCGATTTCCGCCGCCATCGAGAATGCCAAGGCAATGATCTTGCTCTGGATGCTGTTGTCCAGTCGCCAATTGCCCTTCACCGCGTAGACGCGGATGCTCTTGCGCGTGGCGAGCGCCAGGATCTCCATGCACTCCAGCATGCTGCGGCCCAGGCGCGAAAGTTCAGCAACAATAATGGCATCACCGTCCTGCAGTTCCTCCAGCACCTGGGCGATCTTGCGTTCCCGCCAAGGTTTACGCCCGGAAGCAACCTCCTCAACAAAATGCACCTGGCCCAAATCGCGATTATTGGCAAAGTGGAGAATATCCGCTTTGTTCTTCTCAAGATCCTGGTCGAGGGTAGAAACGCGAAGGTAAGCGATCGTTTTTCCTGCCGGTTGTGCTGTTTTCCTCGCCGCCATTTCTCCCCTTTCGATAAATACCAGAAATCAGCGTTTATTTTATGGTTTTAGACATGGAAATATCAATGCTTTATATCTAACAATCCTTATCGTATAAACGAATGTTTTTAGTATATTAAAACCCCCACTATTTCTCACTCAATACTGGAAGTCCCCTATGGCCAGAATGAAAATCTTTAACGCCCTGGAGGAGGAAGCGTTCGAGTCGCCACCCGTTTTCAACCGTGAGGAGCGCAAGCAGTTCTTCTCATTGCCATTAATGTTCGGCGCGGTAGTCCTGCGCACCCCCACCAATAGAGTCTGCTTTCTGGCGGCGGCAGGTTACTTCAAAGCACGGCACAAATTCTTTGCACGACAATTTCACCAGGCGGATATTGATTACATTGCGCATCACATTGGTGAAAACCCGGCGGATGTGCATACCGATGAGTACAGTAAATTCGCAAGCGCACGCCACCAACGCGTGATATTAAACCACTTTGGATTCCGCCCATTTGACGTAGCCGCAACGGCCTTCACCACCAACGAGATCGCGGCCCTTGTGCGCGTTCAATTTCGACCTAAACTGGTGCTTCTGGAAACCATCCAGATCCTGACACGCAAGAAAATCGCCATCCCCAGCTACAACGTGTTGGCCGACCTGATCGTCACGGCCATTAACTGGCACCGGCGCGTACTCAGTGACATTGTTGCCGCCAACCTCAGCGAAAAGCAGCGCGCCACGCTCGACGCCTTGCTGGAAAAAGAGTCCAATAATGGGGCAAGTGAGGGTTGGCGTTACCGCATCACGCTGCTGAAGCGGCCTTACCAATCCACCAAACCGCTAAAGATCAAAGCGAATCTGGCCGACTTGGATACCCTGCAGTCGCTCTACCTCGACCTGAAGCCAGTGGTACAGCGCCTGGATTTGAGTTACGAGTGCACGCGCTATTACGCACTCTCGGTGATCAAGGCCCAGATTCCCCAAGTCTCACGCCGTGCCGCCGATGACCGTTTGCTGCATCTCATCGCCTTCGTTGTGTACCAGACCTTCAAACTGAACGACACGCTGGTCGATACGTTATTGAGCGCCGTGCAGGCAGCCGTCAATGGCGCGGAAAAGGCCGAAAAAGAAGCCTACTTCCAAGAGCGCGAGCAGCGCTCCCAGTCTCTCTCGGTACTGGCCGATAACCTTCGTCAGAGCGTCAGAGAAACAATATCCTCAATCCAGCATATCGTGGGCAATGGGCAACTGAGCGATAGCCAGAAGGTCGCCTTGATTGATGCCGTCGTAAATGCCGAAAAGGCCACGGCCAGTGTTGATTTGCAAATCAAGGAGTTCAAGGAGAATGCCACGAAACTCCAGCAGGGGCAGGATTATTTCGCCTTGCTGGAATCCTATTCCCTCAAGCTGCAACACCGCGCTGCCGATATCGTGCGCAAGGTGCAATTCGCGCCAAACTCCAGTCTGCCGACGCTGTGGGCCGCACTGCTACATTATCAGCATAATGACGGCAACGTCGACAAGAACGCACCGATCGACTTTCTGTCTCCCGAGCACCGCTCAGCACTGACCACCCCGGATGGCAAGTTCCGTATCTCGTTGTACAAGGCGCTGCTGTATGTCAGCATTGCCGATGCAATCAAGTCCGGCGCGCTGAATCTGATCCACTCAGAAAAATATCGCGCACTCGACGAATACCTGATCCCGAAAGCGGATTGGGATGCCAACCGGGACGAATACTTGCGCCGAGCACAACTCGAAGAGTTCGCTGACTGCAAGGCTACCTTGGGAGCGCTTAATCAAGCGCTCGATGCCAGCTATCAGGAAACCAACGAGAATCTCGCCTCTGGCAACAATCCGTGTTTGACCGTTCGTGCCAACGGATCTTTCCATGTCAGCACGCCAAAGCAGGAAGACGTTGAGAGCTTGTCACTGGGGATTTTCTTTCCAGACCGGAAATATATCTCAATGCTGGAGATGCTGGCGACTGTGAACCACGCCACGAATTTCCTCGAGGAATTCGAGCATTGGCAGGTTAAGTTCCAGCGCGCCAAACCAGCCAAGAAGCTTTTTCTGGCCGGGATTATCGGTTTTGGCTGTGACATTGGACACCGCAAGTTGGCGCAGATTTCCAGGCAGATCGACGAGGGCGAACTGGATAATGTGGTCAACTGGTATTTCTCGCTCCAAAACATACAGGACGCCAATGATCGCATTCTGCGATTTATGGATCGGATGAATCTGCCGAATATTTACCGGAAGAATTCTGATGTGCTGCACACCTCCAGTGACGGGCAGAAATTCGAGGTGGCCGTGGATTCCCTGAACGCTAATTATTCGTTCAAATATCTGGGCAAGGACAAGGGAGTCAGTGTGGTTACCTTTGTGGATATGCGTGATTTCATGTGGCATTCCAGTGTGATCAGCTCCGCTGAACGGGAGGCGGCTTACGTTATTGATGGGCTGATGCATAACGATGTGATCCAGAGTGACATCCATTCTACTGACACCCATGGATTCTCGGAATTCATCTTTGCGGCGACCTATCTTCTGCATTTCGGGTTTGCGCCGCGCATCAAAGGCGTCGGTCGCCAGAGGCTTTATGCTTTCAAGAACCGCCAGCATTACAAGGATCAAGGACACGTATTGCTGCCCGGTCATTGCGTCCGCGAGGATCGGGTGGAAGGTCAGTGGGATGAGGTGTTGCGCCTTATCGCAACCATCCAGTTAAAAATTGCTACGGCTTCCCAACTCTTCAAACGACTGAACTCTTATTCCAGGCAGCACCCGCTGTACCGGGCCATGAAAGAGTTTGGAAAAGCCCCGAAGACTGTCTTTATTTTGAAGTATTGCGACGATATGCAGCTCAGGCAGTCCATCGAAAAACAACTCAACAAGGGGGAGGGGTCAAACAAGTTCTCTAAGGCCGTTTCTTTCGGCCACAGCCATGAGTTCATCCAAGGCGAGAAAGAGGATCAGGAAATCGCCGAGGCATGCCGGCGGCTGATCAAGAATTCCATCATATGCTGGAATTATCTCTATCTTTCACGGATCCTTGACGAGGAGAAAAATGAGGCTCGCAAAACAATGCTGATTGAAGCTATTCGCAATGGTTCAGCCGCTACGTGGGCACATTTCAACCTCCATGGGGAATTCGATTTCTCGGATGAGCGGATGGTCGATTCGATGGGTTTGACGTCTCCCAATAATCCGGGTCTGGAGCGGGACTAAAACTCGGATGACCACTGGGAGTGTACGAGAGTCCTATGCAACTTTAGTGTCGTTTGTTTAAACTCACCCAACACAGAGACACCACAGACCCCCGATCATCGGCCAGACGCCGAAGACCACCGTCCGAAAACCGAGTACCAGACACTACAGGCAGCAGACCAGACGCCCGGTTTTCACCGATCCGTTCCGGCTGTCCTCGCTACGCTGCGGGCAGACGGTACGGTCGGCTCAAACCGGGACGTCTTGATCGGTCGACCTGTCAACGTCTCGACACTCCGATTCACGGATCGACGGATCTTCCGACGCCTTGACCGATCAATCGATGGATCGGTCAAGGCCTCGACGTTCTGATCTGCCGATCTTTCGACGCTTCAACAGACCGCCTACCCCATTGAGCCATTTTGAAAATTGGCGAAGGAAACGATCTGAAATTTTAGCTCAAAGAAATCGTATGTTTATGGAATTCAAAAATCGTGAAAAAAGTGGTTTTTAGGCAGGGGCTAAAATGGGCGTAGTCCCATAAACCGGACTCATCAGCGGTGCTACACCGCCGCTGATGAAAAACACTATTCCATTCGGAAAATCGCGGAAAATGACGAATTTACAGGAAAAACGAAAATGACCAAGGCAAAAATCAGATCATTTGGGTGGGCAGCGAGAAACATGCAGGACGTGGGGAACATCCCGACAACTTTGAGCTTACAACGTTTAATATGACTTTGTCGAGCAAGATTTTAATTGTTTATCTAGTTTTTAGATAAACAATTTATTAGGTGTGCCGTAAAACCTCGGCCAAGTACCAGCTACGCTTCTCCCCGGATGCTTACTCGTGAGTTGGTAACCAGCCAATTCCTAAGACTTCTGTCTCGATTAACCAAGGGCAAGCGCTAGGCCAGCAGTTAAGACCGGTTTCGTTACCCGCCTGCGCGACGGCTTTAGACCACACCATATCCAGCCAGCGCTCTTCTCTGAGTTTGGTTCTCAGGCTGGGCGCTTCGTCCAGGCCGTAAGCAATTTCCTTTCGTTGGGCGCGAATGGTGTTTTCCCAACTAGCCCCTTGCCGTTCTGGCTGATATTGCCATTTGAGCAGGTGCGCCATAAGTACCGCCATGCGGCTCGCTAGTTCGCGCTGTTCGCTCTTGCCCACGTCCTCTATCTCCTCTGCGATATGTTCCAGGTCAAGCAAGTTGAATTGACCGGCACGAATCAGACCAGCCTGTTCGTTGGCCCAGGCCACCACATCAGTTTCATAGGTTGTTTGCATCACTCCTCCGTTAGGTTGCGGCGATTTTCTTTTTGCGCGGCGCTTTCTCAGGCTTTGCCGTACGTTCGGCAAAGGTGAACTTAATACTCGTCACCTGTCGGCCCGTCTTGACCGGCTCCCACGAAATATCAATGTTCGATTTGGTTTGAAGTTCTGCGATGGCAGGTTCAATGATGTAGCGACGAATATCAGCGTATCGCGGGTAAGACACACCAAGGCGCTGTGTAATCTCGCCGAGCGTCAATTGCATCCATCCGGTATCGGCGAACTGTACGCACCACTCGAACAGGCGTATTGCGTGAGTCGACCGAAGATTCGCTACTTGTCCCAGGCGGTACTCAGTGAATTTTTTCCCTAGGTCGGTTAGATACGGCATGACGTGCGGCGATAGCGATAACTCTGCCCAGCCTTCGCCGTCGTGGTAAACGATGCGATTGATCCAACGCATTTTCTCCACGCGCTTACCGACGATTTCGGTGATGCTGCGCTCGTAGAACTCAAGCGTTGCTTCTTTGAGTGCGTAATAGGCTTCATTCGGCGGCAGGTTCCATGCTTCGGCAAACTCGGCGGCAGTAATGCGGATACCGTCCATTTGATTGTATCCAGGCCGAATCGCAACGCGCTGGCTGTTGAGTCCTGCGATGACCAGCAGAATCAGCCGTTGCTCGTTCAAAGTTAGCTTGTAACTGGCGCGTATCAGAAGGTTGGATTTGGCGACGATGTGATGTTCTACGGGCTTAGTCATGGCATAAGTGTGAATATAATAAACAATCACATATTATCAAACTATGGGATTGTGTCAACGTTCGCACTATAGCCTGTGGACAGCACAGGACTTTTACTCACCTTTAACAGGACTTTTACTCACCTTTAACAGGACTTTTACTCACCTTTCGCACCCCCCTCATATACTAGGTTTACAAACAGGTTACAAATATCTACAAACATACGTTCGTGGATAGTTAAACGGTCTATTGTCTATTTGAGCAGCCAAACGGCACAAACAGAGCACGCTACCGGACAGGGAGGCAAGAGCGAGCCACGGCCAAGTCAAAAGCCAAAAAGCGTTTGGTAGAGAAAGGAATCGAAACGGCGGAGCCAGTGGCCAGGCAGGCACGCCGTAAAACGAACGAACCGGGTGAAGCAAACCAAACGAGGGATCTCATACCGCCTCGCTTACCCGTTTAAACGCGCAGCAGCGGCCCTAGAAGGGGATTTAAGCGCTTCGCTCATTGAAACCCCTGTCTGTTCTGTTTTAACGCCTTCTAGGGCCATAGACTGCAATGCAAGCCGAACGAACCGGCAAAGGCACGGTAAAAAATAATCGGCCAATTTAAAACGAGTCAAAACGGATCAATGCAATAGCCCGTCTATCAAACGCCAAAGACCGCCGACCCAACACAGGGTGCGCTTAAACAAACGACACTAAAGTTGCATAGGATTTCTCACTTTTGGCCACGTACATAACCTCCCCAAAGGTCTTGTCTTTGCATTCCCCTTAGGCAATGGCCTAGCTTTTGACTGTCTTC
>Ga0194044_10001440_pt1 | contig 12101 bp, 13 predicted proteins | sample JunL4417m_MetaG_FD_155460 | JGI IMG/M metagenome (GOLD analysis project Ga0194044, IMG submission 155460) | Anoxic zone freshwater microbial communities from boreal shield lake in IISD Experimental Lakes Area, Ontario, Canada - Jun2016-L442-17m | ecosystem: Environmental > Aquatic > Freshwater...
CGAAATTTATAAAAACAAGTGCAATTGGAGAGTTATGAATATACTTATGAGTATTTTAACTCATATAACTCTCTGATGAAAAAAGGATATACCCACATTCGTGAAGGGGAAAGACGACAGATTTATACTCTCTTATGTGAAGGTAGGGAGCAGGATTATATAGCCACAAGACTAAAGCGTGATCCATGAACGATAAGTAGAGAGATAAGTCGTCATAGTGTGGATGGCCTTTATATGCCAGTTTACGCACAAAGAGTATATGAAAATATGAGGAGTGAGATAAATAAATGACGTAGTAAGTTAAAAAATAATCCAAAGATGGTAAAAGAGATTAAGAGATGTTTGATCAAGAAAAAATGGTCTCCAGACGCATTAGCAGGACGTAAAAAGAAAAAATGAAAATCATTCGTAAGTACAATGACTATTTACAATTATATACGTGATTGGGAGCCGAGCCTAAAAAAATATTTGAAGAATAAAAAGTGATATAAGAAACGTTATTCTAAACAAATAAAGAAAATTTTATTGGAAATGAACGTAAGAAGAATAGATGAAAGACCTGCAATTGTAGACGAACGCACAAGAATAGGTGATCGAGAAGGAGATACGATACATAGCAGTTGAAGTGAGCGTAAATGATGAATGGTGACGTTGGTCGATAGGCAAAGCAAGTATTTAGAAGGCAAGAAATTAATTAAAAGAAGTTCTGAAGAAACAATTAAAACAATGATAAGTTTACTAGGGAAACACGAATTAAAAAAAAATCTCACTATCACTTTGGATAATGGGAAAGAGTTCTCATGATTTGAAGATAAAGAGTCTTTGGTCGGTATTACGACCTATCGTGCACATAAATATGCTAGCTACGAGAGATGAACAAACGAAGAAACTAATGGTATGTTGAGGGTTTTTTTCCCAAAATGAACAGACTTTTCTAAAATTAGCGATGAAGAAATTGCGGAAGCAATAAGATTTATCAACCTTAGGCCCAGGAAATCCTTAGAATATAAATGTGCTTATGAAGTATTCCATGGAGTCAATCTTAGGCTCTAACTAACCAATTGCACTTTGGACTTGAATTTGGGCAATATATTATGTATATTATACATACAAACAAAAAAGAGTCAAGTTAAATAAAAAAATAAAAAAGATGAAAAAATTAATGTTGGTTGTAATCCTGGTAAGCTTTGGAATGTTGCTTAAAGCTCAGTATTCAATCTCTATAACCTATGCAAATGTAGATTGGATCCCCAAAAGCAACAAGGTGTTGTCGTACGAGAACATGTTCATACTGCAAGCCTATAGCTTCAAGGGGATATCTATATGGCAGGCAAGCTGTATAGCCAAGTCACCCAATAGCTATGAGCTCGGTGGGGTGGATTACTCCTTTTCAGAGGGTAAGATAGCTCTCAGGATCGGATTCCATGGATACTTCCCAAAAAAAGGGATGATTCGTTATACCGACCAGGGAAACCTGATTCCTAATATCGGGCTAAGCTATGCTCCAGACTCGACGCAGTCGATAACGGTAAACACCTATGAATTCTGCGATTACGGGGTATCTCATCCGTTCGTAGTTTCGAACGCAGTGTACTCAAAGACAATGAAGTTTGGAACTGTCGAATTCGGACAGTACTACAACTACATGAGCAAGTCATTAAGCGGTACTGCCGCTTACAGCAAGAGTTGGCCCATGTTCGGCAAAATCTTCGGATTTGCATCATTACGATGCAGCTGGAATGAGTCCAGAACCAAGCTGAATGATGCCACATCATATGTGGTCAACATAGGGCTAAAGTTCTAACAACGTATATTTCCTCCGGTATTTCCGGAGGATTTTTTTGTTGTAAGCTTCCGACAACATGTTCTGCTAGGTAACTATTGATTTTTATATGTATTTATATAAAACATGGAATGTCAAGAGTTCATTAGCAAAGATATATTCACCAACGAGATACACTTCGTGAAGTGAAGGGGGAATATCATCCCATCCACAGAAATGATAGGAAATAAAAAACATAAACCTCTAAAAAAATTGATATGGAACAGTTATTTATTGTCCGTCACGCCGACTATCTTCCTGCTACAGGACAATTATCGCTCAAAGGGAAAGCACAACTTACGTCAATGCTGCTGCCTCAGATAAGGAAACTGATACGGTATGAGAGATCACCGCTCCCTACCATGATAGTAGTAAGCTCTCCAGCTCCAAGAGCAGTAGAAACGGCACAAATCATCAGAGATGGAATCGACGAGTTGATGTTTGATGAAAAAAAATTCCAGAATCCTTTCTTTGGTATTGCGCTTGCTCCCTATCTTTGGTCGGCGAGCGATGCACCAAAGGGTGAAAAGACCTACTACACCCAGCCGGATCCTAGCAAAATTATGTCGATTATCCAAGGTGGCTGGAATATGAAAACGATTTATCCAAGTAGAGAATGTGAACTTGGAGGATCTCCACAAGACTACAATGTGGTAGTTATAGTGACGCACTACGAAGTAGTAAATGAATTCCCGCTCTATTTCATAGAGCAATACTTCCCCTCAGGCACCGATAGGTCAGCAATCAAAAGAATAGCTGGTAGCGGTTTCCCCAAAGGCGAAGGTGTATATATTGATGTCTTGAAGAAGCAACATTCCCTTCTGCGAAATATTGATATCGTTCTTAATGCGAAATTGAAACTCTTGCATACATGTTTATGTATCCAGGATGTACCATCATCGCTTCCTATGGAACTTATCAACTATCACAAGGAATTTGAACTATTCAAGGAATCAATCAAGGGGTGTACGGACGCTTTCGATCAGGTATATATGGAAGCTTTGCGTACATTCAGAGATAGCATGTTAGGACAATAATGTACAAAAAAACCGGGGACAGGGAAAAATCTGAACACCTATTCCAATGACACGTGAAATCAGAATTATCGATGCAACATCGAATATCGTAGGATCGTTTATCATGGAGTTCTGCGATAGGACTCCTGATCAGTTCCAGATGGAACCTGAAAACTTCTACAGAAAGTACAATAAAGGAGTTTTGCACAAACAGAATATCGAGATTATAATCAGGTCATCTTCGCCATTTTCTTTGGAAGATATGGTGAAGAAAGAAATTCATCTCCATCAAGGCAAAGACATGAACCAGTATATTTGTTATCCTCCTCGGTTGGCAACAATGGATGAAGCTATGAAGATGGCACGTTCGTGGGCGATTATGACTACATTCCATATGTTGAAGTATGCGGATGCTTCATATTTCGAAGGGTTCGGTCGCTGGCTTCTGGCTAAATCGGATGATGGTGAAAGCGTTTCCCCGTTCCAGGAAATTCCTTTATGGATCGCTGCACGGTTCAATTGGAACATTGAGATCAAAAGCAAGACGGATAAAATCATTGAAAAGTGCCGTAAAGAGCTTTTGAATGTGCTCAAGGGATGATATTCATTCCTTATCGACTGACCAGGTATTCCTGAGTCAGTTTTTTTTTTAATCGCAAAAAAACATCCAACGGATATAAGGAAACGGATTGCAGAAGAGATATCCATTGATTTACCATAGAATTTTGCTATACACACGTCCATCACAGTTTTTATCTCAAAAAAGGTAATGAGAGAAAAATATATGACAGACCAACAATCCAGAGATAGGGGAATGAGTATGGAAAGACAAAGGGGGAGCCGCACGGCTCCCTTTTTTGTTATCCAAAAAAACCATGTTTTATCTAGTAGCCAAATAGAGAGAATGAAAAAGACAATCGATGAAATACAGGATTTATTGATGGTATGCGAGACAGAGATGGAGGAGTTGTTGTACTACAATCGTTCTCCTGACACTCGTCGCCGGCGGAGTCATATCGCTGAGATGCAGTATGAAAACCTGATAGAGAGGAAATCTGTGCTTATGCAGGAGATTATTGACCTATGAAAGTCAGACCTCACAAAGACACTGTTATCGAAATAGGGAATATACTGACAGCACTACTAAAAAAAAGAGCCGAACATGGCTCCTCTTTTGTCCTGTAAAATATATTGATCTACCTAAATTCTCTTGTCCTCGTAGGGGAACGTTCAATAGTAAAAATTAATTGTAGATTTTCCCCTGCGAGGATAAATGGATGATGGATGTTGGATGAAGGTTTTGTCTTATTATGCACTATTGTAAATTACCATAGTGAGTAATATGACAAAGTCCTAAATGCTCAATTCTCCACTCTACTTAATAATCTTATCTATAATTCCATACTTCATCGCTTCCTCAGCGTTCATCCATTTGTTTCTTTCCATATCATTAGCTACGACTTCCAGCTTTTGTCCTGTATGTTTAGCCATAAGTTCGATAAACATATTCTTTACTTTTAATATCTCTTCAGCTTGGATGACGATATCGCTAGCTTGTCCTTCAGCACCTCCGAGTGGTTGGTGAATCATGATTTTGCTATGAGGAAGTGAATATCTTTTTCCTTTGGTTCATCCAGCGAGGATGACAGATCCCATAGAAGCTGCAAGCCCTACACAGACCGTGCAGACATCGCATTTTACATACTGCATCACATCGTAGATTGCCATACCACTATAGACTTCACCGCCTGGTGTATTGACATACATAATGATATCTTTGTCAGGATCTTTTTTTTCGAGATAGAGGAGCTGGGCCACGATAGTATTGACCATACCTGCTTGTACAGGTTCGCCTACGAAGATTATTCTGTCTTCGAGTAATCTGGAATAGATATCATAGGCTCTTTCGCCTCATTTAACTTTTTCGATTACGCTTGGTACTAAGCTCATGTTGTGTGATATTTAGAAGGTAAAATGTTGAATGTTGAAATGAAAACGTAGCTAGTATAAGGGAGAGATACTACGGATATTCAGTGAGAGTATATACTTTTTGGATATTTTTTGCAAATATATGTGGATATACTATTCATTTTAACAACCAAAATCAACTTGAATTTATATAGCTAATGGATAAAAAAAATGAGTAATCTGGCTTATGGTCTTTACTTTTTGATAAAAAGTGATATGAAGTTTTCTTTGAAAGCGTTTGTACTCTCTATGATAGGCACCTTAGCTAGTTGCGGGATTTTCGCGTATGCAGATACAGGAGTGATAGTAGGGACATGAGAGATTGTGACCGGAGTGGTAGCTGCTACAGGGACTACGACAGGTTTTAGCTGATCATTGCTGACCTATCTTGCTACCCAGCAAAACAATGTGAGTGCGCTACTGACGAATGTATATGGAAGATTATATACTGATTTTATCAAGACTGGCCTCAATATCCTCAAGAGCATCGACTACCAGAGTTTGGTCTGTCTCTGAGCAATCAAGGATGTTTCCTTACTCTCACAACTCCAGAAAGATAGGACTTCACTCATGATAGCATTCAAACAGGATTTCGTTGAACTGGAAAATCAGGTAATGGCATTGGAAGAGAAAAAGGCATTGGCAGATTCTGATAATGTGAATGTTTTCGATCCAGGAACGACCTATGAAACTGAAAAGACGAAATTAAAAAATCTCATCGACACAAAAGTCACCCTGTACCAAGGTCTCGTAGCATCTTTTGCAACCGGCTATGCATCCAAAAATACTGATTTTCTCACTACCTTTCTCCAATTCCGCAGTGCTAATGCAGAGATGATCAAAGGGATCCAAGATAAGATAAGTGCTGCACAAAATGTAGTCATAGCATTTTCTTGAGTCGATTCAATTATCACCGATATCAATGCGAGAGTGACTGGATTGGATGAATTGATACAGAAGATGGGGACTACGACCATCCAAGGCGTAGCAAATCTCTCGAAGACGTTCCAGACGCTCGTAGAGAGCTCAGCCAATACCTACAAGACACTTAAGACCCTCACTGATCCATTAAATCAGCAGAAAACATATATAGTAAGCCAATTCCAGACAGAACTCGACGGATATCTGGCCGATACCCTCCAGAAACGATATGACCGCAACAAATATCTTGCACTCAAGAAAGAGGTGGCTGCATACAAATCGAGATTCTTTACGACGACAAATCAGCTCAATTGTTCCAATATCTTAGCGACCGATACGGGATCTGCCTCATTATTGGCAAAGATTGCTGCTATGAAGATAGTAGCGAGTTCTGGTTTAGCGAAGATTACGGCTGATGGGATAACTTCAGCATTCAAAGATCAGGTATATAGCTGATATCAATCCTTATATCTCCTCAAAATCAAACAGAGATATACGGAATATTCCGATTTCGTCAAAGCATATATCAAGGCAGCGCTCAAAGCGATGGTAGGCCAGACAGTATCGATAGGAACGGGTACTGTGGTTGTACCTACAAAGTATGTATTCACCAAAGCGTTCAATAGCGGTGAATATGGGGAAGGTGTTAAAGTTCTTCAGAATCTGCTCACTACGCTACATCTCTATACCTGAGCGATAGATGGCATCTACTCCAAAACGACCAAAAACGCCGTCTACCAATTTCAGCTCAGCAAATGATTGCTCAAAGGATATGAAAAAAAACCATCCGTACGATGATGGATGGGACCATCGACAAGAGCAGCGCTCAATACACTGACCAAATAAGGGACGATATATTTAGCCATTAAGAGCAGACTATGATAAGAAACAAAAAGAAGACTCCCGGCAGACCCAAAAAGGAATTCATTTCCAGGAGGCCCCAGTCCCATAAGGAATGACCCGGAAGGCCGAGAAAACATGAGCCGAAGATAAAATCGGCTACTATCCCTACCGAAGTGGCGACGTATGTCGGTCAATCAGTAGATGAATCCAAAAAAAAGGACATAATCATCTTGGTACTGTTTCTCTTATCGTTTATATTGTTTGTATTCTCACTATATTTCACCTTTACCAAAGATAGGAGAGCAGAAAAACTAAATACAGCTGCGACGGGTGAGATGACGAACATTTCCAAAGGCAATATAGATTATACCACTCCGGATGCTACGATACCGGTACAAGAGACACAAGAGATAACTGGTGCAGACCAGGAGACGGCAACCACAAGTCAGCCTGCTGTTCCAACGGCTATCCAACCACTAAATCCTCAACAACAGACCATTGTGGAGTTTTATCAGGCAGTCAATGCAATAGATATTACGACAATCTATACTATGGCGGATGCAAATCTTGAAAAATCAAATGTCTTCAAAACCTATTATAGCAGAAGCCGGTTGACGAAATTTTCCAACGTAATAGCTCAGCCCAAGGTTGTTGTAACCAATATCCAAGAGCAACCCAACACTACCAATAATCCCGATATCATAAGATTCGCCTATACACTAGAATACATGCTTGCAAACAGTCAGCAGAGATTCACAGAAGAGCGATCGACCGTCCTCATAAAGAGAAATGATAATCGAAGGATAGGGAAACTTGTATGCGAGACAAAATGATGTTCGACCATGCCGTTCTTCAATCCGGACAAATACAAATAAAATAATTAATAGTGAAAAATGAAAAATGTGGGTATTTTTTTATTTGTCATCTCGAGCTTGTCGAGGGATCTCTTAAAGAGATTTCTCCACTCACTTTGTTCGGTCGAAATGACAATATTTCCATTATCTTTAATTTCTAATTTTTGATTTTCAAACAAAAAAATAAAAGAAATTGTTTAGAAATTACTTGTCCTCGAAGGAGGGGAAATTGAATATTAGAAATTTATTTTCGAAGAAAATACCATGGAAATAGCAGATATAGTCCCAGAAGCCAGACAAGAAATAGAGGATTTTCGCAGTAAGCATCCCGATGGAGTTGTTATTATTCGATGAGCTACAGCAACAGGCAAAAGTAATTTATCGATATTGCTCTCACAGTATTTTGATGAAGAGATTATCTCTGCGGATAGCAGGCAGATTTTTAGGTATATGAATATCGGGACAGATAAAGTATCAGAGGAAGTAGTAAAAAAGATACCTCATCATCAGATAAATATCGTAAACCCTGACGAGACCTACACATCAGGACAACGAAAAAACGATGCATATACAATCATTCCAGACATTCTTGCACGTAAGAAACTCCCGATGATCGTGGGAGGGACATGACTCTATATCGATACCATTTACAAGAATTTCTCGATGCCAGATATTCCGCCGGATATGAAGTTGAGAGATGAGCTCTTTGCACAAGAAGATCAGATGCCATGAATTCTTCATCAAGAGCTTACCAAGATAGATCCAGAGGAAGCAGCGAAATTACATCCAAAATCCACCAGATACATAGTCAGAGCATTAGAGATTTTTTACAAAAGCGGAAAGACCAAAACTGAGAGTTTTATTTCTCAGCCACCAGCATGGCCATTGCTTATGCTCGGTCTCCGAAGAGAAAAGGAGGACACTAACAAGAAAATAAATGCGAGAGTCAGAGAGATGTTGAGATGATGATTGATCGAAGAAGTACAAGGCTTGCTCAACCAATGATACAAAAAAGACGTACAGTCTATGCAGGGCATAGGATATAAGGAAGTCATAGAGTATATCGAATGACGCTGTTCCTACAAAGAGATGGAAAGTGATATTATGGTGACCACTCACCAGCTAGCAAAAAAACAGAGGAGTCGATTCCGCAGATATATCGCTGAAGGAATCCAGAGTCCTAGACCAGGGGTTACCTACAAGATATGGAAGCTTTCCTAAAATAGTAAAATTCTATGGTTTTTTGAGTATCCAGGGTATCGTTTCAAACGATATTTTTTTGACAATTCAGGATATATGAGTATAATTTGTTTGTTTTATTACGAGTCAGTGTGGATGAATGATATGGAATCCTATAATAATGAGGTGGAGAAGAAATCCGAAAATAGTGATTCAGAATTTTCTAGGGAAATAAAAAATTTGAAACAAGATATCATGAAGAAAGAGGCAGAGAGGAAAATGTTTATCAATCAGATACTAGCCAGATATCCTACTGAGAAGATCAATGATATCAAATCGATGGAGAGAGAGCAATTAATCGAAATTTATAAAAACAAGTGCAATTGGAGAGTTATGAATATAAAAAGATTATAAGGATAGCTCTATTCTCTTAAAAAGACAAGCATGACTCAAAATCGATACAGAAACAAAAGCATTGCAGGACCTACAGAAGAAAATGAAACAATATCTCTATATCCAGGAATCTATACTTCAGAAAGTGACAAATGGTCAGGTCGAGAAGTACAATCAAAGGAAGGGATATATCGATAATGCAAAGAAGAAACTCTCAATGGCAAATACTATTCCCGTAGAGATAAAAAAAACCTTGATGGAAATGCTTGATAATCCATCCAAGGAGAATATCCAAAATCTTCAGGAATATATCCTAAAACAGTCTGCATCTTTACAGTTGTCGTGATCAGAGAGGATAAGATTCTATAAGTCTTCGTTTGATAAGCATTGAGTATGAACAATAGCCGATATCAAAGCAAATGTGAAACCAGACGGAAAATTCTGAAGATGAACTTTGAGATGATTTGCTATATTTGTGGATGAATATGACAAATATCTATCATTCATTAAATCGGTAGAGGATGATAATCTTGTCACAGCACAAGATAAGACATCTGATGAAAAAAATAGGGATGAAATACTCCCTGGTATGGAAAAGACAAGTAAGTTGATTACCGATGAATTGAAAAGATACCATAGTCCAATCAAGACAAGTGAGGTATTGAAAACTTTTCAGAGTTTCAAAGTCCCGGTGACATATCTCATGGCATTCATGAAAAATGATAGTACGTATGGGACAGCAGGCGCATGAGCAAGGCATATGAATCCAGGGAATGTATATAACATAAGGGGATATGCAAAATTCAATTCCCGACAGGAGGGTATGGATGCTATGGGAAAGAACTTGAGAAATAGGATTGATGAATATCAAAAAATATATGGAAATAAGAGATTACCTACAGCAAAGGAACTCGCAGAAAATGTCTGACCTGATGGTAAGTGATTTTTGTCAACCCAATGAAACTATAACAAAGATAACACAACACAGAGATTGTGAGGATATATGACACAGGAAGGATGAAGCGATAAGGTACAATCCATCTTAGATGATTTGACTGGTTCGGTGGTTTCAGACACTGCTCAAATCGTAGACAGAGCATAATCTTAGAATATTTATTTCATATGCTTCAACTGTATTTTAAGGAATCCATAGATTTGTGTCTTAGTATTCCTCATTTTGATATCATTGATGACCCGGTCCAGGGCTTTTTTCAATAAGGTTCATATGAGTGCTGATGGTGCGATTTTGAAATGTTGAACGATATCTAAGCCATTGACTGCAAGATTCTTCATAGTGAATTGTCATTCCTGCTTTTGGAGTTTTTTCAGGATGGATCTTAAGGTGTCGATATCAGAAAGATCGGAGCTATTTTGGAGTGGATTGAATTGCCCCAATCTATCAGCCATCGTGATATCAAAGATATTCATAGCTTTTTTATATCCAGCCTCACTCAAGAACGATCTTACTTTTTTTTCCGTATTTTCTTGCTTGGTCATAAGCATCTCTTCCGGTGTATGATGATGAGCAATATATCGAGCGATATCGGCGATTTCCTTGCTTGAGAATCCGAGCGCCTTGAAATCACGCTTGGCATGCTCGGGAGAGCTTCTCCTATGATTGAGCGGTCCAGCGATAATTCCTCTGATTTGTTCTTTGGTAAGATGATCACCATAGGCTGCAAACTGTTCCAACTTGCCGACATCATGGTAGAGCATAGCAAATCTGACGAGGGGATCTTTATTGATTTTTTGGAGTTCACGCAAAGTCAGCATGGTATGGGTATAGATATCGAAGGGATGATATCTGATAGGTTGTTCAACGTATTTCGTAGCATAGAGTGCGGGGAAAAGATGTTCCAGAAGCCTCGCCTCATCGAGCAATGCAATGAACCCGAAGGGATCACCATCAGTGAAGGCTTTCATGATTTCATCTTTTATTCTTTCTTTGGCGACATTACTCACTAAAGCATGATTGCTTTTGACGCTATTCCAGGTTGGTTTTTCAAAGTCGAATAATTTTATTTTCTTACAATTTTTCAATGTGCTAATCTTTAAAACTTTTAGTTTTTCATTCAAAACATTCACAAACCTAATTGCTCTGATGATTCTCAATGCATCTTCATTGAATCTCTTATCTGGATCTCCGACTGCGCGCAATTTTCTATGGATACTATCGTGGATACCTTGGTGCGGATCGATGAGGATGCATAATGATTTCGGCTTTTCGCTTCCGATTTTTTTCTTTCATCCTAAAGAGAGTATAGGCGCTAATTTGAGGATTGAAGCAATATGGTCGGGATGAATCATTCACAAGCTAAATGATTTTTCGATATGTTTGTGGGCTTGGATGATAAGCAGTGCGAAATCTTCGATATAGATATATCCATAATCATCAAGCGTTTTGAGGAGTCACTCATCGTCAGTATAGGCATGGGGATATTTTTTATCAAGCGATGAAGTATAGTCAGCGATGAATGGAGTAGTGGTGTAGTACATGCAGTTGATGGTGAAGTCTCTCCTTTTGGAATCCAAGAGAAGGTCATCACTCCGAGTGATATCTTCGGGATGTCTAAAATCATCATATTTACCTTCCGTTCTCAATGGGGTTAATTCATATTTGATAGGGTCTTTGAGTAGGGTGATAGTGCCATATTTTTCGGTCATAAAATGGGACATCCCTCTCTTATCGAGGATAGCATCGAGATGTTTTGGCGAGCCCGCCATAGTGAAATCGATATCGGTCGGTTTTTTCGTGATGCCCAAAAGAGGATCCCTGACACATCAGCCAACTAGGAAGAGGGTATGGTCATCGTTAATCCTTTTTTTGAGGAAATTGATATTTGAGTCGAGGTTTTTGAGATAGTCGAAAAAAAGCATGGGAGTATGTGCGAGTAAAACTCCTAAGTTTTTAATTAAAGAGAGGTGATTTTCAAGTGATGAAGATAAGCGACAGCTTTTTTATTGACATTTATATAATAATAATTATAAACAATTATAAACAATTATGGTAGATTAAAGGGCCAAAAGCGCCACTTGAGAAAGTAAATTTTTAAACATATATGAAGGGCTTTGATATTTGAGACATTTCATTGGTCTATTATTAAG
>Ga0194044_10001442_pt1 | contig 12094 bp, 7 predicted proteins | sample JunL4417m_MetaG_FD_155460 | JGI IMG/M metagenome (GOLD analysis project Ga0194044, IMG submission 155460) | Anoxic zone freshwater microbial communities from boreal shield lake in IISD Experimental Lakes Area, Ontario, Canada - Jun2016-L442-17m | ecosystem: Environmental > Aquatic > Freshwater >...
TGGGATTAATGGAAAGAATGGGATTAATGGAATAAATGGGACTAATGGAACGAATGGGATTAATGGAATAAATGGGACTAATGGAATAAATGGGATTAATGGAACGAATGGGATTAATGGAACGAATGGGATTAATGGAATAAATGGGACTAATGGAATAAATGGGATTAATGGAACGAATGGGATTAATGGAACGAATGGGATTAATGGAATAAATGGGACAAATTTATTTACTTCTTTAAATGCAACTCAATTCGATAATTCAACAGGACAACTTAATCATAATCTTACTTGGCTTCAAAGTTTTATTCAAACTTTTATTGTTAATCCTTTCGACCAAATTCTAAATACCACTTCTTCAGTTGGTTTCAAAAATGTGATCGTTGGTAAGAATGGAACATTCGATACATCAACTCAAAAGTCGGGAATGTTCTTGCCGACAAATTATTTCGTTGCGAATAGCGCAGGAAATGGTGATGCTGGTTATGTCTTCGGTTATAACAATACTCCTATGTGGGATTGGTCTACCTTCGTTGCAGAGCAAGGAAAATATCTTCATTTGATAAATTATCAAGCAGGACACGATGCAATGACTATTGGTAGCTCAGGAAGGGTTGGAATAAACAAACCTTCTAATGTAATGAGTTATCACAGTGCATTTAATGGTGTTGGTTTAAATGATATGTATGTTGGAGGAACTTACGATGGAGGCTTTAATGATGGTATTGAAATCAATGTTACAGGCACAGCAAATCCAAATACATTTTCTTATAGAGTTACAGTTCAGAATGGAGCAACCGCAACTATTGGTTCTTGGTCTGCACCTATAAATATGGATACTTCTCCAGTTACAATTTTTAAAGGAATAACTCTTAGATGGGATGCAGTAACAGGACATACACTTGGGGATAGATGGCAATTCAATGCTTTCCCTGCAAATCCAACTGCAACACTTGATATAAAACCAACAGTTTTTGAAGAAGTTGCATATTATAATGGTTCTACTTATTTCGATTATACTTTCCCTGCAGGAACTTCTGCAACAGGTTCTTTTAATAATAATCCTTTTACAATATTTGGAACAACTGGAAAATATGTTTATGTTGGAAGACATGTTCCATTTTCATCTACGCAATTTGGATTAGTTGTTCCAGCAACAGGATTAACTTTGACAACAGAATATTGGAATGGTGCTGCTTGGACTACTTTAACTTTTGCTACAAATTATTTAACTGATGAGACAGCAAATCTTACAAAGACCGGTGGAGTAGCGTGGGATAAAACTACAATAACAAATTGGCAAACTAATGTTTCTGTTGATACTTATAATTCTACAAGTGGATTTTATTGGATAAGGTATAGTTCAACATCAGTAGGAACTGCTCCAACAGTAGATGCAATCACTCCTCAAGCAATTGATAGAATTTCAATTTATCAAACTGGTTTTGATATAAACCCAGTATTTTCAGTAGCACCAAATGGAGATGTCATTGTTGCCGGAACATTAAAAGCAAACGGTTTTTATGGAGAGATGTGGGATGCAGCAAGTAGAACTTTAACATTAACAACTCAAAATGTTTGGTATAATTTTACATTATGGAATAATACTGCAGCAGACCTTAGTGGTTGGACTTCCGGGGCAGGTGCATTAAATTGGACTCTAGTAAATGTTCAATCCGGACTATATTCAGTAACTTATACAATATCAACTTCATTAAGTCAAAATGAAAATGCTCAATTTGGTGTGTTTGTTAATTCAGTATTAGAACAAAAATCAACATCTAATAAAAGATTTACTAGTGGACAAACAGATGCAATCAGTCAGACTTTTTTACGACGTTTTAATACTGGGGATAGAATATGGATTGCCGCACAAGAATTAGATAGTAATGGAAAGATATTAACAACATTAAATAAAAATGTAGTTGTCACGAGGATGGGAAATTAATGGAAAATAAATACCTATCATCGATGTTAACTATTTTTTCCATATTAACATTCTTAATGTTAAGTGTTAATATGGCTTCGGCAAGCATAGAGAATCTTGGAACATTCAAAACAGGAAGCTGTATAAATCTTTTACAGACTTGTTCAGATTGCACTTACAATAATATTTCATCAGTAACTTATCCCGACGGAACTCAAGCGTTAGGACAAGTAGCAATGGAAAAAATAGGGACGCAATTCAATTATACTTTCTGCGACACGGCGCACATAGGAAGACATAATGTTAATGGCTATGGAGATCCAACAGGAGTTAAAACAATCTTTGTTTATTATTTTGATGTAACTGCTTCGGGCGGATTTGAAAACAATACAACATTCTTTATTATCATTATCGTTATTGCTGTTGGACTTTTGTTATTAGGTTTCATATTCGAGAATTATATATTCGCGTTCTTTGGAGGGTTGACATTTTTAATCGCGGGAGTGTATGGTATGATTTATGGATATGGTAGCGTAACTAATTTATATACGCAAATGATTTCTTATATTTTAATTGGCCTTGGCGCAATAATCACAATCGTCTCCGGGTTGGACCTTATGGGTTTTACCTACGGAACAAAAAATACTGGAGAGGATGATGATTAATATTTTGAAAGGAGGTAGGCGAAATGGAAGACGAACAAGAAACGGGAGAAGAAATACCTGATGCACAATTAGTTGAACAGTCGTATATAGACGACCAGCAAGATATGGGAGAATTTCAGCAGGAGATGCAACAGGACCAGCAGTTCGGAAGTTACCCGGATATAACTCCGAAGGAAAGTATCTTTACCTTCTTTAGACATATTCTTGGAATAAAGGATAGTTCTAAAGTTGCTAACTTAGATAAAAGGGAATTGGGAATGTTGGACCTGTCTGTTAGAAATTCGGAACATCTTGCGGGTTTAGGTTATATGTTACATAATAAATCTTATGGCGATTTCTTTATGAGAAAAGCAGAAATTACTTTAGCGACATCTATGTCAAAGAAAGGATGGTTGCCTGAGTTAGTTGTTTCACAAAAGAAGTTCTCGCAAAGGTCAGTTCAACCAATGAATTTGCAGACGAGTAAAAAAGGTTTCTTGGGTTTGGGCGGTGGAAAAACCGAACAGACATTACAGCCACAATAAATAAATGGTAAAAGTAGAAATGACTAGAGAAGAATATGAGAAACTAAAAGGTGACTATCAATTTGACCAAAGAGTTGCGAAGCCACAGCCGGCTTGGAATTCTTATTTTAAGTTTAGCAAGAGAAGCACAATGAATAAGAGTCTAAAAAAGAATGACGAAATTCTTGTGTTTCTTTTGAACTTAAAGAAAACTATTGAAGGCCCCATACTAACTAAAATCTACGGAGGAAACTTTATGGTTATCAGAAACCATGTATATCGTTTTAATCCCGATAGAGTATTTACATTTGGTAAATACAAAGCAGTAATCGCAAGGGAATTCGATAGAGAGTTAGTTGGAATAGATGACTACGAAGAATTGGTTGTTCAAGACTTTTCTTCTAAGAATCCTGGCGGACGAGTAAACATCGACGATCCAGTTTTAATTAAAGCATTAATCGCAGCTAAACTTACAGAGAAACCAGTCACTAACATTAGTGCGGGTAAGTGGATTGTTATTGGCTTAGTTATCTTAGGAGTAATCGTTGGGTTCTTTATGCTGACAGGCAATAAGACCACTACACCAACTCCACCGACAACACCTTAAAATGGCAGATGAACTCCTGGTCGTTAAGAAAGATTTAGAGAAAATGAAATTTAAAGTTGTAGATAAGAATGTAAATAAATGGTCACCGAAAAAATACGAACGAATTATAGGCAGTAAAGATTTTAATATGATTGCTTATTTATTCTATGACCTTTATCAAATGGGATATCCTATTGAAAAATCTTATAACAGATTTAAAGATATGCTTAACGATCCGGAATTATTTTTTATGTAGTAAGGAAATAGAATAGTAATATGTCTGACCGCAGATTACTATTCTAAAACCCTTTAAATAATATAAACTACTAGTAAAATAATCCACACAATGGCAAAACTGATAAATCCGATAAGGCTCGACGGAACGAAGTTGAAAATATCTAAAGTGTTTGTTAATAAGAGAAATGGGCAAATGACGATTGTCTTACCAAAAAAGAAGATGAAATCTATACCTACTAAAGTGCAGGTGACTTACTGGTAATGGCTCTTTCTGATTTGTATAAACAATTAGATGCAAGACTTGGAGGCATATTGCCTGGGGGAGTTCCAAGACCAAACACCAATACTGGCGATAGTTCGAGAATAGAAACAGGAAATCCAAATAACCCAAATACTCCAACTACAACTACGACTACAAATCCTTTTACTCCTGCGCCAAATCCATTCACGCCACCCTCTTCGCATTCAGGAGGAGGAAATTCGGGAGGAACTTATAATCCATCGACAGGAGTTTATATCGACGCTTCAGGTCAAGGATTTTCTATGGCGTCCGCACCTTCCTACACAACTAATGTTCCAGCCGGAACTCCAAATACTATTGCCGCTGATGCACAAGCAAAAGCATATCAAGACGCATATAATAAATTAAACGCTGAACAAAGATTTGCTGAAGATTATAGAAGGTCTGTATTCGATGCTAATTCTCAGAACATCCAAAATTATGCACAAGAACATTCCGCAGAATTGAATAGAATTTTTACAGGAGATTACTTTGTTCAACCTTGGGAAACTGCTGCGTCAAGACCTGAGTTAAATTTTGTTGGACCTCTTAGACCTGGCGAAACAAATTACGATAAGATAAACCAACTTAAAACAAGCGACCAAGCAGTTGCTACTGAATTTAAAAATATGTTTCTATCTTCTTATGGCGATCAAGGTGCACAAGCTTGGCAAGATACAAAAGCAAATTGGCAAACAGCAGGTGAAGCAAGATTAGATGAGTTCAGTAAGTTAAGCCGTCCGATACAACAAGATACCTCAATACCCAGCTATGGAAAATTAGCAAATAATGAATTGTTTCCGGCGAAGGGAGAACAACAAGTGTGGGATTTAACAAAAGGAACAGCAACATTAAAACCTACTTATGCTCATACTCACTTACTTGGAATTGCTGGAACTCCCTGGGGCTTTGGTCCTGAAATTCCTACGGTTGATACGGGAAGAGCATTATCTTTAGTGGTTAAAAGTGTTCCGGGATTTAGCACTTGGTTAAATGTAGACGCTCCTCTTTCTCCCGAAACAAAAACTGCTTATCTTAAAGGTGCTGGCGGTTCAGGATATTTTAATTCATTAAAGACACAATGGACTCAAGGCCCAAAGTTATATTTAGAAGGAAAGTATATCCAAGACCAATTAGAAAAGGCAGCGCCAAACTATCAGAAGTTAGTAGACAGCTATAATAAAATCAATGCAGACTATTCTGCTGGAAAACTTACAGACGCAGATTATGTGAAAGCAGTAAAACCAATTCTTGAAAATAAAGATTGGCAAGTCTATGATAAATATTCCGGTTACACTTCAATTAAAACTGACTTCGTTGCTAATCCAAAGATATCCGGTCCAGCTAAATTGGGATTTGGAGCAACACAAGCCGTAGCAGAAATACTTCCCTGGTTACATCCATATTCAGCAGCAGTAATGGGCGCAGATTATCTTGGGCAAGGAATGAGAGATGTGGAAGTAGGAAAATATGGACAAGGAGCATTTAAAGCCGGAATAGGTGCATTGGGATTATACGGTGGAGTTACAAGTTTGCTTTCTAAAGGTGCAACAACCGCGAAGGCTTCACAAGGAATATGGCAGACTGCAAAACCTTATGTCTATACAGGATTAGGCACGACTATCACAGGTGCACAAGTTTATTCGGGATATAAAGATACAGGCAATTTGTGGTATGCCGCAGGTAAAGGATTAGGAACTGCTGGAACTTTCTTCGGACCCCAAATATACAAGAAGCAAACTGAAATGGTTAGATATGATTATAGAATAAACAAACCAAGAATGACTTTTGATTTCGGAAAAGGAAATTCTGCAAGTTATGTAAATGCAAAGGGCGAAGAGTTAAGATTAAATTTAATCAATCAAGGTAAGGGTGGTTTCTCAGGAACTATTTTAGGTTACGACATTCCAAAGGTAAGAGTTATTCAGGAACAAACAGCCGCAGGATTAGGACACGCATTTTATCCAAGATGGAAATTAAATTTAATGAATACAGAACAGAAATTTGTTGATAGCTTTAAATATCCAAGTCTTTCAGGTGGAACTCCAATAAATGTTGGCGGAATTCATTTAAGAGAAGGCGTTTCTTGGGGAAGGTTACCTCAATCTTGGAAATGGACGCCACAGGCAACCTACGAATCTTTCGGAGGAACAGGAGTTAGAGGAGGATTATCTTATTCAGGATTCAATGCTGCGGAGAAAGCAAGAATGCCACAAACATCTACTGCACAAATAAAAACTTTAGCTTCCCAAATGAAAGTTAGTCCAAAAGAATTACTTTTAGATTATTCTAACCAATTCAATTTAGTTTCACCTGCACAAGCAAGAGCAGGATATACAAAAGTTTTCAATGCTTTAACAAGTCAAGGACTAACAACCTCTCAAGCAAGAGCCGCATTGAGAACTACTCCGGCAAAAGATATTGTTACCGAAATAAACATAAGAGGAACAAGAGAGATTGGGCAAATTGGTAAATATGACGGCGGTAAAGATGTTCAATGGATTAAAGGCGCAAAGAATACTGTTCCTCCAAAACCACAACCTAACTATTATGATACTACGGACTTTATGGGAACACAAACAAAAACTTATGTTCAAAGACCTACGAGTTATAGAGATCCACTAACGGGAGTTAGAGTAGGAACAACCACAAAAGGAAATGTTCTTATTCCAAGAGGAAGCGCTTCTCTATTCGTTACGGGAGTTACTCCACCATTAGCAACTGGCGCTGGAAGAAGCACCTATGTTCAATGGGGAATAAAAGAACGAAGTCAATTAGTCTCTGACTCAAAAGATAAGTTAGCTTCGAATAGCGATTTCAATATAGGAAAAAAACTAACGCCTTTAGAAGTAGCAAAATATAAAGCGGGTTATGGTTCTACTATATGGGAAAGCAATTTACAATTAAGAAATCCAAGAACGGGCGCAACCGTAGACAGCCAAGCCTATAAAATCTTAAATAAGCAAGGTGAAGTTCTAACGAGAAGAGTTGTTGGTGCAGCCACTTATGATAAATATGGAAAATTGAAAAGTGTTCTTTCTACAAAAGACTATACAACTACTGAATGGATGAATCCAAAAACAGGAGAAATTAATTATATAACTAATGAGCCAAGACCAAGTTCAATTATAAAAGAACTTCCCGGAAAGACTTCTCGAGTAACACCTAATGAATATGGATTTTATAATAAGATAATGAAATCTACGCAGACTTCTGCGACAGTAACAACCGCTCAGTATAGACCGGGAATGAAATGGATAAATGTTAATGCACGAAATAAAGGAACAATTACTGACCCATTCGCCGGAACAGATTACAAAGCAGCAATAGCTAAAGTTAGACAGACAAAGATTAATGTGGATATAGGAAAAGATTTAGTAATCAATAAGGACATAAGCACTCAAACTTCCAGCGGTCCATTCAAAACTATTCGGGTTACCGAATGGAGTGGAGATAAAACACAACTCATCAAAGCTAAAGGCGGACAGCTTATTGACTTCGGAAACTATGAAGTTGGAAATCAAAACATTTACAAGTTAAGTAGAACTTCAATGTATAAATCTGATGTTGCACCTTTGATTTTAGACCCTACGAGAGGTTATAGAGTTGGAGTTAATTTAGAAGATTATAGTTTGGCTGGAACAAAACAAGTTCTCGCAAGAACTAAAACTGCTGGGCTACCTACTTTCATACAGAGAGATTTTAAACAACTTGTAGACAGCAACATAAAGACAGTAACTGGTCCGGGTGGAGAAACATATAAAATTATTAAAGCTGGAAATGTTTACAAGTTATCTTTACAAGGAAAAGCTGGAAGTCCTTTTGCTCTCACTTCTGAACCGCTATTTACTGCTAAGAAAGTTGGAATAACTCCTTGGGGAAAAGGTGGCGGTGGAAATGAACCGTGGCCTGATACAACAAAGCCAAGCGCTGCTTGGTCCGGATATACAGGTCCAGCCTTAACAAAGTCAGCAACAAAGACATTGAATAAGGTTATGACTTATTCAGGCGTCGAACAAGATTGGTATGCTTCACAACTTAATGCAAGAGTTAGAAGTGGCGCCTCAACAAAGTTCTCCGACTTAGCAAAGTATCCTGGAAGTTCAACAATAGACACAGCACTAATAACTTCAAAGATAATTAAGGGTGGAGCAGGTGCGCCTCAGATAAGTTCTCCGTTTGTCATCACCACTAAAAATATTGTAGAATACTCTACTCCGGGATTACAACAGGTTCAACCTAAATATTTAAGTTTCAATCCAATACAGATACCAGTTGTTAATCCAGTTACTACAAAAGTTTTCAATCCATTCTTAGTAACGCCAAGAACTCCTTCTTCGGTGGTTACACCTTTCTTTACTGGTGTTCCGGTAATCTCTCCAACTATGACGCCAATCATCTCGCCAATTATGACACCGACAATGACGCCTGTAATCACGCCAGTCATTACGCCGACAATGACACCCGTCATTACGCCAACGATAACTCCTGTCATCACGCCAACTATCACACCAGTAATTACTCCTGTCATCACGCCAGTCATTACACCCGTAATCACTCCTGTCATCACGCCAGTAATTACTCCTGTCATCACACCCGTAATCACTCCTGTCATCACGCCACATCCTGATTGGATTAAAAGACCAGGAAGCCCTCCTCCAACAACATTTGGAAGAAGAGAAGATAAGAGATTTAAGAAAGCAAAGCCGATAAAGAATGCACCAAAAGGATTTTATGTAGTGACAATGCGAAATAAAAAACCATTTTTATTAACACCAAACCCTTTAATTAAGGCACAAGCTTTGGGATTTGGATTGAAGTATACCAAAGGAACTGAGAGAGTAACTTTCAAGTTGGTTCCGTCGAAGAGAGCACCAATCCGAACAAACATAAGACCTGTAACTGAACAAGAAGTTTGGAGAGCAGGATATAGACCTCCGGTAAAAGGTAGCAACTATTTGAAAGGAAAAGATATATTCATTCAAAGGAAGATAACAAGAATGGGAACAAGAAAAGAAACAAAAGCAATTCAAAGTTATAAACATAGAGGAGGAAGCATATGGTAATTGACCTTTAACTAAAATGGCGAAAAAAACAAAAACAAAAGGCGATATTGCCTGGAAAGAATTTGAATTAACATATAAGGCTAGCAAGGCACGAGAAGAATTTGAAAAGGAATTTGAAATTAAACCTAAGAGGAACACATGGTAAAGTATAAAAGTTTTATAGAATATGAAGCGGCACATCACACTCACCGGAATTCGTCTTCCATTGAGCCTACTGTCCTGTCCCCTAAAAAAGGACAGGCGATAGGAATTAAAAAACTGACAGGAGGCAGAAATAAAATGAACAAAACAAAAACACCTTTGAGAAAAATTGGATTTATGAAAAATAAGCGAGGAAGTGGTTTAATGGATCTTCCAGTAAATTTACTTATGTTGTTTATAGCGATTACTTTTTTAGTTGCTTTGATACCAGCTTTTGTAGAAATGCAAGATATGGCTCAGCAATCAGATAGTATGAATTGTAAAGGATTTGTCTATAACGGAAATCCCGCGGACCCACTCTCTTATAACTCTACAATAGGCACTAAGTCAAGCATTGGTTGTATGGCTATAAAACTATATTTACCGTATATTGTCTTAGGAGTATTGATAGCAGGAGTTGCTATTATATTCTATGGTAGATCGCAAGGGCAACAGCAGATGATGAATTAGTAGTTCAATGAAACAGTATGAAAATGAACAACACACATAGACTTGGAAAGCCATACTTATTGGTATTTTTAGCGATAGCACTGCTTATGATTCTTCCTTCGGTTTCTGCTTTTGAATTTGACAATGTAAAGTCATACAATGCTGTTGCTAAAGAAGTTACAATTAAAAATTCCTTTTTAGGAATACCAACAACGACAGTTGCTAAAGTTAAATTAGTTTCTGATTTAGATGTTCGTATTGGTGCGGGTTATCAAAAGGTTGCCGAATTTTCTATTGACAGTTATGAAGTATATGCTAATGCAATTCAAACTCTTGAATTGTATAATGTCAAAACAGGCAATCCACTTGATAGGATTATTGATTATAAATATTTGACTTATCAAGATGTAAAGGTTCCAAATTATGTAGAAGAATGCACGCCAGCAAAATTAACAGAAGATGAAGTAAAGAATGAAACAAAGCCCTATGATATTTGCGAACAAATTCTAAAAGGAACTAAATTAGTTCCTCAAGAAGTTTGGGCAGAATTTACTACAAAGGATATGAAGGCAGAAAAATTAACTATCGGATTATTCACAGATGTTCAAGTTGGAGATAGTGTAGAATGGATCCCGAACTTTTATGGAATTAAAGTTTCGGAATGGGCAACTTGGACTCAAGATTTGAATGTCGGTTTAATTTCTTATTATGCTTTTGAAGGAAACCTTTTAGACAGCGTTCACGCAGGTAGAAATTGGGTGAATGTGGGAATATTTAATGCATCAGGAATAATCGGAAGTGGTATTAACACAACAGGTTCAAAAACTGCAACAAGAGAATACGGAAACATTCCCGTCGGAACACAAGCAATAACTACTTGTGTATGGAATAAGATGGATACAACAAATCCAAGTCAGTGTTTGTTTGGCTGGGGAACATTTGGAGATGGTGGATTAGGTTGGAATATTTGCACAGATGCAGGGAAGTATGGAATAACAGGATTTTATCACGATGTATATAGTGCTTCAACTTCTCCAAAAGACGCTTGGCATTTTGTTTGTGGCGTTCAGGTTAGTGGAAACGATAGAAGACTTTATGTCGATGGCGTAAGTGTAGCTAATGGAACTGACAGTTATAATACCGGAACTACTTATACTCCTACATTGGGAACAAATCCTCAAAATCCAGGAGATAATAAAGGAACGATGGATGAATTAGGAATTTGGAACAGAGCCTTAACTCAAGCAGAAATAACTACACTTTATAATGGCGGAACAGGTATGACTTATATTGGGCCTGCTGCAACAACCTGGACCATTGGCTTAAATACAGGTTTAGTTTCCTATTACAAATTCGATGAACCATCAGGAACCGTTGCTATTGATAGTCTCAATACTCTGAACGGAACAATAACTGGTGCAACAGTAAATCAAGCAGGACTTCTTGGAAAAGCATATAGTTATGATGGTGGAAGCGACAAAGTAAATATCAATGCGCACCCATTAAAAGATTATCAAAGTGGTAGCTTTACTGCTTGGATGAATACTTCAACTTTTGCTTCTGAAGGAGTTATTCTTGCTGAAGGTAAAGCTGGCGGAGGAACGCCTTATCAAATGTTAATAACAAATGCCGGTGGTGGAATATCTTTCGGTTATAGCGGTGGAGGAGTTGTTGTTGGTCCTGGAAACTTAACTACAAATGTATGGCAATTTTTAGCAGTAGTTAATAATGGAACCAACACTTTGATTTATATTAATGGAGAATTAAAAGCTGTTGGTGATGTATCTTTCTTTGGAGATTTTGCTGGAGATACATTGGCTTATGGAGTATTAGATAGAGGTTCTCCTTATGCTTGGTTCACTGGTTTGATTGATGAAGCGGGAATTTGGAATAGGACATTAACTCAGGCAGATGTAACTCAACTATATAATAATGGTCTTGGAATTACTTACACAAATCAATTCAACACTGCGCCAAGCATTACAATGAATACTGCTTCTGCAACTTACACAGACGCTTTAACAAAACAAATTAACTTAACTGCTTGGGATGGCGAGGGAATAGCAAATGTTTCCGTATATGTAAATGGAGTTCTAAATCAAACTAATACAAGTGGATTGAACAATACAGTTTATTTATTCAATATTCCTTTGGGCGACGGAAATAATAGTATCGTTGGTGGAGTAGTAGATAATTATTC
>Ga0194044_10001445_pt1 | contig 12087 bp, 11 predicted proteins | sample JunL4417m_MetaG_FD_155460 | JGI IMG/M metagenome (GOLD analysis project Ga0194044, IMG submission 155460) | Anoxic zone freshwater microbial communities from boreal shield lake in IISD Experimental Lakes Area, Ontario, Canada - Jun2016-L442-17m | ecosystem: Environmental > Aquatic > Freshwater...
GTAACTATCTGAACTTAATAGCTTTTCCTGATATATCTGCTAATGGCTTGATATGTTGTTATTTATTGGCCAAAATTAACCAAACTGACTAACTTCCAATATTCGCTAACCCCATCATGTGAGTGGCATAGATCTTGCAAATGAATGCGTACGCGTACCCCTGCCCTTCCCATGTCACAAATATCTACTTCAGCATGATTTTTTTTTCAGTGCCAAGAAGGGGGAAGATCCTCTACCTTTTCAGAGAAAGTGCGCGAACCCTCCACTACCCGTTCCTTGCAGTCAGCCTAAAATGTTTCAGTTCCAGGTGGACAGAATTTTGGAGAAAAGCTGGCAACGGTGGAAGGCAAGCAGTGGAAGGAATTCATACCCCTTGCTTTCCGTAGCAATGCGGGCTTATGCAAAACAAGCAGGTGATTCTTCGGAAATGCAAAACATGTGTGCTGAGATTAAACTTAGAGCTGAACGAAGAGGCGGGGAACTGTTAGGGTAAATGGAATTAACTCCTGGAAGGCCAGTTAATAATAGTAACAAGATGTTACCATTATCTCCGCCTACCCTATCAGACATGGGCATAGATAAGATGCAATCCTCCCGATGGCAAGCAATAGCCAAATTGCCAGAAGAGGTATTTGATTTCTGGTCAAGTCCCGGCGTCAAGAAATATTTTATAGAATGTCGAGAAGAACTTGACTCTATTTCAGGTGTCACCTATCTTAGAATTGTAAAGTTTACTAATCCCCCTCACTCGTTTCGACGGTGAGGTGCGGGGCTCCTTCGGGGGCCCTGCTTAATTTAGGGGTATAATTGTCACGAACCTATATCTATATTGATGGGTTCAATTTTTATTATGGAGCTGTAATAGATACTCCTTACAAGTGGCTAGATTTTATGGCTATGTGTAAGGCGTTGCTAGGCCCCTACCACGATATCCTGTGTATCAAGTATTTCACAGCTCGCGTTCGCCCTACACCAGATGATCAACAAAAAAACATCAGACAAGAAACCTATTTAAGGGCATTAGAGGCCTATATTCCTGAGATTGAGATTATCTATGGACATTTCAGTAAGCGCACCAAAGAATTTCCTCTTGCCTCTCCCAAACCTCCAAAATATACCGAATGGGTAATACATGTAGAAGAGAAGGGGTCCGATGTGAATCTGGCCGTCCATTTCTTAAATGACGCATGGTTGGATAATTATGACTGTGGAGTTATTATTTCGAATGATAGTGATCTAGCTGAGGCTGTTAGACTCGTCAGTAGCGATAATAAAAAAATAGTCCTCGTAATTAATCCTCATAAACCGACTGAAACAAGTAAAAAGCTGTCAAAATATGCCACTAATACCAAAACGATTGACAAATCTAGCTTAGGAACTTATCAACTCCCAGATACAATTCCCGGAACGACAATCTCTAAACCCAAGAAATGGTAAGCCACATTTCCCGCCGTACCACCCTCATATTTGAAACGCTTAAGATTGCCGGGCAGTGGTTGCGAAAAACGATGCAACTTTGTTCATGTTGCGAACAATGGCACGGGTCTTGCATGTCCCTGTCGGTATTTAGGGCTTAGCCTAAAATCTAATATATTTAAGCCTTTACAAATATAGTAATGTCTGACATCTTGCGGATTAAATATTAATACGTATGGGAGGAGAGGAACTATGTCAGACAAAACAGGCGCGATAGGTGACGATATTATTAAGATTTACACTCGCTTATGGGGCCACTACAACCCAGAAGCCAAATATCTCAAAGGCGAGCAACCCAATAAATATGAGATCATATGTGCCTTTTATCAGAATCATAATTCCCTTGTGAACTCACTAGCGTATCATGCGCAAAATGACTCGGCATGTGAGAGCAACCTAGCTTATAAAGTGTTCCTAGAATCCGTAAGGAACATAGTAATTGTCTTGGGAGTGCTGATTGAGCTGGCCGATAAGACATGGCCCGAGAGTACATGACAGGCCCCCAAAAAAGGGTAGCGTTATTTTATTCGTTCTCATGGGGTTATTTCCACCGTGGAAAGAGACGTGGACTGATGTATCACAATATAGCGAGTGGCCCGTAGGTTATGGTTTAATTTTTGTACCACCTAATTTTGAAGGGGCGATGGGTAACTGTGGAATGAAAATTGATATTGGGCGTCTTGTTTTGCAATGGCTTAGCTTGGTTACTGTAATGAGTCTTGGTCTATTTATGTGGCCGGGGCCCGGGAAAAGTGCTCCGCCAAAGAAGCCAGACTTACATGGTGGAAGAAAGCAATAGCCCTACCCAGGAGACCGTTAGCAGGAAGAGGAACTCGACCGAAAAAAGGTTTTGCCGGAACTGCCACGTTGTCTATATGCACCTTAGGCGGAGTCCCTTAATAATAAGCGACTCTGAGGCCAGGGGGCTCCCCACCCCCTATCCGTCTGCCATCAGGGGCCGCTACCATCTACAGCATGACACTGACCCAAAGTCTTTCAGGAGACGCCAAAGATCATAATAGTCACGCGACCGGGGGCGGGTCCATCTTCCCTCAAGCAATCTTTCCTGGCTCTGAAGCAGGGAACGCATCTTTTCCGCCACAATCTCTTCAATTCTGTAGCAGCGAACCAACACATTAAAGTCTTCCTCATATTCATGGATAATGGGTCTAATCAACGGGTCGAGCAGTACCGGCTCGTCTCGGGTTATCTCGATCTTTATGGAACAGACCCGTCCGCGGTACCAGGGATACGTTACCAATATATTGAAGGCGTCTTGTCCTCTGGGATGAGGGTTAGTCTCCCGGAGCCGCTTCACCTCCATGCTGATCTGACCGTATGGTTCCAGAAGTTTTCTTGTCTCATCAATAGCCTGAAGGATGATTTCCTCTAATTCTTCCCTGTTAGGCGCATGGATTACCGAGAAATCCAGATCTTCGGAAAACCGGTAAGAACCGAAGAACATTTTCTTCAGGGCGGTCCCTCCCTTAAAGACCAACGTCTCCTTCAGGACAGGCTGTGACATAAGTCCGGCCAGGACGTAACTCTGCGCATAATCCTTCTCGATGACGTCGAGGAGAACCGTATTTCTTTTAGCGGCTTCTCTCAGTCGGAGATTTAGAGGCTTCATTCAAATCTCTTTCCCCCAAAAGATTATTCTGAATCATCCATCGCTTGTCATAGGACCCTCGCCGGGGCCGTGTTGGCTCGAGTAATCTGAATCCTTTTATCGGTATCTCTTTAAGACGATCGACAAACTCCGGCGGAGCCTCTAATCGTTCCAAGGCCCATCCTAGCCTCTTTATAGCAGAGGCCTTACCATAACGCTTCGCATATCCAACCAGTTTCTCCAGGTCCAATTCATGGATGTGTTCTTCGAGAGTTGCCAACGCTTCTCCGATTCCGCCAAATAGCCTTGGGGAAACAAAAGTCTCAAGAATAGTCCGTTCCTTATCCGTAATTGGAATCCGGAAACGCTCATCAACCCATACGTCTTCTATTCCGAAGAAATGGTCCAGTATCACGGTTACATATTCATATCTTGCGCCCCAGATATCCCATGAGTGCTTCCTCCCTATTTTTGCGTTAGATCTTCTCATCGTCGGCGTAACGACTTTTTGGGGTGTAAATGCAGTAACGATATGGGGTATCTGATCGGTAAGACCATGATAACTCATTGCGGACCAGTGACTAATTGCTGAAGGCTCCACCAGCCTGGTGGCGACGGCGAATGGGTGTACCTGGACACCACCTGGCAAGGACCCAGTCCCGGCGTAAAGCCCCCGCCTTAGTCTGATAATCCACCCGGCCTGTGAAAGATGTGAGAGAACTTGCGACAGATAATTGTCGGAAAGTCCGATCCTCGAGGCCAATGTTTTAGCGTCCTCGACAGTAAAAACAAACAAACCCTGGTTAGCCAATTCCTGAAGAAGACTCAATCCTTTAGTATTACCGTAATCTATCATCCACCGAACCTTGCGAACTCAAGTTAATATATATTCTACTGCATAACTATTATTTAAACAAGGTTACGAAGTTTAGTTTATAATAATGAATGATTAAATTGCCCCATTCGCGAAAAAGATAATCGAATTGCTTCAAACAACCCTCTACAATTATTAAGAATATGTAACATTTTCCAAATGTTGTAAACGAAAGTGCAGTGTATGACTCCTGAAATCCGCATAATCCCGCTAAGGACAATCCATCCACTACCGTTCATCTCCTGGTCCAGGAATTAGTTAAATCAGGGCCGGATTCAAGAATAAAAGGTCACTCATCAACGTAGCCCTTCTCGCTACTTCCGACTCAGTTAACAGCGGATGCCATGAACGGGCTCAATGGTCTAAATAACAAGTCTTGGGACCGAGTCCAAATTGGACTGAAACATTATAAGAGGATGATTTGGTTAGGATAATTTACGATGTGTTGAGATTGAGGTTTTGCGACGAGATTAAAAGAAAATTCCGGGGTCTTGGAAGCGTTTTAAATCATAGTACATCGTCCATGTGGTTGCTTTTAGTTCCCTCTTGCTTTCTGAAATACGCCGAAATCCATTATCCGCATAAAACTTAGCTGCATAGTCTCTTTTATATGCGTCAACAGTAAGGATTCTACATTAATGGTCTGATAAAAAAAGGACACTGGCTTAAGTGCAAAAGCTGCTCTAAACTTAGGAAAATAACGTCCGTACGACTGTGGGAATCAATAAGACCATACGCTGCCCCCGGCTTGTATGTGTTAGCGGTGGCGGCCGCCGTTGGAGCTATAGCTAGTTATTTCGAAGCGATCCCGATAGTGGCTGCCATTTTCAACGTTATTTTCATTGTCACTATTGTGATCGCTTCGGGGCTGGTCATTTCAAAGGAGCGAAAGAACACCTCTCAGTTAGAAGAAACCTTTTCAAGGAAGTTCAGCTTAATATCTGAGCGGCTACATGCGGTACACCACCTGATTCGTGACGAGACTTATCGACTTCGGGAAGTCCCTGAATCGGCTACATCGAACGCGTTGCATGCCGTTGGACAAATACTCGGCCTGATTTCAGGTTTCCTCGGGGAATTGACAGGCGAGAAAATCTGCGTTTGCATCAAAATTATGGAGCAATTCGAGGGAATCACCGCTGAAACGCCGACTGATCTGGAAGGTAAGTCAATGCTGACATTTTGTCGAGATCCGGGCACCCAGAAAAAAAGATGGGAACACTTGTATCATTCTTTGTCTCATAACAGTGACTTTCGTGATATAATCCTGGGACAAAAATCATATTTTACCGCGGTGAATCTCGAAAAAGAATCAGGATACACGAATACGACGTCAGACTGGAATGTGTGGTACAAAACCGCTATTGTTGTACCCATTCAACGCGTTGTCGCACACAAACCGGGAGGACACCCCCGTTATGAGTTATTGGGCTTCTTATGCGCCGATTCAATTTCGGTGGAGGCGTTTGGAGATAGAATAGAGGACTACGCCAACCTTCTTATGTCGGTTGGTGACGGCTTATATCACTATTTTGACCACGTACGGAACTGTGCAGAAGACGCTACCTCTCAGCAACTTCAACCGAGAGCTTTGGGTCAAGAATCTTAATGCAGTTTTCGGTAAGGAGGTGATCATTTGACTGAGACGAAAGAGAAGAAGGTCCTGGGCCAGAAACCAGCGCAAATAAAACAAAAACCAGCACCCAATGAAAAACCGATCTATGTCATGAAGGGTTTGTTTAAAGACACCTCTTTCATCATACAATACGCCGAGAAAATGGCGCGAGGTCAGTAACGGTTGGGGGATTATTATATCATGAGGGGCATCAGAAACAACTTGACGCCCCTCAACTTGGGAGCAAATGAAAAAATCAGTTTTCAACTACCTGATTTATCAACTGTTTTTATGCCAAGACGCGCGTTCGATTCCCGCCACCGCCACCAATAACTATTCGATATTGTTTAACTTCGTCTCAGAATAGTTGTATGCAAATTGATAATTCTCACTGACTTCAAGCACTTAACATAAATAGCGGCTTAACAACCCGATATACCACATTAATCACCACAAAATTAACCTGTTAAGTTAATCAGACAAACGGACTGAAGTTCTTAACCTGGAGACCCTTTTCCTACACTTCTGTATCCCTGTTTTTTCACGGCCTAGAAGGTGGACGAACCTCTGCCTTTTCAATAAAAGTACGCGTACCCTCCACTACCTTCTCGGTGATCCCAGCAAATACCAATAGGAGCTAATTCTGATTGTCGTCAGTGCAGAAATGTAATTGACGTTGGGCAGGTCAGGCGTCAATATAGCTTGGCAGTCGCATGTTCAAAGCAGTATGGGCAAGAAAAGGAGAGAACGTGAATTGGTATCTCGAAGTCTTGAAGAAGTATGCAGTTTTTGACGGGCGAGCAAGGCGTAGAGAGTATTGGTCTTTCGCCCTGTTCAATGTTCTTATCAGCATCGCACTTTTCGCTTGTGTGATTTAAGGAGGTTATCATGAAAAAGAGAGTCGTTAGGCTTGTAATTTCGTGCTTCGCGGTTGCTGTGGTGGTGCTTTTTTTACCACAGGGGGTACTTGCCTGCACGAGTTTCCACGTTAAGGCAAATGACGGAACGGTAGTCATCGGGCGTAGCAACGAATTCGGCATAGATGCTCATTCGCAGATAGTATTCGAGCCCTCGGGTAAGGAATTTATTAGCAAAACTCCTGATGGTAAGGCCGGAAAGACGTGGACGACCCGATACGCATTCTTGGGCATAAACGGTTTGGGGCTTGTTGAGAGTTTCGCGGAAGGCATGAACGAGGCTGGCCTCTCAGTGGAAGGCCTTTTCTTTGAGGAAAGTAAGTATGAGACGGTGGACCAGAAAGACAGCCAATTGGCAGTCAGCAGTAATGATTTCGTCTCATGGATCTTGGGTAATTTCGCGACGGTCGATGAGTTGAAAAAAGAATTGTCCAATGTCCGTGTTTGGGGCGAAACAGTTGCTATGCTCGGGGGACCGCTACCACTACATTTTGCCATTCATGATGCCTCAGGGAAGTGCCTTGTTGTTGAGTTTATCAACGGAGAAAAGAAGGTCTACGATAATCCCATAGGAGTTATGACCAACATGCCGGAATTCCCTTGGCAGATCACTCATCTCCGAGGCTACCTGAACTTGAACGCTTTCAATCCAAAGGCAAAGGACTTCAACGGAGTCTCGATCACGCCCACAGGCGCGGGCAGTGGTTGGCTCGGCATTCCCGGAGATTGGAGCCCTCCCTCGCGCTTCGTTCGAATCGCCTACCTCGTGAACGCCTGTTCTCCGGCTAAGGATGGTAAAGAGGCGATCAATCTGGCCAAGCATATACTCAATACCGTTGATATCGCTCTGAAAAGTTGCGAAGCCACAATCAAGGACAAGAGCGGTGCCAAGACCTTTGAATATACCCAGTGGTCGGTCTTGCATGACCTGACAAACAGAGTTATGTATTACTACTCGTATAACGATATGAACCTGAAATCGATCGATCTTAAGAAGATGGCTGCCAGTAAGATTCAGAAGGTCAAGTTCATACCCATTTCAGGAGAGTTCTCTGCCTACGACATGACCGAAAAGCTGGTGGATCAGAAGTAAGCCAATAGTAACCCCAGCATGGCACGTGTGCTACGTAGGGCGGCTTTGACGAGACTTTGACGAGAAGTCAGTTGTGGGAGACCTTGAAAGCATATGGTAACTTAATACTAGGTTTTGATAGCGATACGGCTGGAAGGAGCGCTGTCCAAAGAGTAGCTTCACCCTGACCTATCCATCCCTTCCAGGCTTAGTCATTGAGCTAACTGTAGCCCTTCTGCGCGAATCTACCCCTCAAGGGACCCCAAGTATCACGGAGCACACAACCTCGCTCAAACATTCGGGGCGTCCGTAAGAGAAATGTATTGAAATTCTCCAGAGGCCCCATATCCTTGCTGAGCGAGCTAACCTTATGCTCCTCGGTGCGCTGTTTCCCGCGAAACAGATGGTTCGGACAAAAGAACTTCGGCCGGTATGCCAAGGTTTTTATGCAATTTCCTGATCATATCAAGGCTCAACGGGAGTTTGCGGCTAAGTATTTTATTAACTCTGCCACGACCGCCCATATATTGTTCTAGGTCTTTGTCAGTTAAACCCATCTGTTCCATGCGGAATTTAATAGCTTCTACCGGGTCAGGAGGATCTATGGGATAGTGTTTGCACTCGTAAGCCTCAACCAGGGTAGCGAGTATATCGAGCCTGTCGGATTCTGGTGAGTCAGGTTGCGAATCCCAGAGTTTTTCGATTTCAGCTACAGTGGCCTCATAATCAGCTTCAGTTTTAATTGGTTTAATTTCCATGAGTTTTTTCATCGATATGATTCGCACGAATCAACTATAATGTTTTTGATGTGTTGTATCAAGGAAACTGTTTACAGAAGACAAAGACGCCGCTTTATATATGCGCCGAACCCAAGCACTGGATATTCGAGTTGTAGCCAAAAGGTTTAGTTGGAGGTGGCCCGAATATTTTGCCGCTTTTTCATGATGGCCACGAGCACGTATACTGAGACAGCGATCCATATCTGAGTCTTCATCCTCTACTACTTCTTGACCCATCTTCGGCCCTTGTTCGGCGCATACATCGTTTCGAAATTGCCATGTACCCCCATCCGAGAACCGAAGTCTCATCCTCTACAGCGCTATCTGCCCGATATCATTCTTCCGGTCCCTGACACAAAATCACTGGACCCTACCGGTCTTTACTATCGCCCCCATCAGTTTCCTCACTGGAGCGTCCGTCGCCTGCAACCGATGCCCCGCCGTGCCACATGGTCAAAACTTTAAACCTCCGATAAAGTTGAGACTTCTACCACCTGGGCTTATGGTACTCTGAATATCATCCAGTCCGTGTCTGATGTCCGACATGTAGACATAATCGAAGGAACAGCCAAAGAAAGTATTAGGCAAACTCACTCTCAGGTCCAAGCTTCCGAAGGCCCCAAATGACCACTGGTCCTTAACTTGGCTCCCTGTGTTCGTAAGTAGGACGTTCGCAGGATTATTCGGGTCAAGTATGATGTTCTGGTAGTTTAACGTGAAGTGTACCAGCGTAGCTACAGGTCCTAGGGACATCCCCAACTCAAACGGAGGGAGAACCGGACCCATGTTTAGAACTGCCAGACGGTTTTCATAACAATTGGCATTCAGACCTACAGAGAGGTTCTCTATTACTGCAACGGGGGGAAGAGTATTGCCAAGTGCGTCCTTAAATACTCTGTTACCGCTGAGTGGGTCTAGCGAGTAACTGTACAGTACTGGTGGTGGATTCCCAATCCTTATCGAAGTGAAGTTGGGAGGGAAGTAGTTGGTAGTTATTGCGGTGGGGTTTGGTACGGGGGTGCCACCAGGTAGATTACCAGTGCTGGAAAAGTCATAAGAATCTGTCAGACTAGAAGCATACGGGTAAAGAGTTGCAGGCATATTTTTCTGAAAACTGTTGCTAAAGCTAAATACTGAGAAACTATAAGTGATACTAACAAAAGACCCTGACCAGAATCCGATTTCAACGTAAGGACCCCAAATCGAATTATCAAAAGCCAGAGACGTGAATCCACCATCTGTCACTGTCGGTGGTTGGGGAAGCTGATTCAAAGTGAGGTCGTAAGACACTGAGGTAGCGTTACCAAAGGTTGGAGCTAAAGGGGGAGTAAGGGGAGTAAACTGGTTTATGTTCTGAACAGAAAAACTCCCCACGTTATAGTAACTCCAATTATTTAGGTCGCCTGTGCAGGGGTTTTTCCACTGAAAAACTTGGGCACCCAGGGATGAAGAGTTTGTCCATGCGCTGTCCCCAGGATTAGTCTCGACTGTCGAGGTGAAGGGAGGGGTTGCTGCCGTGCAGTTGAATAGTTGAGATACTTGTGGATTTTGCTGAGGGTTGTTGGGGTTAATGTCCCCATTGTTATAAATCCACACCCCGGCGTTGTTACGGGCTGGTGTAAAGTTAAAATCACCAGGCACTCGGGGTCCAAAAGGCACGGGGTAACCTCCCGATGCAGGAGGTTTGTCAAATGAAACTTTCTGTCCCTGACGCCACCTTGCTCCACCAGCTATATACCAACGTCCACTACTCATTATCTGCGGAGTAAAGGGAACTTCAGGAGGCAATCCCATCTGTTGTGCATCAGCCATACCCACGGTGATAGCCAGCATCAATCCTAGAACAACACAGACTTTAAGGGTTTGAGGGATTGAGTTTTTCACTGTTAACTCCACCTGTGTGCTTGAAATCAAACCAGATGTCTACCGGCGAAAGTCACCGATAGGGCAACATATGAGTTGGAGTATATCAGAATAAATCATTATTTACAAGATGATATTCTAATTAATTAAAGTAACTTACCACTGTCTGCATCTTAATTTCTAGTAGATAAAGATGAGTGGATACTGACATTTTTCCCCTTCAAATCAATATATTATGAGAAGATCTTCCCGTTTCTGTCCATAGAATGTGAAAAATATCACTGGTAATAACAAAAGGAAACGGTCCTGGATCTCTAACTTAACAAGTGGTACATAATCCGGGGGCAAGTCAAAGAATGATGCACCTAAGAACAAGGGGGATTAATATGAAAAGGGCCTCTATGGCGCTGGTGCTGTTTTCTCTTTGGGCGTCGTCGGCCGCCGGGGAAGTTGTCCTCGCAACGGCAGAGCCACCACCCGTCACAAAGGTGGTCCTCTACAAGCATGGCATGGGTTACCTCGAGCGAGAAGGGAAGATCAAAGGCGGCGATGCGATGGTCTCACTCGCATTCCGTGCTGACCAGATGAAGGACCTTCTGACTAGCTTCTTCGCCGTGGATCTAGGTGGCGGCAGGATCTCGTCCATCCGGTACGAAACTCGCGACCCACTGTCCAAGCAGCTTCAAGACATCCTCATCAAGGTACCTGAGGAAGCAGCGCTCAGCCAGTTTTTGGTGCAACTCAAGGGCGCTCGGCTGATCGCTAGAGCGGCCGGCGAAACCATTGAGGGGCGAATCCTCGGTATCGAGCCCGTTACCGAAATAGTTAACAACCAGGCGATAAAAAAGGGCTACCGTCTGGTGCTGCTGACCGAGGCCGGTCCGATCCGCTCGCTGGACCTGTTCTCCATCTCCGAATTTTCTCTGGCCGACGAGGCGCTCCAGCGCGACCTTCGCCGACTCCTCGACCTCTCCCTCGATAGCAAGTACACCAACCGCAAGAAGCTTACGTTAAGCGCTACAGGAAAGGGCGAGCGAGAACTGCGCATTGGTTATCTCATCGAGATGCCCATCTGGAAGTGTTCCTACCGTGTCATATTCGATGAAAAGAAGAAGGACGCCTCTGCGCTCCTCCAGGGTTGGGCACTGGCCGAGAACAACACAGAGGACGACTGGAAGGACGTGGCAATCTCTTTCGTTGCCGGCAATCCGTTGTCCTACCTGATGGATTTGTACTCCCCCTACTACGTCAAGCGCGCGCAGGTGCCGATCCCTGGCTTCCAGGACCTGGCCGTGGACTGGGCAGCAGTGTCACCTCCCGATCTTGCGAAGGACTTACCGGCACTCAGAGCTGAGCCGAGGGAAAGGAGGGCCTCCACAAGCTCAGGACGTGTGGCCGCTCCCTCTGCTTCTGTAGCCCAAAGGATCGACATTGCGGGCGGCGCCGCTCCTGCTCCAACGGCCGGAGGAAGCGGTGCCGAGACGGGTGCCGCCAGGCCTTTGGGCGAACTCCTCACCGGCAGCTATGGCAGTGGGGCTCAGGGTGCCAAGGTAGGAGAACTTTTCACCTATGAGCCCAAGGAGAAGGTTTCAATCCCCCGCGGGCAGGCGGCCATGGTCCCCATCCTCTCGAAACAGATCAGCGGGCGGCGACTCCTTTACTACAAGGCGTCCTTCGCACCCAAAGCCACCAACGCCTTTGTGGTGGCAAATGCTACCGACCTGACGCTGGAAGCGGGCCCCGTGACCTTCTTTGAGGGCAGCACGTCGCTCGGCGAGGGCATTCTCGGCCACACATTACCGCCCGGCAGCCAGGAAGTCGTCCCATACGCTGTTGACGCCTCAGTGGACATCAGCCCGCAGGAAAAAACCCGTCGGGAGCC
>Ga0194044_10001456_pt1 | contig 12048 bp, 10 predicted proteins | sample JunL4417m_MetaG_FD_155460 | JGI IMG/M metagenome (GOLD analysis project Ga0194044, IMG submission 155460) | Anoxic zone freshwater microbial communities from boreal shield lake in IISD Experimental Lakes Area, Ontario, Canada - Jun2016-L442-17m | ecosystem: Environmental > Aquatic > Freshwater...
CTCCAAAATACCCAAAGCGCGGACCGTATGCGTTCCCGCCACGCCTATGGAAGAACAGTCTTTCGCTATTTCCATTATCAGGTCTGCCGCTTGTTCGCGAGAATCTGCCAATACTGCCTTGAATCCATTCTTTTCAAGTGAGGTTATGGTTAGTTGAAAAATGATATTCTGATGCTTTTTTACAAATTCGTCCATGTTTGGGGCCTCCTCATCTGTTTGATGACACATGATCAAAAAAATATTGCGAGAGCGCCAAAAAGGCTACCTCGGCCGAATAAACTGTTTTTGAGGGTTTTCAGTCTTTTGAGCCTTTTCGTGTCTTAAACTACACCATTCGTCTGGTTGTGTTCCAGTAAGGAATGGCTCCAAGGTTATTTTTGGACAGGTTGATGTAGCCCTAAGCCCGGATTCGGCGCAAAGTTTTCGAAAGACAAGGCCTGAGGGGATCGAAAAATCTTTGTTAAAACCAAGATTTGGAGAAGGCAATATCTCCAAAATAGTTTTTCTGACCAGCTTTGGATTGAGGGCGGCGGAGGGAATACGAATCAACGCCAAGGAGTTTCTGTGATATGCCACACCCCATACTCCCCTTTTGTCATGATCTACGATGCATGATGGGCTAAGTAAAAGTTTTTGCGGGTTGTCAGTCAGTTCCTGGGAATTTTGCCCGTCCCTGGTCAGACTGTTGACAATGAAAATTACCGCGGCCGGGGTAGAAACTCTGATTTCGTCAGGGGTGTTAGCCCGCGTAAGGTCGATGGAGAGAGGAGGCCTGCGGCAATTTATGAGCCGAGTGTATCCGAGACCTGCAAGAGCTGAATAACTTTGGGCCACCTCCAGTGGATTCATTGGTTGGATGAATGTCTCCGATCCATTTAATACCTTGGCTCTGATTCTAAAATCGTTCAACGCGGAAACAATCCTGTCAGGGCCAATTACTTCGGTAATTCGACTAAGCAGCGTCTCTCGATTTAGCCTGAATGCCTCAGTAAAGGCCGTCCTTCTGGGATCCGTGACGTCCAGAGTGACCTGAGAAGCCAGTGTGTAAAGTGGATCACTAACTCTTTGGGGAGTAAAAGCTGGGATAAGGGCTATTGGAGCGAATAGCCCCAGGTTCCCGCCCTGGCCGTCCCATTTTTCCGACGCCGGTGTCAAATATACAAGTAGTGACCCTGTTTCAGGATTAACAATAATGACATGGGACTGTAGCCCCAACTCTCCGAATCTTCGCATTTTGGTTTCAGCAAAAGCCTGCATGGCGACATCCAGGGATGTTGAAAAAAAATTCCGACCATTGTCGGCTCCCGAATTGCCATAACGTAACTCCTGTTTCGCCATTTCAAGGAAGACTGAAGCCCTAGGCGGAGAAAAGCTTGCCCTGAGCATCTGAACGGGTTTAGCAATTTCCTCTTCATAGGTGTCCCTGGAAATCTTGCCATGTTTTAGAAGTAATCCCAGGATCATGTTCCGTCTAGCCAGTGTACGTTCGGGGTGACGAAATGGATTAAGGATATTGGGGGCTTTTATGATAGCGGCAACTAGCGCGCACTCGGACGCGTCGAGTTGATCAAGCGATTTTCCAAAAAAGTTGCGAGCGGCTTCATAAACTCCCAGGACCGGTAGAGGACCCGCCTGTCCAAGGTAGACTCGGTTCAAGTAAGCTTCCAGTATGGTTTTCTTGCTGTAAATAGCGTCAGCGCCCAATGAAAGTATGACTTCAGTGAATTTTCGCCACAAGGTTTTCTCTGGGTTTAGCAAAGTCATTCGGATGAGTTGCTGTGTAATGGTGCTGGCTCCCTGTACATAGCGCCCCGCCTGAACATTCGAAATTATTGCCCTGTAAATCGAGACAATGTCGATCCCATTGTGTGTATAAAATCGATTGTCTTCGGTCAGCAATACGGAATCCAGTAGAAGTGGAGGCATTTGGTCGAGCTTGGCCGGGATACAAAGCTCCGGCGTTTGCCCTTTCGCTGGAAAGACTCCCAGCAATTCGGGTTCGAGGTCCAAACTCTTGACTTCCTGAAGAGAACGCATGAGACGTATCGATTTGATGGTGTCCCCATCAAGAGACAGCGTAATGGGACCATCAATGACACCTTGGTCTATAAAAGGTGAATATCTAAGAACAATCCTTAAGTTTGATCCGGACTGCATCCATTCTCCCGGGTCGAGAGAAATAGAGTCTCCCATCGAATATCCCAACCTTGTCAGGCGTGAGTAAAACTGAAGATCGGTAAGATTATCTCCGACTCTGATGGTTGTAGGCGCGCCAAAGATCACAATAGGCCATCTTTGTAATCTTACCTCGAAAGTCCAGACGACAAGCGCGCTGACTGCGGCCATGACGATAAACGCACAGGCGAGCAAACCAATAAATAGTTTCCGGAAAAACAACCTAAAGCTGTTTCGATTTCTGGAGGTCATTTCAAGTCTGACTGAATGTTAAGGTTGTGTGTCACTGAATGATTGTTGAGGTCCAAAGCTTCCACTGTCGGTTGGAGGCAATCAAGGTTTATGAAAAATCAGTTCTTTGACATCATTTGAGTTATTGCGCGGTCCAAACCATCCAGAGTCAGTTCAAACATGGGAAAAATTGAAGCGACAACCCCTATGGTTCTAGTTAGAGGCCATAATCTAAGAGGTGTTGGATTCAACCAAACGTTTTTGGGAAATATTTGGGTTAGAAGGTTCAAACGATCAATGCTTGGCAATCCGCTTCTTTCTTCAATATGGATCGACCCATCTGTCGCCATCAGTTCATACGGCGCCATACTCGCGTCCCCAACTACAATCAGTCTCGATTTTCGATCCCAGGTTGAAAAATCCGCAACCCGTTGGGGCTTATATCTTCTAGGGGGATCTTCCCACACGAAATCATATATGGTGTTGTGAAAAAAGAAAATCTTTACGTCTTTGAACTGCGCTCGCGCATAGTTAAACAATGTTTGGACGATATCAATGTAGGGTTCCATAGACCAGCCACCATTGTCTATCATCAATATGACTTTCAGCCTGTCTCTCAAACTTCTGTCAAAAACTATTTCGATCTCTCCAGCGTTCTTTGTCGTAGCCACTATGGTTTTATCAACGTTTATAAGGTCCTTTGGCCCTGCAGGCGCCATTCTTCTCAACCTCTTAAGCGCTTCACCCATTTGCGCTGCAGTGAGGGGCGCTTCAAGGGAATAATCCCTGTATCTTCTGTCGAGCGCTACCTTGATAGCGCTTTTATTCATGGAAACTCCTCCAACTCTCATGCCTCCAGGATGATAACCTGAATGTCCGACGGGAGAAGTTCCCCCTGTTCCAATCCATCGACTACCCCCGTGATGGGCCTCTGTCTGTTCTTTCAAACGGTCAGTAAAATACTTCAATAGTTCATCAGGCGACATGGACTGGATTTTATCCTTGGGAATTCCAAGCGCTTGCGCCAATGCTTCGGGCTGTTTCAACCATTCGTCCAGGAGTTCCCTTGCAGCGGCTTCCAAATCTAGGCCCTTGAAATCAGGCAGTTCCGCCCCGTGAAAGAAATGGGCGAATACCCTATCATATATGTCAAAATATCTTTCGCTCTTTACAAGTATTGATCTGGCGGCTGTGTAGAAATCTCCCAGACCATTGACAAGGCCGAGGTCCAAGGCCTTGTGAAGCCTCAGAAAAGAGGTTGGTGATACGGGTATCCCAGATTCTCTAAGGATATAAAAGAAATCAATAAACATTTTTAATCACCTGCGCGACGGGGAGCGCCCCTACGATCTGAGTCTCCGTGCATGCTGAACAGAAAGTTGATAATCTGAACTCTTCTTAAAGAGGATACCGAGGAAGGGAATTTTCCCCTGAATCAGGTCTTTGGGCCTGAAGTCCGGGTCTCTTCGTAGAGCTCTGACCCAATTGATCAGTTCTCTCGTCGCAGGTTTCTTTTCAATCCCCTGAAAATCGCGCAATTTGTAAAATGTCTTTACACACAATTCCAGCAACTCTTTGTCTAGGTCATCGAAATGGACGTTTATGATCCGGCGCATCATGTCCGGGTCAGGAAACGCAATATGGTGGAAATTGCACCTTCCGAGAAATGGGTCCGACAGATCTTTCTTGGCGTTAGATGTAATGATTATCACAGGCCTGTTTTTTGCTCTTATGGTTTTGTCTATCTCCATAATATCAAATTCCATTTGATCCAGAACATCGAGCATGTCATCCTGGAAGTCAGTGTCGGCCTTGTCTATTTCGTCAATCAATAACACCACTCGAACATCGGAGACAAAGGCCTGTCCAATCTTGCCCATACGAATGTATTCTTCGATATTGCTGACGTCACGCTTTGAATCTCCAAATCTACTGTCGTTAAGACGGGTCAGAGTATCATACTGATATAAAGCGTCGACCAGTTTAAGGCTGGATTTTACGTTCAAAACAGTCAGAGTCATGTTTTGGGCCTGCGCGATTGCGTGCGCCAGCATGGTTTTGCCGGTACCGGGTTCGCCTTTAAGAAGCAACGGCATTTCCAACGCTATTGAAATATTGACTATTTGCGCCAATTCTTCGTCCAGCACGTATTTCGATGCGCCAGTGAACGCCGTAGGCGAGGATTCGAGAGACATAAACTTAAACTCCTTTTTTCTTCCGAAAAGATTTGAGAAGAACATGATTTTCCATTAGTCAAAAAGTGGTAATTAAGATGTCCAGTCCATTTCTATCAAAAAAGTCATGAAAAATCTTTATTACTGTCTTCCTCAAGAGTCAACAAGCATATTTTGGGGGGCTCTCCAATATGTGGAATAAGATAGGGCTCGCCGAAGGGAATTTTTTGGCTTGACAATAAACATAAAGGCTGACTAAGGTACGCGAGTCAAGCATGAACTTAAGTTTTTGTGAAAGCAACGTTTGACAGCGCGAAAAAAAGGTTGACAACGTTGCGGATTTCTGTAATAAAGTTAAAACATATCCAGAGCTATATTTTTTTGGAGGCTATCCAAATCTGGTATTGAAGCTTCCTTTGGAAAGGATTGATGAAAGGAGGATGAGGGTATGGTTAAGAGAACATTAGTCGTTCTCAGTGTTTTGTCTCTGACGCTCATGGTGGCGGGGACTTCTTTCGGCTTCATCGGTGGAGGCTGTGGCGCTCAATGCAATAATGCGCCGCTTTATGTTCCGGTTGATTGCCCTGACACTGGTGTTTCAAAGACCATAGTGACAACATGGGAATGTAAGATTGAGGGTCCTTGCCCAGCGCCTATGCCTGGTGGTGGTGGTTCATGCAAGAGTGAGCCTAGACCAGGAATGTTGGTCTCTTTGCTTACGGCGATCGCCCACCCGTGTGAGATGCTTTTTGGCGGTTTTGATGGCGTATATGGTTGCTTGCCTGCTTTCGGCGGAGCGAACGCCAGCCCCTGTGGCTCACCGTTTGGTGGTGGCCTTGGTGGTTTTTTCGGTGCCGGCACGGCGATGCTATCCGGCGACTCTACGATCTTCGGAGCTCTTTGGTAGAGGAAGATCCTAACGCGTTATCATTTCGGACCGGATTACTTGTCTGAGTCCGGTCCTATAGTTAACTCTGGAATGGTGATGCGTGACTCACTCGGTAAATGCGGTTTTATGAACCAAAAAAATCTTGACAACCCTTTTAACATGAGGTAACAATAGCGCAAAATATATGCGCTAATATTAGGGAAATATAATCTTGATGTCCAGTTATGTTAACTGGAACGTCTTGAATGAAAGGAGGATGAGGGTATGGTTAGAAAATCCGTTGTAGCTCTTGGAATCCTGGCTGTGCTGATGCTTGGCGTGGGAATGTCCTGGGGTTACACCGTAAGCAAGTGGCCGGTTCCTGGTATTCCGAACACAACTTTTGGTGGAGGTTCTTCCTGTCTAGTGGCTCCTGAAGACGTCACTCTTAGGGGACCTGTAGCTCCGGCTTGTGAGCCCCCGTTGATTCCCGGCGTTATTCACGCAGCCTTGAGTATTCCTTTTAGAGCTGTTGGACTAGTTGTGTCGCCAATAGTCACCGGTCAGCTTCTTCCTAACAACAGCTGCTGCCCCATAGAATTGGGTGAAGCAGCTTATGTGACAGCCGCTGTTCCTTGCACACCGGTTAACATCTACACTGCGCCGAGAGGCTGGTAATTCAGAATAAGAGTTAGTCTTTTTCTAAAAAAGGTCGGGTTTATCCCGGCCTTTTTTATTTCGCCATTTTGATTAACTGACTAAATTCATTCCCACAACTGCGACCACAAAACCCAATGACGACGCTCAATCCTCTTGTCTGAACATGACACTGATATCCATTAATCTTTCGCTGACGAATGTTACCGGACAATTAAAAGTCTACAAGCATAAACGAAAGATCATGGCATTTCTATTTCAACAGTCAGGGTTTAGTGGTCATGGGCGCCACAGTTGAGTGGACCAGCCAAGATGACGCCTAACCGAGCTCATCGTTTAATGGTCACGCCTCTTTTTGGGTAACAGTTTCACTTGTCTTGGGTAAGGTCCCATGCCATAAGCCAATTACGGCGTACAATACCGCTGTGATCAATATTACTGATCCCCCGGACACAAACATGAACGACAAACCCTTCAACTGGGCCACAAAGCCCCAGATGAGAACAGAGACATTTATGCCTACACCAAAGGAACCAGTAAAAAGTGAGACAACAATGGCCCGATTATCCGTGTTCGATCTATCGAGCATTCTCGCCATCATGGCGGGGTAGGACAGACCCTGGCAAAATCCGAACAGGGCTCCCAATAAAATTGTATGGATCTGGGAAACAACCTGGGATGCGCCTATTAGTAGGACCCCAAAACCAACCAGACACATTAGAATGAGTTTGTCCCTATCAAGGCGATCCACGATCGATCCAAGAATTAGACGAACGACAATTAGGGTGATTCCATAGGAAGTAAAAAAGATACCGGCTCTCATGCCCAGGTCTCTGGCGAAAAGAGGGAAAAAGATGTTCATGGCTGCGAACCCACTACCAAACACAGCCACTAGAGACATCATTGCAATGTGTTTTCCCTTAATAACGGTGGGGAAGAATTTGACGGGAGCGCTCTTTGACGTGGTCAACCTAGGGGACTCTTTGTAGGTCAAAACTAGCGCCGTTCCTATGAGACCAAAGGTCGCCAGTAAAATAAAATAGGCGTTAAAACCGAACTGAATTAGCGCCGTTTCTCCTAAAAAGGGGCCAATTGCTACCGCAAGTGAACCAGATATCCCATAAAGCCCAATTCCTTGGACTCTCTTTTCAAAGGGAAGCAAGTCTACAAGCGCGGTGGAACATGCGTTGAAGCATGCCGCAAAAGCCGTTCCCTGTAAAAGCCTTATGGCCAGCAACCACGGAAAGTAGCCGTCAAACAACGCAAATCCAAGATTCGAAAATCCAACAAAGAACATTCCCCACGACATAAACTTTTTACGTCCATACCTGTCTATTAACGGGGCTATGAACGGTAGCGAACCCAGCGACGTGACTCCGGCGCAAGCCATAAATAATCCGACGTCAGCAGCGTCCGACCCATGTTCCGTAACGTAGAAAGAAAGAAAACTCCAGGCAGACACAACCATGAACAAAAAGAAATTCGATCCAGCCAGTACAAGAAATTTGGGGTTAAAAACCAATTCTATCATAATGCGGCAATCCGTATCTCTAGCAATTTTGATCTACAAAGAATCAACATTAATGATCAACTTGCCGTGAAAAAGTTTCAGTTTCCATATTGCCGCCGTACCTATATTACCCAAATCAACAAGATCGAGATTAAATTTATTCATGCCGGACTGAAACAAGTTGCCCTAAAATTCCGGTATTTCTAGTTCTTGTCTTTCCAAATAAACCTTCTGGGCGATCTGCCGGTTGTAGAATCGGTAGGTGGTTCAGGAGAGTTGTTCCCAGGTTGGCCCAAACCCGGTAAACTATACGGGTTTGAGTTTTGAGTAGATTGGCTGGGCTGACTGCTGGATTTGTCATCAATTAGGTCTTCTTCTTTAACTTTTGGCGCAGACTGAAAATCTTCTTTACGTTGTGGCTCCACTGCGGCGCATCCCAGGATCGCTATTAAAAACAGGATAAGGATCAATCGATTTCCAAGATAACGATACATATCTACACGTCTCACGATAATTGGTAAAACCCGTAAGTTTGAAACCAAATTCGCCTAGAGATAGAAAGACAATTCTTTCCCTGATTTAGGGGACCACAACCGCGCCAACCAAGATTAATACATATATGAAACAGTTGAAACTTAAATCATACAATAGCCCGAATTTCTTGACGTGTGATTCAAACCTGGCGCCTTTCTAATCTGTTGAGGCGCCGGCCTTATGTATTCTAAACACAACAACCGCTGTGGTATGAATGACTAGGTAAAACATTGCCACCAAAGGAATCGAGTGACTTATGGGGCTCAAAAGACCTGAAATAGCAACCACAGCGGTTCGTGATCCTTTACTGGCCAGCGTCGGAGATCCCAAGTCAATTCCTAAATTTTCGGCTCGAGAACTTGTATAACTTACCAAGCTGCTACCAAGCACTGCCATGGCTCCTAATACAGCCAAAAAACTGAACCCCAAGCCAGTGTCATTACGCAAACAGAAGACGGAAAGTCCCATGACCAAAAAACCATCGGCGTACCTGTCCAAAACCGAATCCAAGAAGCTTCCAAATCTTGTCACCCTACCGGTGAGCCGAGCGAATTGTCCATCTACACCATCAAATACTTGCGATAGCGAAGCAAAGAGACCAGCAGCGAATCCGGAACCGGTTGCGAACCATATACCGGCTACGATCCCAAGGGTCATGGAAACAAGTGTGATCATCCATGGTCTGATCCATTTACGCCCAACAAGAGATACGGTTATGCCTGCGGAAAGGTGGACTTTGATCCACCTCAATATGAACCGGTCCGAGGGTTTGGTCATCCACACTGATTCGGATTCAAGCGACATCAAATTACCCTGCGATGTAGAAGTCAATCGATTGAATTGAGTCGATACTATGCTATTTTTAAAGATATCAAAAAACTTGGACAACTGTCCACGCAAACTATACCGGATATGAATTTGGAACGCACACCGCCGGGACAGACTCAAGGACAGGAAGAAGGGCTCATGAAAAAAATAAGGATCGCAATTGTCGGTGTGGGAAATTGCGCAAGCTCATTAATTCAAGGTATCAGATATTATGAATCAGAAGGCGCTAACACGGCCATCGGTCTTATGCACCCCAAAATCGGTCCATACACCGCCTCTGATGTGGAAGTTGCAGCCGCGTTTGACGTTGACGCCAGAAAGGTCGGAAAGGACTTGTCCGAAGCTATATTCAGCCAGCCAAATTGCTGCATGAATATAGTGAGTGACTGTCCACCAACGGGAGTCATTGTACAAATGGGAGCGCCACTGGACGGAATATCTTCCCACATGAGAGATTATTCCGGAGCGGAAACATTTGTGCTGTCCGGTGAAAAAGAATTGGAACGGAAAGAGATAGTATCAATCCTAAAGGAATCCAAATCTGAAATTATGCTGAATTATCTTCCCGTTGGTTCAGAATTGGCTACAGCGTTTTACGTCGAGTGCGCGTTAGAAGCCCGTTTGGGTGTCATCAACAACATTCCCGTTTTTGTCGCCAGTAACGAAAAGTGGGTCAATCGATTCAAAGACGCCGGTCTACCTCTAATAGGGGACGATATAAAGTCACAATTAGGAGCGACCATTGTTCACAGAGTTCTTGCGCATCTTTTGAGTAACCGGGGAGTAAAAATCGACAACACCTATCAATTAAATGTAGGAGGCAACACGGATTTCCTGAATATGCTGAACCGAGACAGACTTAAATCTAAGAAGATATCCAAAACCGAAGCTGTACAGGCGGTAATCACTAATAGACTGCCGGATGCCCAGATTCACGTTGGACCAAGTGATTATGTTCCATGGCTCAAAGACAACAAGATTTGTTTCGTGAGAATAGATGGGAGAATCTTTGGAAATGTCCCAATTAATCTGGAATTGAGATTATCCGTCGAAGATTCCCCCAATTCAGCGGGTGTAGTGATTGACGCAATTCGTTGTTGCAAGCTAGCTATGGAAAGAGGAGTTTCAGGGGTTTTGGAAGGACCTTCGGCCTACTTCATGAAAAAGCCGCGAACACAGTTCTCAGATGATCAAGCTTTTGATTTAACGGAGGCTTTTATTTCAAGCCACAGTTAGTTACAGATGTTGATACCGTCAATCTTTTACAACATTAAAATTAAACCGACCTTTCTTGGCATTGAGCTTGAGAGGTAATCAATGACCCGTTTCTGATTTGAAAAGGGGATCTCTAAAATTTGGACTCACAGTCGGTTCTTAGAATGTATTCCAGGGTAAGAAAGGTTTTCAAGGCTGCTAAAAGATCTTTTAACCGCTCAGAAACGCTATCTTTTCTCTCACAATTTATACGACACGACGACCTGGTTTTTGACATTGGCGCCAACGTTGGGGATTATACATCTCTCTGTCTGGAACTGGGCGCAAGAGTCGTGGCTGTAGAGCCCCAACCTGCTTGCGTGAAGTTGCTGGCGTCCAGGTTCCGACACAACTCAAATTTTAGGCTTGAGACAATGGCTCTTGGAAATCATCGGGGAGTCGGGTTGTTACATCTTAGTGATGTAAGAAGTCCAATCTCATCAATGTCCACTGATTGGATCAAGGCAGTAAAGGAGAGTGGTAGATTCAGACACTTTAAATGGCGGCAAACACAGACGGTTAAATTAGCCTGTCTGGACGACCTCATCAAAAAGCATGGACTGCCTTCTTTTTGTAAAATCGATGTTGAGGGTTATGATCATGAAGTTCTGTGTGGTCTAAATTCGCCAATTGGAAAGTTGTCATTTGAATATCACGTGGAATTCTTTTCTAAATTTGAATCCTGCATAAATAGACTCTCGGGACTGGGGGCTTACACGTATAACTTCACTATCGGAGAGAGGCCCAGGCTACATCTCCCGTTATGGGTAGAATCGAGTGAATTGTTGGATACCTTGAGGAAATTGTCTTACCGAACTCTTCAGGGGGACATTTATGCAAAGTTGAAGTGAACTAGAATTTCTAATGAGAAGATTGGTCGATTTCAAGATGTCTATTTTGTAACCTCCTGCCGAGATTCCATTCCCTTATCAGTTTGGCCACACTTTTGGGAACAAGATGCTCCCAGTGTTTTCCCGAGGCGATCAGACATCGCACATCTGAACCGGAGATTTTTTTTTCATTCGGAGATTTTTCCCAGATTACATGAGTTTTGAATCCATGTTTCTGAAGAAGTTCCATTTTTCGCCGGCCCCAGGAATCATAGATAGTGAGATAAAAAATTGCCTCCAGTGGAACATAGGATTCGTAAAGCTTAGGAATATTGATAGGGAAGGGGACAACGGAACATCGATTGTATGGTACATCATGTTCGAAAAGCACTGCTTTAATCAAAGAGTATCTTTCGAAATAAGAGAGGGGATTAGACTCTATCAAATGCCTATTAGGGTCACAGGGGTCAATGCCGGTCATTGAAGGATCGGGGTTGGTTATCGCCACTATAAGGTTTTCACAAAGAGAAAGTCCGGCAAGAAGATACTCCAGATGATCATTGTGAAACACCTGAAATCTTCCTGAAACAACTCCTAATTTGTCCAAAGAAGCCTCCATTAGATTGTCGAGCGGCGCCCCTCAATACAATGAGAATAAGATCGCCTTATATTTTAAGGACAGCCTTTGCCAGATCATGGCATTCTCTGGCCATAATGATTTCTTCATTCGCCCTTATTACTAAGATTCTAATGGGAGATGAATGCGCTGAAATCTCTGCGACAGGATGCGCCATAGTTGGAGGAACCAAGTTAAGGTTTTTCTCGTGGTCAATAATAAAGCCCAATTCTTGTGTCCCCTCAAGACATTTTGACCTCACAGTGGAACTGTTAATACCAATGCCTCCTGTGAAAACAAGAACATCGCAAGCGCCAAGCGCCGGCAACATTGATCCTATCGACCTCTTGACCTTGTAACAGAACGCGTTC
>Ga0194044_10001458_pt1 | contig 12039 bp, 9 predicted proteins | sample JunL4417m_MetaG_FD_155460 | JGI IMG/M metagenome (GOLD analysis project Ga0194044, IMG submission 155460) | Anoxic zone freshwater microbial communities from boreal shield lake in IISD Experimental Lakes Area, Ontario, Canada - Jun2016-L442-17m | ecosystem: Environmental > Aquatic > Freshwater >...
TCACTTCGTGAAAAACAGGCTGATCTTGGAATCAGGGAAGTTGAATACTCAGCCGAAAATCCCGGGATCAAATTTGGCTACGACGAATATGAGAAAATTCTGTCTGCGCTGGATAATATTAAAGACGAGGTCTCACAAAAAGAAAAGGAAATAGAGAGCCTTAAATACATCATATGCACAGAGACAGGTGATGACCCAAGTATTGAATGGGATCGACTTCTGGAAAACTTAAGAGTTAAAAGATCCGCAATTCAAAATGATTTCAATACTCTGCAAGCTCAGATAATAGCCGGGATACTTGTCCATTCTGAGATCACACAACTTCGCGAGGAAGAGGATAATAAAGTAGCTGAAGGTCTTCAGTCTGAAGTTGTCATAAAGCCGTTAAGGGAAATAACAAAGAATTATAAAAGGCTTTTTTTGGATGGAGACAGTCTGATGATTTCTGATGAATACAGAGATTTCTGCATTGTGGATTTAAGCACCGGAGCAAGAGAACAGATTATGCTTGCTCTGAGGATAGGCTTTGCCTCAAAAATATTAAAACAGGATACTCTTTTTTTAATTCTCGATGATGCATTTCAGCATTCTGACTGGGACAGAAGAAAAATCCTTGTGGACAAGCTTGCAGATATTGCCCTGAGCGGGTGGCAGATTATATACTTTAGCATGGATAATCATGTCAGGGAATTGTTTGATGCCGCAGGCAGCAGATTTAACAAAGAAGAATATAAATGTATAGAGCTGATTTAAAAAAATCATGCTGAATTTTTTGTCAATTTCAAAATGGACTCCCCGTGACTTATACCAAACTATTCGTTAGCCTGCTAGTGCGAAAAATTTGGTCAAACTATACACCCCCTTGACATGTTTAAGCAGTGTTGCAGAAATACTTGACGTCAATAGAGAGCTACTGTGAAAAGTTATGTCAAACTATACGTCCCAGTGACATATAAATCCTTGCAAGACTTCGAAAAATACTTATGTCAAACTATACGTCCCCGTGACTTATGTCAAACTATACACCCCCTTGACATGTTTAATTTATATAAAGTTTTCCGGGGGCGGGGGATTGCCGCATGAATATTTGCCTTCGGGACAGGGTCCTCTAAGACAATTTGGTCCGCCGTTTTCAAAAACTGAGGGGGCAGCGGTTTTTACATTTTTTAACATTAATACTGCCAGATCTCTTATTTCTGTCTGGGCTCTGTTGCAGCATCTGACAGTGAAAAAATGCAGAAGCTCCCTTGCATTCATTGTAACAATCATTTTTGTTTCGCTGGAATTGGGGAGTATGTACCTTGCATCTTCAGCTTCAATCCCATTACCAAGCATCTCTTCGTAAAATTTGTGGATGTCTGAAATAAGGCTATTGTATTTTTCATTCATCTTTTCATTTTTCATTATTGAATCCGGAACAATATATTCATAATTTTCTTTAAATTTTACATATCTCTGGGATTGCTGGTTAAAAGATGCCATTCTGTGTCTTACAAGCTGATGGCTTAACACTCTTGATATTCCTTCTATTCCAAAAGTAAAATATACATGCTCGGTTGTGCTTAAATGGCCGCTTTTAATTACAAACCTTACCAGTTTTTGTGCAGCCTCCAAATCCAGTTTCTCGTCGAGATCCTCAACACCCACAGGTGAATAACACAGCCTTGCAGCAATTGCAACCAGCCTTTCGGGCTCAGGAGTATGTCTTATCAGTTTGACTTTAATCATTTTTTATACCTTTTACTATTTTAGCGGAATTCATTATTGTAAATAAAAAATATGATAAATTATTTTATTGAACTCTAAAACAAACCAGCCTTTTTCATTCTTGTCCAAGCATTTCTTTTATCGCCGCCGATATATCTTCAATCTGCGGCAGTATATATTTTTCAAGAGGAGGGGAGAAAGGAATTGGAGCATATTTGGCTGATATTATCCTTACTTTTATTTTCGCTGACAAACTGCTGTAAACCAAAAAAGCGATGTGCTCAGCAATAGAGCATATTGCATAATCTTCCTGGACAACAAGCAGCCTCCCTGTCTTTGAAACGGATTGCAATATGGTTTCTGAGTCGAGAGGGCTCAGGCTCTGAAGATCTATAAGCTCCACGCTATACTGCGGCAGAGATCGGATAGCTTCTTTTGCCTGGTTTACCTGATAACCATAGGCGGCTATAGTAAGGTCGCTTCCTTTTGATAATATTTTTGATCCGGGAATAGGAATGGTATATTCTTCTTCGGGAACTTCTTCTTCAGCGGTGTAAAGAATCTTGGGTTCCAGATACACTACCGGGTTATCGTCTCTTATTGCTGATTTTAAAAGCCCTTTTCCCGAATAAGCCCCGGAAGCACAAACAACTTTTATTCCGGGAGTATGGATAAAAATGGATTCCACGCTTTGGGAGTGCTGCGAGGCCTGATTCAGATAACCCCCGTTTGGCAGGCGGATTGTAATTGGAGCTGTTACTCTGCCTCCGCTCATATATCTTGCTTTTGCAATCTGGTTGATTATCTGGTCTGCTGCAACGGCATAAAAATCGCCGATCATAAATTCGACTATCGGCCTGAACCCTCTGAGGGCAGCTCCTAACGCCGCACCCGTAAAGCAGGACTCTGAAATAGGAGTATTTATTACCCTTTCAGGGCCGACTTTCTGGGGCAGATCTTTTGTTACGCCTGAATAAGCTCCGCCGGTGGCTATATCTTCACCCATTATAAAAACTTTGGGGTCTCTTAACATTTCTTCTTCAATAGCCTCGCTTATTGCCTGCCTAAATGTAATTTTTCTCAAAACTTTATTACTCCTTCAGGTAATCTTTTACAGATTCTTGCGCTGGAAGATAAGGGGAATTTTCGGCAAATGCTACTGCCTGCTTCATCTCCTCCGATACTTCCGAAGTTATTTTTTCCAGATCTGATACATTAAAGTCTGATCTGGCCTTTATTTTTTCAAAAAATATTTTTATCGGGTCATATTTTGGCAGATCATTTAAGTCCTCTGCTGACCTGTAATTCTGAGGGTCGCCTATCCAGTGTCCTTCACGTCTGTGAGTCACAGCTTCTATAAGCACCGGATGGCTGTTTTTTCTTATTTCTTCAACTGCCTTTTTGCAGGCAGAATAAACTTCAAAAACATCGTCGCCGTTAATCAGCTGCGAAGGAATATCGTAGCCGAGACCTCTTTTATAAATATTAGGAGTGCTGCAGCCGTAATCACTTGTAGTCGAAATGGCATATCCGTTGTTTTCACATAAAAAAATTATTGGAAGCGAAAAAATTCTGGCAAAATTGAGGCTTTCCCCAAATGTTCCCTGATTTGACGCACCGTCTCCAAAAAATGCAACAGTGACGCTGTCATCCCTGTTTAATTTTGAAGCAAGCGCTGATCCGCATGCTATTGGAAGGCCTGCTCCAACTATACCGTTTGCACCCAGTATCCCAAGCTCGATATCAGCAATATGCATGGAGCCTCCTTTGCCTTTTGAGTATCCATCTGCTTTTCCAAGGAGCTCTGCAAACATTTTGGATATGTCTGCCCCTTTAGCTATCATGTGACCGTGCCCTCTGTGGGTGCTGGTTATGAAATCCTCTCTTTTTAGTGCGGTGCAAACTCCGGCAGCAATTGCCTCCTCGCCCAGATAGACATGAACAAAATCTCCCTTTATAATGTCTTTTTCTTTATAGGCTTTTGCGAATTCCTCAAAAAATCTGATTTTTATCATCAGATAATAAAATTGCAGTACGATATTATATGGCAGTTCTTTGAAATCACTATATGACAGTTTCTCTAAATCGCTGTTTTCTTTGCCAAAATCTTCCTCATCTTTTTGGACGCTCACGGTTTCCCCGTCTTTGGCAAATTCCAGCTTAAGGTTGTTTTCCTCTATATAATCGTATGCCAGAGGAGTAATTATAGACCCCTTTTTGAGAATTATTGTTCCGGCTCCCTGTCCCGCCAGTTTTTCTACATACTCTTTTGTAACGATTTCTTTTTGCAAATCAGGCTCCCAGAAAATGCCTTTTATTTTATAAATTTAAGGCAGTATTTAATTTTACTAACGATTTTATCATAAGAATATAGATTATGTGCACAAAATTTTTTAATTCTGCCTGTTTTTTACCAAAAAAACTTAAATATATTTTAATATCATAAAAATTTGATGTTAACCCTCTTTTTTATGGATTATTTATGTAAATTGTGTTTGAAACCATCAAAAGCCGGCTGTATTGCCGGCTGCTCAACAGAAACTAATCAGGATGCAATCCAGAGTGATAAATATTTTTTTTAAATATTTATTGTGCTATAATTCATCGAATTGTATTAGTAAAGCTATGTTAAAATTTTTAAATAATTAAAATTATTAAGAATTGTAAATTGTGTTTATGAACTTATTTAAAAAGTCTTTATTGGATGTAAAAAAATAAGAAGAAAAACCGCAAAATCTGATAATTTTTTAAAAATAAAAGTATCGGTATTAAAAAATCATATCAGTATATTACATTACCAAACATACTGATTTTTATTAAAAGCAACAGAGAAGGAAAAGAATGAAAAAGACTATAATTATTGTTCTTGTACTTGCACTGGCATTGGCATTGGCAATGGCAGGCTGCACAGCTCAAACCGCAAAAAGCAATGCAAAGATCGGCATTATACAATATGTTGAGCATGTTGCACTTGATTCTGCCCGTGACGGGTTTATCAAAGCGCTTAGTGACAAGGGCTATGTAGACGGTAAAAATATCGCAATAGATCTTCAGAACGCACAAGCAGATCAAAGCAACCTTTCAACTATAAGCGACCGTTTTGTAAGCAACAAGGTGGACCTGGTACTGGCTATTGCAACTCCGGCAGCTCAGTCTATCGCAGGAAAGACAACCACAATACCAATACTTGCAACTGCTATTACTGATTTTGTATCTGCCAAACTGGTAAATTCCAATGAAGCACCTGGCGGTAATGTCAGTGGAACTACGGACATGAATCCAATAAAAGAGCAAATAGATTTACTGGTCAAGCTGGTTCCAAATGCCAAAACAGTTGGCGTAATATATACTTCCAGCGAGGACAACTCGATACTTCAGGCAGCAATTGCAAAAAAAGCAATCGAAGCTCTTGGTCTTAAATATATAGAAGTTACTGTTACCAATTCTAACGATGTTCAGCAGGCTGCTCAGTCTATAGTTGGAAAATGTGACGCATTATACATTCCTACCGATAATGTGCTGGCGTCTTCAATGCCGGTAATCCACGGTGTAACACTTGAGTCAAAAACTCCGGTAATCTGCGGTGAATCAGGAATGGTTGTAAACGGCGGACTTGCAACACTTGGAATCAATTACACCGATCTGGGTTACACAACAGGTCTTATGGCTGTAAAAATTTTAAAGGGAGAAGCAAAGACGGCAACCATGCCAATTGAATCTGCAAGCGGATTTGATTTTGCAATAAACGGAACTGTCGCCACTGAAATTGGTCTGACAATTCCAAAAGATCTTGAACAGTATATTATTAAAAAATAATCTTATATAGCATGATGGCGGGATAATTTATTAATTCCCGCCTTCCTTTGATAAAAAATTGGGGATGGAATAATTATATGCTGCAAATATTAATGGGAGCTATTTCTCTTGGCCTTTTGTGGTCAATTGTTACCATTGGTGTTTATATCACATACAGAATTCTGACCATCGCGGATCTGACTGTCGAAGGAAGCATCGTTACGGGTGCAGCCATAGCTGCATTTGCTATTACCAAAGGTATTAATTCTTATGCGGCAGTAGGGCTGGCATTTATTGGCGGCCTTGCTGCCGGTCTTGTAACCGGACTGCTGCACACAAAACTTAAAATTCCCTCTCTTCTTTCGGGAATCTTAACAATGATTGCCCTGTATTCTGTCAATCTCAGGATTATGGGGAAAGCCAATATATCTCTTTTGCGTATGAAAACTTCTTACAGTGTGTTTGAAAATATGGGGCTAAACCATAACTCTTCCGTTATTATACTGGGCCTGATTTTTGTCGGCAGCATAATTGGTGTTTTATATTGGTTCTTTGGCACAGAAATAGGATGCGCAATAAGGGCTACAGGAGATAACCCACAAATGGTTCGCGCGCAGGGAATCAATACAAATACAACAATTATACTTGGCCTGATGATCAGCAATGGTCTGGTAGCTGTTGGAGGGGCACTTATTGCACAAAGCCAGAGCTTTGCAGATGTACAAATGGGTATCGGTTCAATAGTCATAGGACTGGCATCAGTAATTATCGGAGAAGTTCTCTTTGGTAAAAAGAATTTCTTTACCAGACTTCTTTCACTTGTGCTTGGTGCTATTACATACCGTATCATTATTGCGCTGGTTCTAAAACTTGGAATGCCTGCCAACGACTTAAAGCTTTTTACAGCCATAACAGTTGCTGTTGCTCTTGCCCTGCCGGTGTTTGGCACTTACCTTGCTCCTCTTAAAAAATCCATGAAAAGGGGAGAGTAAATGCTTAGAGTAAAGGGAATAACCAAAGTATTTAATCCCAGAACAATTAATGAAAAAATAGCATTGCACAATGTCAGTCTCACCCTTAAGCCAGGTGATTTTGTAACACTTATCGGTGGTAACGGCTCCGGCAAATCAACATTGTTAAATTGCATAACGGGGGTTTATCCAATAGACAGCGGTTCAATTATTATAGATGAAATTGATGTCACAAAGCTAAGTGAATATAAGCGAGCGGCAATACTTGGGCGAGTATTTCAGGATCCCTTAATGGGCACAGCGGCTAATATGGGCATCGAAGAAAATCTGGCACTTGCCTTCCGACGCGGACAGCGTCGCAGTCTTGCATGGGGAATAAGCAATAAAGAGCGGGAGCATTACAGAGAAATACTTAAAAAACTGGATCTGGGTCTGGAAAATCGCCTCAGCACCAAAATAGGCCTGCTTTCCGGAGGCCAAAGACAGGCTTTAACACTTTTAATGGCTACAATAAAAAAACCAAAGCTTCTGCTCCTGGACGAGCATACTGCAGCACTTGATCCCAAGACCGCACAAAAAGTCCTTGAACTAAGCGAAAGAATCATCAAAGAGGAGAATCTGACAACGCTGATGGTAACACACAATATGCGTGACGCTATAAAACATGGCAATCGGCTGATGATGATGCATGAAGGAAGGATAATTCTTGATATAAAAGATGAAGAAAAGCAAAAACTTACCGTGGAAGATCTGGTGGCGCGCTTTGGCCATATCAGCGGCGAAGAATTTGCAAATGACACAGCACTCCTGACCTAATAGGGGACGCTCCTCTTTTGAGCACGGTTTTAGCTATTTTTTAAATTCAAGCTTATTTTCCCATTTATCACGATATTTTTGCCGGCCTTCAACCCAAGCATTTACCACTGTATAATCCGGAGTAATCCAGACACCCATTCCGGTTTTTACGGACACCTATTCTGGAATTAAACGGACAGCCATTCCGGAAATAAGCGGAACCTTAGATTTCCAAATCTTTATTAAATAATAGAAAAAATACTTCTACCAGAAAAAATTGTAAATAGGGGACAGTCCCCTTTTGAGCACGGTTTTAGCTATTTTTAATAGCAAGCTAATTTTTCTTCAGCATAAAGCAAATATCAGACTCAAAATGGAGCATCTTTTTATTCTTTGATGTCCCCACTGCTAACCTCTACGTAAAAAACGTACTATTATTATAGAAAATACAGGGGTAAGGGGCTTTTGAAAAGAAAAAACGCTCAATGAATGGCAAAGAAACAGTAAAGTTTCTTTGGAAAACATCCCGATAAAACAATCGCAGGCTATTTTTTTGGGTAGGCATTCTAATAAAAAAAACAATTCAGGCGTTATTTTGCCTACTCAAATCAGGATTTGAATATTTCATATTCAGCTAAAAAATTTATGCTAATATCGTGCTTAAAAGAGAAGCGTCCCCTAAATACCCTAAATATTCTTAATATCGTGCTTAAAAGAGAAGCGTCCCCTAAATATTCTTCAGTTTAAAAATTTATGCTAAAACCGTGCTCAAAAGAGAAGCGTCCCCTAAATATTTTGCTTTATACGGGGGACCAGTATCTGTATATTTCCCAGGGCAGCTGGTTTAAGGCATCAGCTTTTTCGCTAAGGAAAAAGATGCTTTCCCCCTCTGCGCCTGCCCAGCAAACGACAAATAAAAGCCCATCTACTGTTTTTGTTGCAAATAATATTGAAAACAGTTTTGGATCAATTTTTCCACCGTCGTCTACACGCCATGCGCTTTGACCATCACTGACAACAGGGAAGTCCATAAATTTTATTCCCTCAGCTGTTTTTATAGCAATGCTCATCAGGAAGTTGTTTCCATCCGGCGCAAAAAGCACAACCAGGATCTTGGACCCGTCACTATATTCATTAATAGTCCAGGCATTACTAACACCCCGTCCTCTGATTCCTTCGATTTGTGTTTTGGTTGCGGCGTCAAGAACAATGATCCCATTACCCAAAGACTCAAGTAGGCTGTTCTGGTTTATGGCATTTGAATTACAAAGATAATATGTCTTGTTTGCAGTCAGCGCATTTCCAGGAGAGCCATATATATAACCTTCCATATTGTTAAAGTTAGATGTGACTGCTCTGCTGCTGTCCTGTGCGTTGCTGTTTTGTTTTTTGATATATTCGATCGGATAAAACTTCCCGTTGTCTCCTATGGCGCCATTTAACTGTTCAAATCCTGCCGCACCATCTTCACTATAAAAGCTTATCAGTTTGTCTCCAGTGTCATTTGCGAAGGCGAAAAATGGGGCCAGGGTCGCAATGTCTGTCAAATCAGCATTTCCAGCTATCTCTGCGGAAGTTTCCGTAGTTGTCTCCACCGGAACAGTAGTTTCAGTAACAACATCTGCCACCGTAGTTTGACTTGATGCGCTTGACGCGGAAGTAGAATTTGAACTGCTCTCCGATCCTGAAGTTGTAGTGGTGTCAGTTGATACAACAATACCGCACATGTTGCATAGAGCAGCAGTTCCAAACAGCAGTATCGCCAGTAATGCAAAAATTATTATAAATAATTTATTCTTTTTCATTGCAGCTCTCCTTTGGACAAAAAGATTTTAACTGTATCAGAATAATGCACTCTCAAATGCTCATTCGGACGTCAGATGCGTCCAAATAGCAGCCGACAACTTTTGCTTTGGCGTATCAGAATAAAGCACTGTCAAATGATCATCCAAACCCTAATGTTTCTAATTTTATCATAAGAAACATTTTTTATTAATAATAGCATTTTAGCCAGCATTCATCAGAAACCTATTAGTTTATGGTGAATAACTCATTTTGCACAAAAACATTCACTTCAGTCTGACTAAAAGTTTCCCGTCCATACCCTTTTACCCAATTACTTGCCGGAAACTAATTACCTATAATCCAGGAGATTATTAATCTTCAAACAAGCTTCTGGATAAAAAGAAAATATGGCGCTAAAATAAATTAAAATAAATTTTCTTTATATTTTGACTTAATAAACATACAGCAGAGGGGGAGGAACATGTTAAGCAGGTCAACAAGAATATTATACGCATTTCTCAATTTAATCGGTTTTGCCGCCGTAGTTATCGTAAACGCACTTGCAGTAATTCTGCCCTTAAACAACAGGACTACTCAGGAACTTTCAGACAAATATCCGAATTTATTTGTCCCGGCTGGTATCACCTTCTCAATATGGGGCATTATTTATATTCTTCTGCTTTTGTTTAGCATTTATCAGCTCATTATTTCCTTCAAAAAAGATACCGGCGAAAGAGGAATTTTTGAAAAAATAGGCATATTATTTTTTGCTTCAAGCATCTTTAATGTTGCCTGGATTCTTGCCTGGCACTATGAAATTGTATGGCTGTCCCTTATAATAATGGTCCTTTTCCTGGTAAGTCTTCTGGCGATTTATATAAGACTTGGCATTGGAAAAGCAGTGGTAAAGAATTCTCAAAAAATTATGGTTAATATCCCTTTTAGTGTATATCTGGGCTGGATTAGCATTGCCACAATTGCAAATGTTACGGCTTTGCTTGTTAAAATTAACTGGAATAAATTTGGCATAGGTGATCAGGTATGGACAGTTATTTTAATTGCAGTCGGAATTTTAATTACACTTATTACTTTATTTTTAAGAAATGATATTTTTTACTGTCTGGTCGTTGTCTGGGCGTTTGTTGGCATTCTCTTAAAAAGAATAGCCGACAGCAGTGCGAGTGATTTGACAGTAATAGTCGCAAGTATAGCCGGTATTTCCTTAATAGTTCTTGGGATTGTTTTGCAGCTGGCAAGAAAGAAGAAGATTTACTGATGAACGCCGTTTCTGCCTGTTGCAAAACGGAGTAAATCAATATTTTCTTGTATTATGATTTATATTGTGAATAATTATCATTTGCGATCCATTAATATTAATATGCTGGATCCGGCTGATAATGTTTTACAGCATCTGGCTGTGAGCTTTAAGGAAAATAACTTTAAAATAATTGGGGATGTAGTTCAGTGGGAGAACGCTTGTCTGGCAGACAAGAGGTCGGCGGTCCGACTCCGCTCATCTCCACCAATTTTTTGACGCAATTAAACAGCAAGGAGTCCATAAACGATTTGCAAAAAATATACCCATCTTATTTTATTGCATCACCAGGACTCCGCGCGCCATAAAAATGCCTCTTTTCGTTAAAAATTCCAGCCAAATCCAAATACAGCAAGATCTTTATTCCACATATATTGTTTCATCAAGACCTGCAATCTTAAAAACTTTTAATACAGCAGGCTCTTTATTCCACATTTAAAATTTCATCAAATCCTGCAATCTTAAAAACTTTTTTTACACCGGGGGCCGAGTTGGTCACTCTTAATTTATTTACTCCAATTCGTTTTGCAACCATGGTGCAGATTCTTAAAAAAATTGATGAAATATAATCCACTCCGCTCATATCAAATTCAACTTCTTCGCTGTCAGTTCCAAGTGCCTCCATTAATTCAACATCCATATTGGCGCAACTGGCAGTATCTAATTTTGTTGAAAATGTAAATATTTTTTTGTTCCCTGAAATATTTAGCGTAAACACTATTTTCTCCTGTCTAGTAATTTTTATTATATTCTTTTTCAATCATTTCGCTGTTATAAGCTTCATTAAGATAAAGAGATTTGTCAATTTTATCAAACTTCTGGTTAACTCTCTTTCTTGCTATCCTCTGAATATTTAACAGATGTTTTGCAGTGACATTATCGGTGGTAATATTTTTACCACCTGAACCGCAGCCAAGAGTTAAAGAGGCTGCCAGAGTATTTACTATTGCCCCGACTGCTCCCTGTGATGAAGGCATGTTAACAACAATTCTACCTGCATTCATTACCATTGAAAATTCTCTTATCTTTTTCTCATCATTTGAAAAAATGCTTGCCGTATGTCCTGCGCCACCATGATAATTAAGATCAATACACAGATTAACTGCGGCCTGGTAATTTTCGGCTACATAAAATGCTATAACAGGAGCCAGAATTTCGTAGGAAATAGGGTATTTCTCTCCAACTCCGTCCAGTGGAGCTATAAGAAGCACTGCTTCTTTAGGGATTGTAATTCCGGCAAGTTCGGCAATAAATTTTGCTGATTTTCCCATTGTTACCGTGCTCATTACTTTCTTTGCTGAATCAAACACAACAGCAGAAACTTTGGCTGTTTCCTCGGGATTCATAAAATAGCCTCCCAGATTAACAAGCTCATCTTTAACCGATTGAGCAATATCTTTTTCAACAATTATTGCCTGCTCACTTGCACATACTGTCCCGTTATCAAACAATTTTGACGACATGATCTGAGAAACTGCATATTTAACATCAGCACTTTTTTCGATAAAGACCGGAACATTACCTGCTCCCACACCTAGTGCCGGCGTGCCGGAACTGTATGCCGCATTAACCAGGCCTCCGCCCCCTGTTGCCAGAATTAATGCCATATCTTTATGAGCCATCATTTTCTGGGTCTCTTCTCTTGTACAGCTTGGTATCCACTGTATACAG
>Ga0194044_10001459_pt1 | contig 12034 bp, 12 predicted proteins | sample JunL4417m_MetaG_FD_155460 | JGI IMG/M metagenome (GOLD analysis project Ga0194044, IMG submission 155460) | Anoxic zone freshwater microbial communities from boreal shield lake in IISD Experimental Lakes Area, Ontario, Canada - Jun2016-L442-17m | ecosystem: Environmental > Aquatic > Freshwater...
CGTTAGACAAACTGAATCATCTCAATATACATGAACCAACAGGCAAGCTTTTTAGCTTCTCGTTGGTATAGTGAGTGGGGCAGTCTGATTTAAATGCAATCTTATTTGTATTTGCCCGAAAGTCATGTTATATAAATGATGTAATTCAAACGGCTGATGGAGGCTTTGCTTTACTCGGATATTCTTACTCTAACTATCAAGTCTGGTTAGTGAAAACCGATATAACCGGCAATAAGCAATGGGAAGAAACTTATCATGGAGACCAATATTCCTACGCTGTCGGTGCTGCATTCCAGCAAACATCTGATGGCGGTTTCATTTTATTGGGAACAAGTGTTGGATTCGATGAAGGGTGGCCGCCAACCGTCTTAATGTTGACGAAGGTGGACGCGAGTGGCAAAAAGCAATGGAGAAAATATTTTTTTCGCAATCCGGATGATTTTAGCTATGATATAAAAATCACTCCTGATGGCGGCTATCTTCTTGTCGGATGTTCAGGTACATGGAGTTCCAACCTTCAGGCATGGATAATTAAAACTGATGCTGCTGGCAATAAATTATGGGACATAGCATGGGGAGGAACAGGTTCTGAAAGCGGACAAGGATGTGCTCTATCCAATGATGGAGGCTACCTTGTCGTTGGCAGTACATCATCATCTGGTGCAGGTGGTAATGATGGATTTTTATTGAAACTCAATGCATCCGGGCAAGAGCAATGGTACAAAACATTTGGCACAACTTGTGACGATTATTTTTCAAAAGTGTATCAACGTCCGAACGGCAATATTGTCTGTATCGGCTCTACTGCTGACCTAACTGGGCATTATAATGTCTGGGTGGTTGAAACTGATGCCAATGGAAACAAATTAGCCACGCAGACTTTTGGCGGGAATGGAAATGATTATGGCTATGATCTCGCAAAGATTTCCGATGGGTATGCGCTCATTGGAGCCACTGATTCTATCGGTGCAGGCAAAATGGACGTTTATTTTATAGTGAGCAGTTCATTGACTCCGTCGAGTCCGTCAATAACGGGTAGCGTGAAGACATCATCCGGCGCTGGAATCTCCGATGTGTCGATCTCCTTCAGCAGCAGCGGAGGAACGGCAACAACCGATGGCACCGGTAATTACAGCATAACTGTACCTAATGGTTATACTGGTACGGCAACGCCGTCCAAAACAGGGTACACCTTCGACCCGGCTTCCAAGACCTACTCCAATGTCACCGCCAACAAAACCGGTGAGGACTACACTGGGAATCTGATGCCAACACCAACACCAACGCCCACACCTACACCATCGCCCATATTAGCGGCAACTTTTGCTGGTTCTGGGCTTTGGACTTACAATTTAGATAGCGCAATGTGGACGCTAATTAGTTCGGTAAATCCTGAAAATATGATTTTTTCTGGTTCAACTCTTTATGTTGATTTTGGAGCATCAGGTCTCTACAAATTTGATGGCACAGCATGGACTCAACTCACATCGTCCAACTCTAAAAACATGGTGGCTTCAGGTTCAGTGCTCTATGTGGACTTCGGAGCATCTTACGGCCTCTACAAGTGGAATGGCGCTGCATGGACTCAACTCACACCGGTCGACCCTAAAAACATGGTGGCCTCAGATACGGCGCTTTATGTGGACTTCGGAGCACCTCATGGCCTCTTCAAGTGGAATGACACTGCATGGAGCGGACTCACATCGACCAGCCCTGAAAACATGGTGGCCTCAGGTTCAGTGATCTGTGTGGACTTCGGAGCATCTTACGGCCTCCAGAAATGGGATGGCGCTGCATGGAGCCAACTCACATCGTCCAATCCCGATAAAATTGCAATATCAAATTAACTGACTTATTACCCAGACTTGCCCCCGTGTTTCCCCCTTTTTGCGGGGGCAGGTTTTTTCCATCGTTAGCTCTTCTGACTACCATCCAACTCACGAATATGTACGGTACAGCATCCCATTGATGGGGCACGCATAACCATTACTGCCAGAGATTTGGACGGAAATATGATTCCAGAATCCAAAAGTACTACAGTGATCAAACTTTGTAAACACGGCACCGTCACCATCGAAGGAAACAACCTGCAAAATCGTTTCCAGAGTGGTGTTACTGTCATGTACGAATTTTCCATTGGTTCATCAAACATGATCATTACCAATTTGACGAAATTTTCTCTAATCATATCGAACAGAACAAAATTACAGTACTTTTCGCTTGACATCTGTGTCGATTTTCCGGAAAATGAAAAATCAGGTGCAGTTTTTACTGCATAATAGGGAATCCCGTGGAAACCGGGAGCGGTCCCGCCTCTGTAATCAGGGACGAACGCTGCAAAATGCCACTGCAAGAAAAAATCCTTGCGGGAAGGCGCAGTCAGTAGGATGATCTGAAAGCCAGAAGACCTGCCTGATCATGAATGGCCGAAAATCTGCGGTAACAGACTACGGCAGTGGACTTTTCCACGGGCAAAGAAGCCGGGTGCAGCCCTTCAGATTCTTTCGAATTTGAAGGGCTTTTTTTATTTGAATGACAAGCCATGAAAGTAGGGGCGAATAATTATTCGCACATAGCGTTTGCTATTCTGACCACTCATGTAAAATTGGAGATTGCGCTGATGAAAAAGGAATCGTAATGACAACCAATCGCTCAGTCCCTGTAAAAAAAGGCATTCTGCTGGTTGCTTTTGGTACTCGCACCCAGCAGGCGCTGGCTGCCTATCAGCATGTTGAGCAGAAAGTGCAGGCTGCTTTTCCGGGTATTCCAATTAGGTGGGCTTTTACCTCGGCTGATATACGCAAAAAATCGGCCTTGACAGGCCAGCCTTTGGATTCTGTGGAAATGTCCCTGGCGCGAATGATGGATGAGGGTATCTCCCACCTGGCGGTTCAAGCGCTTCATGTAATTTCTGGAAAGGAACACCACGACCTGACAATTAACTGCCATCTTTTTGGCCAAATGCGCGGCGGATTCCGGCAAGTGATGATGGGGTTGCCGCTTCTGGGGACCGGAGACGATATGGAAAAAGTTACGGCTGCCCTGGTTTCGGCCGTCCCCCAAGAGAGAAAACCGCAGGAAGCCGTCGTCTTCATGGGACATGGTTCTCCCCATCCGGCAAACGCCTGTTATACGGCGCTGATGTACCATCTTCAGCAGGCGGATGCCAATATTTTTGTGGGGACTATGAGCGGCCGGCCCGGTATTGCCGACATTTGCGCCAGTCTTCAGAAACAGAAAATCACATCGGCGTATCTTCTGCCCTGCTTAGCAGTTGTCGGGAATCACACGCTGAAAGACATGGCCGGGGACAGTGAAAATTCCTGGAAATCCATCATTGAAAATCATGGCATTTCCTGCAAGCCGATTTTAAAGGGTCTTGCCGAGTACGACACCATCGTTGATATCTGGCTGGACCATCTGAAAACAGTCGTTGGCGCTTTTTCATGAAACGCATTTTTCAGTCCCTCGGCTCAGATATCTTTTGGCAAGTCCTGATCCTGTTTCTTATGCTCTCTGCGCTGGTAGTGCTTTCCAGCGGCTTGGGATATATGCGTATTTCATTTTCCGATGTGCTGCGGGTTGTTCTGGCTAAAATGTTTGGAATGGATTCTCTTCTGGAGGGTGTCAATTCGCTTTTTCCGGTCGTGATCGCCGAAGTCCGGCTACCACGTATTCTTACAGCCGCAGCAGTAGGAGCTGGACTGGCCCTGTCCGGTGTCGTGTTTCAGGGGATTTTGCTGAATCCGCTGGCAGATCCCTACACGCTGGGTGTATCTGCCGGCGCAGCCCTTGGAGCATCCCTTGCGTTGTGGCTGAATATCGGCATCTGGGGAATCTGGTCCGTCCCGCTTTTTGCGTTTATAGGATCAGGCCTGACACTGATGGCAGTCATTTATCTGGCCTCTTCCAGCGCGGGACTTTCTTCCAGCAACCTGATTCTGTCCGGTATCATTGTTTCGGCCATTCTGTCCGCCGGTGTCAGTTTTATCAAGTACATGGTCGATGAACAGGTAAGTGTGATCATCTTCTGGCTGATGGGCAGTTTTGGCTCCAAAACCTGGTCCGATGTCTGGCTGACCCTTGGCGCCCTTGCTGCTGGCCTTGGCGTCTGTGGGTATTTTTCCAGAGAACTGAATGTGATGGCGCTGGGCTCACGAACCGCTGCATCCCTGGGAGTCGATACGCAGAAAGTCCGGATGATCCTTTTGATCACTGCTTCGCTGGTTTCGGCTGTCTGCGTGTCAGTATCAGGAATTATCGGATTTGTGGGGCTGCTGGTGCCCCACATCATGCGCACACTGACCGGACCGGATAACCAGCGGCTGATACTGGTCTCGATATTCGCCGGAGCTATTCTGCTGCTGGGAGCAGACACTCTGACCCGTGCAGTGCTTCCGCACGAAATACCGATCGGGGTGCTAACCGCGCTCACCGGAGGGCCTTTTTTCTGCTATATTTATCGGAAACGACAGACCGGCGGAATCCATGACGATTGAAACCGAGCATGTCAGCTTCGGTTATGGCAAACTACCAGCCGTATGTGATGTGTCCCTGAAACTGAATTCCGGCATGTTTTACGGAATACTGGGCCCTAATGGCTGCGGCAAGACAACTCTGTTGGATCTGTTGATTCGGCACCGAACACCGGATGCAGGTGTCATTAGCTATCAGGGCAAACCTCTGGCAAAATACAGCAGAAAGCAGATAGCCCGGAGATTTGCGCTGGTTCCCCAGCAATATGCCGTCAATTTTCCGTTTACATCGCGCCAGGTCGTCATGATGGGCCGGTATCCCCACCTTGGACGCTTTGCATTTCCGGGCATGGAGGATCAGCGGCAAGTGGATGAAATCATGGAACAGACTGGTGCCCGCGAATTTGAAAACCGGTTTATCTCGGAGCTTAGCGGCGGAGAACGACAGCGGGTGATATTCGCCCGAGCCCTGGTTCAGGACACACCAGTGCTGATTCTGGATGAAGCCACATCCAACCTGGATATTTCCCATGCGATTTCGTTGTTCAGTCTGGCGTTTAAAAGAGTTGTTGATCAAGGAAAAACGGTGATTGCGGTCATGCAGGATATCAATTTGGCCGCTTTGTTCTGCCAGTATCTGATCCTGATGAAAAACGGACGGGTGGTCCATCACGGCCCCTGCGATCAAGTGCTGAACGAAAGCACGATTCAATCGGTGTTTGAGGTAAAAGCCAAAGTCTATGAAGACATTTATGCTAATGCTAAACAGGTCGTGTTCAATCGGAGTTCCCATGTCCCATAGCCAACACAAGAGCGTTAGGAAGTGCGAAATATTCGAAGTTGGGAAGTGCGGAATGTGCTTAGCTTCTGCTCTTCCCAACTTCCTGACTTCATGTCTTTTCAGGACATGGATGTTGATTTTTATAGCTGCCTCTGGTGTTAGCGGGTATTGCGCCAGCGTTATCACAGACGACATGGGTCGAAAGATCACCGTAACGACACCATTCACACGAATCATTTCGCTATATCCAGGCCACACGGAAAATCTTTTTTCACTGGGGCTTAATTCCGAAATCATCGGTGTCTCTCCAAACGAGACTTATCCGGAAAAAGTTCTGGCAAAACCAGTTTTTTCGTATCACGACGATATTGAGAAATTTCTGGCGGCCCGGCCTGACCTGGTGCTGATTCGGCCTATGATCGACCGGGGATATTCCAGGCTTCTGGCTGGTCTTGAGAAAAATGGCATCACAGTGGTTTCTCTGCAGCCAGGAAATCTGGATGAGATTTACCGCTACTGGCAGACGCTCGGAGCACTGATTGGAAAAGAGGCGGAGTCAGGCAGGCTTATTGCCGATTTCAAGGAATCGCTTGAAGTCATTCGCCAAAACGTCAGGGAAATCAATCCCCGAAAAAAGGTCTATTTTGAAGCCATTCATGATCGCATGAAAACCTTTTCGCCGGATTCCATGGCAATTTTTGCCGTCGAGACCGCTGGCGGAATCAACATTGCCAAGGATGCCGAACCGGTTCGGGACACCAATATCGCAGCTTACGGAAAAGAACGGATTCTCTCCCATGCTTTTGATATGGATGTCTATCTGGCGCAATCCGGACCCATGAATCACGTCACGGTCGATTTGATTCGCTACGAGCCGGGATTTTCTGCGATCAAGGCGGTTCAGTCCCAACAGATTTATCTGATTGATGAAGTACTGGTTTCAAGACCAACAGTGAGGCTTCTTGAAGGTATTCGAACCATTGCAAAAATTCTGCATAAAGACATGTAAGGTGATTTCCAACAAAGAATACCCCAATATATTTGGCTCGTTTAGCCCCAAAGGGGCGTATTATGTCAGCCCAGGGCATCGCCCTGGGTTGGCATACAACCATATATTGAGCCCTGAAGGGGCGACCTAACTGGACACTGAACAGATACAACAAACGGTATGAGTGGGATTTAGGCCGCCCCTTCAGGGCTGAAAATTAAAAAAATAATACAACGTACCCTGGGCTGTCATGGATCAGGCCGTTGGCCTTCCAACCCTAAATGGTTGCTTTATGACGGTATATTCTTTGTTGCGAATCACCAAAGGGAGCATGTAGGTAGAAAATGAGAAGAGCCGAAGTTAGGAGTAGAGCCGGCATCCTGCCGGCTAATAGCTGAGTATTCTTAACTTCCGCTCTTCATGGCTTTCTAACTACCAGCCGGCAAGATGCCGGCTCCACTTTTTCATAGGGAGGTGTCCGATTAAAGGAATTGTTGTTGCAGGAACACAGAGCGGGTCCGGAAAAACTACCCTCACGCTGGCCATCTTGGCCGCCCTGAAGCGCCGGGGATTCCGTGTGGTATCGTTTAAGGTTGGCCCGGACTTTATTGATCCTGGCCACCACACCCGGATTACCGGCACAGCCTGCCGCAATCTGGATGGATGGATGCTTTCAAAATCCTGCAATCAGAAAATCTTTAACCGCCACATCAAAGCCGCGGATTTTGCGGTCGTTGAAGGCGTGATGGGTCTTTTTGACGGGTATGACGGAAAAAGCGAGGCAGGCTCGACTGCACAGATGGCTAAATGGCTGAACCTTCCGGTGCTTTTGGCGGTCAATGCTAAAAGCATGGCCAGAAGCGCTGCTGCTGTCGCCTATGGCTTTGAAAAATTTGATCCTGATTTACGGTTTAGCGGAGTCATCTTTAACCAGTTGGGCAGTGCGCGGCACTTGAATTATCTGAAGGATGCCATTTCTGGCCGTGTTCAAATGCCCTGCCTGGGAGGAATGCTTAGAAATGTGGACATTGCCATTCCGGAAAGACATCTGGGGCTGGTTACACTTCAGGACCATCCAATGGCACCGAGTGCTATTGATCGACTGGCTGATTTCATAGAATCTTCGGTGGATATGGATGCACTGCTGGCCTGCTTTTCGGATATCCATGTCGATCCGGAAACAGCGCTCTCAACTATCCAGGTGGAGCCGGCATCCTGCCGGCTGCCGGAACCCGCAAAAAGCCGGCAGGATGCCGGCTCTACTGTTAAAATCGGGGTAGCCATGGATTCAGCATTTTGTTTTTATTATTCGGACAACCTGGATGCCCTGACCACAGCAGGCGCTGAACTCGTTCCTTTTTCTCCAATTGCGGATTCCCGCCTGCCCGAAGGACTGAGCGGAATCTATTTTGGCGGCGGTTATCCGGAACTTCATGCGGAAAAACTGGCGGCGAATTCGCAGCTCCGATCCATGGTTCTGGCATCCAGCCTGAAAGACATGCCCATTTATGCGGAATGCGGGGGACTAATGTATCTTTGTAGAGAGCTGACGGATATGGATGGTCGGAACCATCCCATGACCGGATGCTTTTCTTTTTCAACCCGGATGCTACATCGCCTGAAAACTCTGGGGTATCGTGAAATTATCTTGAAAAATGATACGATTCTGGGGAAGGCAGGCCAGAAGATTCGTGGACATGAATTTCATTATTCAGAAATCATTCCCCCTGCGGAGGTTAAGGGCGTATATGCGGTGACATCCCGATTTGGCGAATCCAAGGTCGAGGAAGGATTTCAAGTGAATAACACTCTTGGCAGCTATATTCACCTGCATTTCGGCAGTCAACCAGAAGCTGCCGCAACTTTTGTTCAGGTATGCTTAACGTATCAGAACCAACAGACATTATGAAAAATGTCTCAGCCGGCAGGATGCCGGCTCTACTATAAGTCACAACAACTACAGGAACACCATGACGCCCAATGAAATCGAAGCCCAAAGCTTTACTATCATCGATACCGAGGCCGGCCCTCATACCTTTTCTTCGGATGAATGGCGGATTGTCCAAAGAATGATCCATACTTCGGCCGATTTTGACTACATGAAAACCGTCCGGTTTCACCCGAATGCCATCTCGAAAGGGATTCAGGCTATCAGTGAGGGTAAAGCCATTATCACCGATACAAACATGGCCAAGAGCGGCATCAATGCTGCTGGTCTTGTACGCTTTGGATGCAGCATCACCTGCCTGATTCAGGATTCCCATGTATGCCAGTCAGCACAGAACACTGGCAATACGCGGGCTGCTGCGGCAGTGGATGCCGCTTTGTCTGTAATGGAAGGCGGCATCTATGTTGTCGGAAATGCCCCGACCGCCCTTCTGCGCGTGATCGAGTTGATTAAAGAGGAACGGGCGCGTCCGGCCCTTGTCATCGGGCTTCCGGTCGGGTTTGTGAATGCTGCTGAATCCAAGGCATATCTGATGACCATGGACTATCCCAGTATTTCCAATGTCGGCAGAAAAGGCGGGTCCACGGTTGCCGCCAGCGTGGTGAATGCATTAGTTAAACTTGCAACTGCAAAATTGTCATCAAGGTGATAGAATGAAACAACAAACAGGCACATTATATGGTATCGGCGTGGGTCCGGGAGATCCGGAACTGCTGACAGTAAAATCAGCGCGGATTCTATCTGAAGTTGACGTTGTTTTTGCCGCAGCATCCACCAAAAATGATTACAGCCTGGCGGTCAATATCGCCGGCCAGCATATCCCCAAAGGAACAGATGTCAGGGTGCTGCAGTTTCCCATGACCAAAGACAGGGAAGAAACCTGCAAGGCATGGAAAACCCATGCTGAAACCATCATTTTGGCGTTGGAACAGGGAAAAAACGTGGCGTTTCTAACCCTTGGAGACCCCATGACATACTCTACATTCGGATATATTCTTAAAAATATTCAGGAAATAGCCCCCCATATTCCAATTACCACCGTTCCAGGCATAACTTCCTACCAAGCGGCTGCGGCTTGCATCAATACACCGCTGGTTGAGGGCGAAGAATGCCTTCTGGTGGTTTCCGGTGTCAACGGTGGGGATCGTTTTCGGCAGATGACTATGAAACCTGAAAATGTCGTTTTCATGAAGGCGTATCGAAATATCAAAGACATCAATGCAGCCCTTGAAAGCGCTTCCGGTTTTACCAGATGTGTTGGAATCTCTAATTGCAGTCTTCCGGATCAAAAAATTTACTCGGACATCCGGGAATTCAATGACCGCAGCCCGGAATATTGGACCCTGATCATAGCAAAGCAATCCAATAACAATGCGTAAAACCAAACAGATTCGCTATACGCCCCTTGCGGTTTCACTGTTGCTCTCAGTTACTCTGGTGATTGTCAGCATCTATGGATTTCACGCTACGAGCCGGGTTCATGTATTCTCCAAACTGGTCTGGCCGCTAATTCGATTGATGCTGGCGATCAGCGCAGGGCTGGTGGCGGGAGAAATCATTGAAGCATCCGGGTGGACCAGACGTATTGCTGTCATCGCCGGACCGTTGTTTCGGTTTGGCCGTTTGGGGCAGCACTGTAGCGTCGCTTTCACTACCGCCTTTATCTCTGGTGTCGCCTCCAATGCCATGCTTCAGGATTACTACAAAGATGGAAAGATCACACGAAGCCAGCTTTATTTGACTAATCTTGCTAATCAACTTCCCGCTTTTTTTGCTCATCTTCCCACCACGTTTTTCATGGTGGTTCCCATTACCAGGTGGGCTGGAACCCTGTATTTTTTACTGACCTTCATAGCTGCCATACTGCGCATGGCCTGCGTGCTGATTTATGGCCATTTTAGGTTGCCAAAAGATAGCTTTGCTTCGGATGTGGCATCTTCTACGATTCCGCATGCAGCCAAAGAATTCAGAACCATTTTGCAGAACCTGTGGAAAAAATTTCCTGCCAGACTGATTACAATGGCGGTTTATGTCATCCCGATTTATGTCGTTGTCTTCATTCTCAATTCCATGAATGTCTTTGAAATGGCGCGGGACTGGCTGGCGCGGTTCATCACCACAACCTTTATTCCCATGGAATCTCTGTCTCTGGTTGTTTTGAGTTTTACAGCCGAGTTTGCCTCCGGATTCGCCGCTGCCGGCGCGTTGATGGATGCCGGGGTCATCACCACCAAGCAAACGGTTCTGGCGCTTATCATCGGCAATGTCATAGCAGCGCCCATCCGTACTCTTCGACATCAACTGCCCTGGTACGTTGGGGTTTTTCCACCCCGAATGGGACTTGAGCTGCTGCTGATGGGGCAAGGATTCAGGGTAGTCAGCCTGATCCTGGTGGGATTTATGTATTATGTTCTGGTATGAGAGCAACTGCGAGGGTGGGAGCGCCGCACCCCAGTGCGGCTTTTGTGATATTCTGATATAAAGGCGACTGCGAGGGGCGAATGGGAAAAAGTACAACACAAAAAGCCGGCAGGATGCCGGCTCCACCAGTGGCGCTTAAATCCGGTTTCACCACCGGAACTGCGGCTGCGGCTGCCGCCAAAGCTGCACTGACCCGGATTGTTACCGGCTCCGCTCCTGGTTCGGTGGATATATTGCTTCTGACCGGGAACAGGATGCAGATTCCGCTTCATTGCTGCAAACAGATTTCCGGATGCCGTGCAAGTGCGACAGTAATCAAGGATGCCGGCGATGACCCGGATGTCACACACTTGGCGGAGATCGGTGCTATTGTTACACTTTGCTCTGTCTCTGACTTTCATGAAAGCCATGATATTGAAAAAGGGAAAGTATCTCTGAATATCACGATTACCGGCGGTGAAGGTGTCGGACATGTCACGCTTCCAGGTCTGGAAATTCCGCCAGGAGAGCCTGCTATCAACTTAGGCCCCCGAAAGATGATCGTTCAAGCCATCAAAGATGTTCTGGACGAACAGCAAATAAATCAGGTTGACAAGGTTGATTCGGTATGCGTTGAAGTTTTCGTGCCTCAAGGAAAGCTTCTGGCTGAAAAAACCCTGAACGCCAGACTTGGCATCATTGGCGGCATCTCCATACTGGGAACAACCGGCATTGTTCGACCCATGTCTCATGATGCATATATAGGAACTATTGCCTCTTCCCTATCGGTGGCTCGGGCAGGCGGCTGCATGCAGGTTGTACTGACCACCGGCAGAAGAAGCGAGCGATTCGCACAATCAGCGATTCCTGATCTGCCGGAAGTCGCCTTCATCCAGATAGGAGATTTTTTCAAAACTTCTTTGGAAGCTGCGATCCAAAAGGAGTTTGCCCAAATCACGATTGCCGTTTTATTTGGAAAAGCACTGAAAATGGCACAGGGTTTTGCCCATACACATGCAGCCAAATCCGATCTGTCTCTGGCCGTCCTGTCTGAATGGGCGATGGAGGTTACGAGAGACAGGGAATTCAGCCAACGCTTGAGCCGGGCCAATACCGCCCGCGAAGCCTTATCCATTATCACAGAAACACATCCTGACATGATTTCGGATGTCTGCAGGCGCATGCTTCTGTCTGCCAGCAGGTTCGCCGGAGCAAAAGTGACGCTTCAGGGAATAATTTTTGATTATACTGGCAAGATGTTGTACCATACAAGCCAATTGGGGACAGAGGACAGATGTTTTTTCCGTCATCCGTCATCCCGGACCAGGGCGGATGAAAATTGCCATATATTTTAGAGAAAAACTAATCCTATTTTTGTTCTGCTTATACGATGAGGAATAAAAATGGGATCAATTTAAAACCAGTTTTTTGATGATTTTCAT
>Ga0194044_10001463_pt1 | contig 12019 bp, 17 predicted proteins | sample JunL4417m_MetaG_FD_155460 | JGI IMG/M metagenome (GOLD analysis project Ga0194044, IMG submission 155460) | Anoxic zone freshwater microbial communities from boreal shield lake in IISD Experimental Lakes Area, Ontario, Canada - Jun2016-L442-17m | ecosystem: Environmental > Aquatic > Freshwater...
AGACGCCAAGAAGAACATGTTCAAGGTGCCGCTGACCAAGCACAACACGCTGCCGCACGCCATCGTCGGAGAGTTCGGAGCAGGTCGAGTGATGCTGAAGCCGGCATCGCCTGGTACCGGCATCATCGCGGGCGGTCCCGTTCGCGCGCTTCTCGAGCTCGCTGGCGTCAAGGATGTGCTCTCAAAGTCGCTAGGCAGCGACAACGCGCTGAACATGGTCAAGGCAGCCGCCCAAGGGCTACAGTCCCTTGCCAGCCCTCAGGACATCGCCCGCCGTCGCGGCATGACCGTGGGCCAGATCTACGGCTGGGAGGAGTAACCCATGGCAAAGAAGCCAGCCGAGAAGCAGCTCAAGGTTACCCAGATCAAGAGTGGGATCGGTTTTCCTGCCGACCAGAAGCGTACGGTTCGCGCTCTTGGTCTCAAGCGGATGAACGACTCAGTCGTTCAGTCGGCCTCGCCCGCGGTCCTCGGAATGATTTTCAAGGTCAAGCACCTCGTCAAGGTCGAGGAGCTCTAATAGGAAACACGGATTGCCACTTTGGCCCGGCCACGTGTCGGGCCTTGGGCATCTGATAGGATTCTGCTCGGTGAAGTCAGTCGGCGGCGAGCGGCCGGCAGCGAAAACGCAAGAAATGCGGTTTCGTCCAGCGAATGAAACGGAGCACTACGCATGCAGATTAACGACTTGTTCCCCGCCCCTGGTTCCCGCAAGCCCCGCAAGCGTGTTGGGCGCGGTAACGGAAGCGGCCACGGAAGCACTGCCGGTCGAGGCGACAAGGGTCAGGGTTCGCGAGCTGGCGGCACCAAGGGACCGGGCTTTGAGGGTGGTCAAACCCCGCTGGCCATGCGTCTACCCAAGCTCCCGGGCTTCAAGAACCGCAACCGTGTCGAGTATGCGGTAGTCAACGTATCCCGCCTCGACGAGATCTTCGCCGAAGGCGACATCGTTGACGGTGAATCGCTTCTCGCCAAGGGCATCGTCAAGTCCGCCACCGCCCCAATCAAAGTACTCGGCGATGGCGAGCTGCAGAAGAAGCTCACCGTGCGCGTGGACAAGGTTTCAGCCCCCGCCAAGCTCAAAATCGAGGCAGCCGGAGGGACGGTCGAGGCGTCGTGCTAACAGCGATCTCCAATGCGTTTCGGATACCGGAGCTGCGTCGCAAGATCATCTTCACCTTGGCAATGATCGCTTTGTACCGACTGGGTGCCTATATACCAGTGCCAGGTGTCAACTTGGATACGGTCAAGCAGCTCATCACCGACAACGCCACCCTTGGACTTCTGGGCATGTTCTCGGGCGGAGCGCTTGAGAAGTTCGCTGTCTTCTCGCTGGGCATCATGCCCTACATCACTTCTTCGATCATCATGCAGCTTCTCCAGGGCGTGATTCCCAAGATTGAGCAGTGGCAGAAGGAGGGCGAGAGCGGGCAGCGCAAGATTACCCAGATCACGCGATATATGACGCTGGGCATCGCGCTTCTCGAATCATTCGGCCTTCTCACCGTGTTCCGCACCGCGCTGCCGGCCACAGGCTCGGTCCCCGCGTGGTTTACCAACCTCGTCATCGTGGTCACGCTGATTGCCGGCACGGCCTTCATCATGTGGATGAGTGAGCTCATCACGCAGCGCGGCATCGGCAACGGAATGTCACTGATCATCTTCGCGAGCATCGTGGCGCGGTTCCCGCAGGCCATCGTTCAGTCGATCACCTTCAAGAGCGGCGTCTTCACTCTGCTGCTCTTTGTCATCACGTTGTTCGTGATCGCCGCAATCGTCACCATGGAGCGAGCACAACGCCGCATCCCGGTTCAGTACGCCAAACGCGTTGTCGGACGCAAGGTCTACGGCGGCTCTGGCACGTACATCCCGCTCAAGATCAACGGCGCCAACGTTGTGCCGATCATCTTCGCGTCGGCCATCCTCTTCTTCCCGCTCCAGATCGCCACGATCACCAATATTCCGTGGCTGATCACCATCGGCCAGTCGCTGTCGCAGGGACCGGTCAACTGGGTCGCCGAGTTCGTCTTGATTGTCTTCTTCACCTACTTCTACACAGCGCTGGTCTTTAACCCCATCGATCTGGCCGACAACCTCCGCAAGAATGGTGGGTTTATCCCCGGAGTACGTCCGGGCTCTGCCACGGTCCGCTACATCGAGAACGTGCTCAACCGGATCACTCTTCCGGGTGCACTGTTCCTCGGTACCATCGCGGTTGTGCCGACCATTCTCTTCACCGCAACCAACGACCCGCTGGTGCGTCAGTTCGGCGGCACGTCGATTCTGATCATGGTGGGCGTAGCGCTCGAGACGATGACTCAGCTCGAGAGCCAGCTCAAGATGCGACACTACGAGGGCTTCTTCAAGTCCTAGGAACGACGGTCACGCGAAGGACCCGGAGGTTGGCATGAACATCGTCTTGCTCGGAGCTCCCGGTGCTGGCAAAGGCACCCAAGCCAAGATGCTTACCGAGAAGTTCACTATCCCGCAGATTTCTACGGGTGACATCCTCCGGGCCGCTGTGGCCAACAGCACCACTCTCGGCCTTGAGGCCAAGAAGTTTATGGATGCCGGGGAGCTTGTTCCGGACAGTGTCGTCATCGGACTGGTCAAAGATCGTCTCGCCGAGGACGATACGGTACCCGGGTTCATCCTGGACGGGTTTCCCCGAACCGTCGCCCAAGCCGAGGCACTCGATTCCGAGCTCGCCTCACTTGGCAAGATGATCGAGGCCGCGGTTGCGGTCGATGTGGATCCTGAGATCATCGTGGCTCGGCTGACTTCGCGGCGCACCTGTCGTGTCTGCGGCGCGATCACGAGTGTCTCGGCGGGTGCTGTTTGCCCCAAGTGCGATGGCGAGCTCTACCTTCGAGACGACGACAATGAGACGACAGTTCGCAACCGCCTCGAGGTCTATGCCCGTTCAACCGCGCCGCTCGTGGACTACTACCGCGAGAAAGGCGTGCTCCATGAGGTTGATGGGGATCGCGCGGTCGAAGTCGTCTTCGCCGAACTGCTAACGGCGCTGGGGGTCTAGTCGCTTCGTGATCGTTCGCAAGTCAGCCGCTGAGATCGAAACCATGCGAGAGGCTGGCCGCGTCAGCGCCCGAGCCCTTCGGATGGTGGGCGAGGCCGTCGCCCCCGGGGTCACTACCGCCGAGCTCGACGAGCTGGCCGAAACGATCATTCGCGAGGCCAACGGCGTGCCTGCGTTCAAGGGCTACCACGGGTTTCCCAAGACGCTATGCACGTCTGTCGGATGTCAGGTTGTGCACGGGATACCGTCGGCGTTGACCCGCCTGCTCGAAGGTCAGATCCTCTCCGTGGACGTGGGCGCCATTGTTGATGGCTACTACGGTGACAACGCTTGTACATTCGCTGTCGGTACCATCTCCGAGGAGGCCCAGCGGCTGCTCGATGCCACCAGGGCTTCGTTGGCCGCTGGAATTGCGGCATCAATTTGCGGCAACCACCTATTCGATATCGGTGCTGCCGTGCAGGCGGTGGCTGAGGAAGCCGGTTTCTCCATTGTCCGCGAGTACGTGGGCCATGGGATCGGCCGAGCCATGCACGAGGACCCCAACGTCCCCAACTACGGTACGCCCGGGAAGGGGCCGCTGCTGGCTGCGGGAATGGTCTTGGCGATCGAGCCGATGGTCAACGCGGGCCTAGCAGCCGTCGAGTCGCTCCCTGACGGGTGGACCGTCGTGACGAGGGACGGATCACTATCTGCGCACTTCGAACACACGGTGGCCATCACCGAGAATGGACCGCTAATCCTGACAGCCGAGTAGGCCGCGGGGTTGTCGGCTTTGAGCGGGGCAGGAATAGTTGGACGCGCCAGCAGTACATAGGATAAGATGTCCACTTGCGATTTCCACATTGTGAGGAGCACCCTTTTCGTGGCAAAGCGGGACGATGCAATTGAACTCGAAGGAACGGTTGTCGAGCCTCTACCTAATGCGATGTTTCGCGTAGAGCTGGAGAACGGACACAAAGTTCTCGCACACATTTCCGGCAAGATGCGTATGCACTACATTCGCATCCTGCCCGGCGACAAAGTGGTCGTTGAGCTTTCGCCCTACGACCTCACTCGGGGGAGAATCACCTACCGCTACAAGTAGTTTCGTTTCTGTCCGCTAGCTAGTGGACACTCCCGGTAGCGTGTCACCGGGGCCTATGCATGGACAAACCACGCCTGCGGCTGGGTGTGCAGATAGATCGATTCACGGTGTTGAAAGGAAAGAACGATGAAGGTACGACCTTCAGTAAAGAGAATGTGTGACAAGTGCAAGGTGATCCGGCGCCATGGCCGAGTCCTCGTGATCTGCGAGAACCCGCGCCATAAGCAGCGTCAGGGCTAGGAGGGAGCACGAGTGGCCCGAATCGCAGGCGTCGACCTCCCGCGCGAGAAGCGCGTTGAGATCGGCCTGACCTACATCTATGGCATCGGTCTGACCACCAGTCAGCTCGTTGTCCGCGAGACCGCTATCGACCCGGCTACTCGCGTGCGCGACCTCACGGAAGAAGAGGTTGTGCGTCTTCGCGAGTACATCGACAAGAACCTCAAGATCGAGGGTGACCTCCGTCGAGAGGTATCGCAGAACATCAAGCGCCTCATGGAGATCGGCTGCTATCGCGGTCTTCGTCACCGCAAGGGGCTTCCCGTCCGCGGCCAGCGCACGCACACCAATGCGCGCACCCGGAAGGGCCCGCGTCGCCAAATCGGCGCGAAGAAGAAGGGCAAGTAACCGATGGTAGCTAAGAAGAAGAATGTCCGGACCCGGCTGAAGCGCTCTGAGCGCAAGAATATTGCCGTCGGTCAGGCGCACATTAAGAGCACGTTCAATAACACCATCATCAGCATCACTGACCCTACGGGCAACGTGATCTCCTGGCAATCGGCCGGCACAGTCGGGTTCAAGGGCTCTCGCAAGTCCACCCCATTCGCCGCGCAGATGGCCGCCGAGGCAGCTGCAAAGATGGCACAAGAGCACGGCCTGCGTAAGGTCGCCGTATTCGTAAAGGGCCCCGGTTCGGGCCGCGAGACCGCTATCCGCTCGTTGCAGGCCGCTGGCCTGGAGATCTCGAGCATTCAGGATTGCACGCCGGTCCCGCACAACGGTTGCCGTCCTCGCAAGCGTCGTCGCGTATAACCCGGGAGGATTTGTACCTATGGCTCGATACACCGGGGCGGACTGTCGTCTGTGCCGCCGTGAAGGCATCAAACTGTTCCTAAAGGGCGATCGCTGCTACTCCGACAAGTGCGGAGTGGAGAAGCGCCCGTATCCTCCTGGTCAGGCCGGCAAGAAACGGCCGCGTGACTCGGAGTACCGTGTCCAGCTGCGCGAGAAGCAGCGGACCAAGCGTATCTACGGTCTGCTCGAGAAGCAGTTCCGCGGCTACTACGTCATCGCGTCTGCCCAGAAGGGCATCACCGGTGAGAACCTGCTGCGTATTCTCGAGAGCCGGCTGGACAACGTGGTCTATCGTCTCGGCTTTGCCAAGTCTCGCGACGAAGCAAGGCAGATCGTGCGCCACGGCCACATCACCATCAATGGCAAGCGCGTTGACATTCCTTCGTACCGAGTTCGTCCGGACGAGGTAGTGGCCATTGCCGAGAAGTCCCGCGACTTGATCGTCATCAAGACGGCGCTTATCTCGTCTGAGAAGATCGAGGTTCCGGGTTGGCTTGAGGTCGACATCGAGAAGTTGCAGGGCAAGATCCTTTCGCTTCCGTCGCGTGAGCAGATCGACGCACCGGTCCGCGAGCAGCTTATCGTCGAGCTCTACTCGAAGTAACCGTACCTCACAGCCAAGGAGGCTACTGGATGACAGAGTTCATGAGGCCAGAGGTAACGGTCGATCTCGACCAGGTCGACGCTCGTGTTGCGCGTTACGTGGTCGAGCCGCTCGAGCGCGGTTTCGGCTACACCTTGGGCAACTGCATGCGTCGTGTGCTGCTCTCCTCTCTTCAGGGGGCGGCAGCCACTTCTATAAGGATCGAAGGCCAGCAGCACGAGTTTGCTTCAATCGAGGGCGTTCGTGAGGACGTCACCGACATCGTGCTCAACGTGAAAGGCCTTGTTTTCCGAGAGACCGGGATCGGCGCGGGCGACGCAGTCGCTACGCTGTCGGTGTCTGGTCAGACCGCTGTGACCGGCGCGGACCTCAAGGTCCCTGCCGAGTTCGAGCTGGTCAACCCGGAGCACGTCATCGCGCACCTGAACAAGGGCGCGAAGCTTGAGATGGGAATACGCATCGGCGTCGGCCGTGGGTACGTCTCGGCGGATCGCAACAAGCGCGTCGAGGATCCCATTGGGGTCATCACCGTCGATTCGCTGTTCTCTCCGGTCACTCGGTGTACCTACGTCGTGGAGAACACGCGCGTGGGTCAGCGTACTGACTACGACAAGCTCACTCTTGAGGTCGAGACCAACGGCGCCATCGACCCGAGCGACGCGGTGGCACGTGCTGGGCGCATTATCGACGAGCACATGATGCTGTTTGTCGACCATGCGGCCACTCCCTTGTCGGAGGAAGGCATTTTCGCCGCGGCCGTTGATGAGGGCGAGAGTGTGCTCGACACGCCTATCGAGGAGCTCGACCTTTCGGTCCGCTCCTACAACTGCCTTAAGCGGCAGGGTGTCAACACCATCGGACAGCTGAATGATTGCTCGGAGAACGACCTGCTCAATATCCGTAACTTCGGTGCGAAGTCGATCGAAGAAGTCAAGGACAAGCTCCAGCAAATGGGCTTGGGCCTGAAGCCTTAGTGGGAGAGCGCAGACCATGAGACATCAAGTAAAGGGCCGTAAACTGGGAACCGACGCGAGCCACACCAAGGCGATGCTCAAGAGCATCGCTGGCGCGCTGTTCATCAGCGAGCGGATCAAGACCACCGAAGCGCGGGCCAAGGAAGTACGGCCGCTCGTCGACAAGGTCATCACCTGGGCGAAGAAGGGCGATGTGCACTCGCGTCGTCTTGCAATCGCGGCCATCGGTGACAAGGAACTCGTCGCAAAGATCTTCAACGATCGCGAGCGCTACGAGGGTCGTCCGGGCGGCTACACCCGCATCATGAAGCTCGGCCCGCGCAAGGGCGACTCGGCACCCATGGTCATCATGGAGCTCGTCGACTAGCTTGCCCGCAACTGGGTTGGGTGCTAGAGCGTTAACATGAGAGGGCCTCCTTCAGTGGGGGTCCTCTCTTACTGTCGCGCGACGCCTCGGGGAGACAAACGCACCGTGATCAGCTTTTTCGATGTTTGCTTCTCCTACCATGCCGCGGGCAAGCCGCTTCTGGCCTTGCGCAGCGTGTCGCTTGAGATTGCTCCCGGTGAGACGGTTGCGGTTCTAGGCGCCAATGGCTCGGGCAAGTCGACGCTGGCTCGGCTCACCAACGGGCTGTTGCTGCCCGACTCCGGCACGGTCACGGTGGATGGGTTCGATACGGCCGATGGGTCGCTCACTCGGGAGATCCGCGAGCGGGTCGCAATTGTCCTGCAGCATCCCGACGACCAGATCGTGGCGACCACCGTTGAAGACGACGTGGCGTTTGGGCCCGAGAATCTGGGGAGGCCGCGCGACGAGATCCGCCGGCGTGTCGACGAGGCGCTCGCCGCGGTGGGGCTTGTCGGCCTCGAGCGTCGCGAGCCCCACTTGCTCTCCGGTGGTCAGAAGCAGCGGCTCGCCATTGCCGGCGCGCTGGCCATGCAGCCGGAGTACCTGGTGCTCGATGAGCCGACGTCCATGCTCGACCCTGAGGGTCGCCGCGACGTAGCGGCGGTTATCGAGCGTCTCGGCCGCTCGGGCAGGGGGATATTGCTCGTCACGCACGATCTAGCCGAGGCGGCCCGAGCCGACCGAGTTGTCGTGCTCGACCACGGTGTGATCGTGTTCTCCGGACCGGCCGATGTGCTTGCCGAGCAGACCGAGCTTCTCGGCGAGTGTGGCCTTGAGGTTCCGCCGTTTGCGCTGCTCACAGCTCACCTTCGCGAGCTCGGGATTACCTTAGCTCCGGGATTGCCCGAGCCTGAGGGTCTGGTGGACGCGCTATGTCGCTGACGCTGGAGGGCATCGGCTACACGTATGCCGCGGGGACTGGCTACTCGCAGCGAGCGCTGGAGTCGGTGTCGCTGTGCGTCGCACCCGGCGAGATCGTCTTAGTTCTGGGCGCGACCGGCTCGGGCAAGTCCACGCTGCTGCGGATTGCGGCCGGTCTCCTCGATGGAGCCGAGGGTAGCGCCACCATCGACGGGGAGCCGCTTACGCGCAAGACCGCGCGCGGGCGCGTCGGGATGGTGTTTCAGGACGCCGAGTCGCAGCTGTTCGCCGAAACGGTTGCGGCCGACGTCGCTTTCGGTCCGCGCAACATGGGCCGCTCCGAGGCTGAGGCGGATGCGGCTGCGAGCGAGGCGCTCGTCAGCGTCGGCCTGCCACCTGCGGAGTATGGCGAGCGGTCGCCGTTCTCGCTGTCAGGTGGCGAGGCGCGGCGTGCTGCAATCGCGGGCGTGCTGGCGTTTGCTCCTCGCTATCTGCTGCTCGACGAGCCGACCGCCGGTCTCGACGCGCTGGGCCGTCGCGCAGTGAGCGCGATCGTCTCGGAAGCGCGTGGTCACGCGGGCATCGTCGTCGTGAGCCACTCGGCCGAGGAGTTCCTAGGGGTTGCCGACCGCGTGCTCGTTCTCGCCTCTGGGCGTGCGGTCTACGACGGTCCCGCTGCCGACATCATCGCCGAGCCGGCACCCTTCGCTGATGCGGGCTTGCTCGCGCCCGACGTCCTGCGCGTCCAGATGCTCGCACGCGCGCGCGGCCACGATGTCGGGCGGTTCACTCTCGACCCTGCGCGCGCAGCAGCATCGCTGGCTCGTGTCTTTGGGAGCGCGTGATGGGAATCCCGGTCCCCTTTGGGCAGTATGTGCCGATAGACTCCCCGGTACACCGACTGGAGCCGCGCGTGAAGCTTGCGCTCGTAGCCTGCTACACAGTGGTGCTGTTTGCCTCGGCAGGTTGGTCGGGACTGGGACTGGCCACCGTGCTTGTGGTGCTGACGCTGTTGCTCTCGCGGGTACCGTGGCACCTCGCGTTGCGCGGGCTGCGCCCGGTGGCGGTGTTGCTGCTGCTCACCGTGACGATGAACGCTCTGCGCTGGAATCCGGCCGACAGCCTCTTGCGGCTCGGGTCGCTCGGGATCAGCCGTGCCGGGCTGCTGACAGGCCTCTACTTCGCGGCGCGCATCATCCTGCTGGTTACCGGGACATCCCTGCTGACGCTGACCACGTCCCCAGTGGCGCTGACTGACGCACTCTCGCGACTCATGATGCCGCTGCGCCCGCTTCGCTTTCCCGTCGACGACGTCGCGATGATGTTCTCCATCGCCCTGCGATTCATCCCCACCACCGCCGAGGAGGCCGAGAAGATCGTCGTCGCGCAGGCCGCGCGAGGTGCGCGCTTCGACGAGGGGGGAGTGCTGCGCCGAGCTCGCGCTTGGGTTCCGGTGCTGATTCCCCTGTTCGTCAACCTCTTTCGCCGAGCCGACAACCTGGCTCTGGCCATGGAATCTCGCTGCTACACCGGTCAACGTCGTACGCGCTTGCACGCCTCGAGAATGCGCGCTTCCGACTGGGCGACGCTGCTGGTGGGCGTGACCGTCGCAGTCTATGCGACGATAGTGCTCTGAGAAATGATTGGGCTGCGGCCCCAAGGAGACGAGATGCAACCCTGCACGGTAAGGTGCCGCAACTAATGGGATCGAACCTCGGTTTCCCGGTGATCGCTCTGACCGTCGCCTACGACGGCGCGCGGTTCTCCGGCTTCGCCCGCCAGATCAACGCGGTAACCGTGCAGCAGCGCCTTGAGGAGTCGCTGGCCATCGTGCTCCGTCGCCCGCTGCTCATCGCCTGCGCTGGGCGGACGGACGCCGGCGTGCACGCCTTGGGGCAGGTGGTGTCGTTCCCCTTCGAGGGCCAACGACCGGATCCTGAGATCCTGCTCAAGTCGCTCAATGCGATGACGCCGGGAATCGTCGTGTCTGAGGTGCGGTTCGCTCGTCCGGGCTTCTCGGCAAGGTTTGACGCGAAACGCCGAGAGTATCGATACCGACTCCATGCCGGACCGGTGGCGCCCCTGTTCACGGCACACGTGGCGTGGGGGATTAAGAAGCCGCTCGATCTGGACGCAATGCGCCTTGCGGCGGCTCTGCTCGTCGGCGAACACGACTTCCGTTCGTTTTGCGTGACGAACTCAGCGATTGGCCAGCGGACTGTGCGCCGAGTCGAGACCATCGATATCGCCGAGGAGTGGATCCTGGGCGAGCGGTGCCTGACAGTCCGCGTGGTCGGCAACGCATTCCTTCACTCGATGGTCCGCACCATCGTCGGGAGCCTCGTCGAGGTCGGAGTGGGGCGCTACGAACCCAGCTGGGTGGGGGAGGCACTGGCGGCCAGGCAACGTGATGCAGCCGGGCAGACCGCACCCGCACGCGGGCTCACACTCTGGTCGGTCGACTACCCCGATGACGTGTGGATTGACGAGGGAAATGCTTGAGCGCGGACTCCGATTCGCTCGACTCTGACGGTGGATGGATACGCCCGGAGGCGTTTGTTGACGCATCCGCAAGCCGCAGCTACTATGTGAGGGTTCGTTTCAGAGGCCCCGTGAAGGTTCGATTCGAACATCGGAAGCAATCGTTTCGTTGGAGGACTTGTGAAGACCTACCACGCTAAGCCCCATGAGGTTGAACGCGAGTGGCTCATCATCGACGCCACTGACCTCGTGCTCGGCCGGCTTTCCACTCAGGTAGCTCAAATCCTGAAGGGCAAGAACAAGCCGCAGTACACGCCGCACGTCGATACCGGTGACTTCGTCGTCATCATCAACGCCGAGAAGGTTCGTATGACCGGCAACAAGGCGAACACCAAGATGTACTACACGCACTCCGGTTTCCAGGGCGGCCTCAAAGAGGTCTCCTTCCAGCGCATGCTGGCCAAGCACCCGGAGCGCATCATCGAGAAGGCCGTCAAGGGCATGCTGCCCAAGAACACGCTCGGCCGCGCGATGAACCGCAAGCTCAAGGTGTACGCAGGTCCGAACCACCCACACGCTGCGCAGAAGCCGCGCGCGATCACCCTGGAGGCCTAAGGCATGGCTGTTGAGAAGAAAGCTGTCTACTACGGCACCGGCCGCCGCAAGACCTCGGTCGCTCGCGTCCGCCTGGTCCCCGGCACCGGCCAGATGACGGTCAACAAGAAGACCGGACTCGAGTTCTTTGGCCGTGCTGCACTGGTGAACTTCGCCGAGACTCCGTTCAAGGCCACCGAGACTTCGGAGCGTTTTGACGTAATCGCTCAGTGCCACGGTGGTGGCGTCTCCGGTCAGGCCGGCGCTCTGCGCCACGGCATCGCACGTGCCCTGCTCGAGGCCAGTGACGAGTACCGCGGCGAGCTTAAGCGCGCCGGTTACCTGCGTCGCGACCCACGCATGGTCGAGCGCAAGAAGTACGGCCTGAAGAAGGCTCGCAAGAAGCCGCAGTTCTCCAAGCGCTAGGCGCTGGCGGCACACTGCTCGAACCGATCGGGGCTCGCCGCACGCGCGGCGGGCCCCGTCTCATCTGTGAGGGGACTCGTATGACACGGCTCTTCGGCACCGACGGCGTCCGCGGGATCGCCAACGCCCAGCTCACTCCGGAGCTTGCATTTCGGCTGGGGGAAGCGGCTGGTCACTTCCTGGGAGAGAAGGGCCGCGGCAGAATCGTCGTCGGCCGCGATACCAGACGCAGCGGAGAGATGCTCGAGGCCGCACTGGTCGCTGGCATCTGCTCGGGCGGTGCCGACGCGCTCGTGGCCGGAATCGTCCCCACGCCGGCGGTCGCGTTGCTCGTGCGCGAGCTCGAGGCTGATGGTGGCGTCGTGATCTCGGCGTCACACAACGCACCCGAGTACAACGGCATCAAGTTCTTCAGCCGAGAAGGGTTCAAACTTCCCGACGAGGTCGAAGACGATATCGAGACGTTCTGCTC
>Ga0194044_10001464_pt1 | contig 12013 bp, 5 predicted proteins | sample JunL4417m_MetaG_FD_155460 | JGI IMG/M metagenome (GOLD analysis project Ga0194044, IMG submission 155460) | Anoxic zone freshwater microbial communities from boreal shield lake in IISD Experimental Lakes Area, Ontario, Canada - Jun2016-L442-17m | ecosystem: Environmental > Aquatic > Freshwater >...
CAAAGCATTACATAGTATTAGCACTGGCAAGTGTTTTTGTCGCCATGATTTTCGTGGGGTTTAGGATTTTTTATCCATTTTATTATTTATTTGTTTTAATTTTTTCATTCATCGCGGTTCGGTTTTTGTTTAAAGCTATCATGTTAAAACAAGGGAAAATTGCTCGGTCAAAACCATTTTTAATGTTGATTAATTTTTGGCGCACTAAAAAATTTTTAGCAATTTTGTTAATCGGTATAGTTTTTTTTGGGTTTTTAGCATTGGCGGTTGTGCCATGGGGCGCAAGTCCGTTTTTGGGAAAATCAAAAGAACAAATTAAAACAATGGTTACCGATGACACGTGGCGAGCCGTAGTTTTGCTGGACAATCTTAAAACAGTTGGCGAAGATTTTGTTACTGATCCGATATTAAATCAAAAAGAGTTTACGGCAGATCAGAATGCACAGGTTAAACAAGAGTGGAATCGTTTTTTATTAGCAGTGGCGGAAACCGAACGATTAACCGAAGTGCATAAATATTTCAATCAAATAAATTTTTTTACGAATCGGGAGGAAAATAATAAATCATTTATGATAGCTTATGCGTTGTATATGAAAAAATACGAGCTCTATCATAAATTAATTAGCACGATTCATGATAATGAAGCGGTGGTAAAAATATTGAATGAATATTCGCCTATTTATAATGGTAAAAATGCGTATAATGATACTATGAGTATGTTTTTTGATTCGCAAAGCTTGGTTCGGAGAAACCTGGGTCGTTTTAATTTATTTATTATTGGATTGTTTGATAATGATTTAGCATGGGGTGAAGATTATATTTTATTAAAACGAGAATCGGCCAACAGCAACGCTTATTTGTTAGGACAATTAGATACGCAGGCAATTAATATGCTAAAAGTAGCTGGACGAAGTTATGAAAATAAATTATTTGGCGCCTGGTTCCCAATCCAAAAAAATGTTGCAAATGTCATGGGTAATATTTATGTGTCACAACGACATGAAAAATTAATTACTACTGAACAGATAGATGAAATGGTAAAACAACTAGAACCAGGCGATATTTTAGTCGAGCGACGCAACTGGTACGCTAGCAATGTTGGTATTCCCGGTTTTTGGCCGCATGCGGCAATTTATTTTGGTGGCTACAGCGCGTTGCTTGATTATTTCAAGGCGGTGCCACTTGAAAAGTATGCTTCATTAGATGAGTTGTTAAAAATAGAATATCCTAAATTATATGAGACTATAATAATAAAAGATAAAGCCGGTTTAGAATATTCCGTGATTGAAGGAATGGCACCCGGTGTTATTGTACAGCCACTGAATGTATCGGCTCACGCTGATTATGTTGGTGTTATGCGTCCGCGTCTGACAAAGGCTGACAAATTAAAGGCAATTTTGCGTGCCTTCGGTAATTTTGGCAAACCATACGATTATAATTTTGATTTTGAGACAAAAGACGAATTAGTCTGTTCTGAATTGGTATATGATGCTTTTTTACAAACTAAAGAAAAAAAGGGTATAAATTTCCCATTACATCTTGTTTCAGGTCGAAAAATGGTTTCTCCAACAGATTTTGTTCAGAAATTTAGTGAAGAACGAAAAAAATCGAATAGTGAACTTGATTTTGTCTATTTTTTGGATGGAAATGAAAAAGCAGGCAATGCTATGGTTAAAAATGAAAATGATTTTGCTGCCAGTTGGAAAAGATTAAAATATGATTTTGCCCAGGAGTAATTTATAATTTGTGTAAAGTGGATAATAATTTTTTTTGTGACATAATCAAAATTTCGCTGTACCGACCCTGAAGATTGATTAAAGTGGCCGATCTTTACAAAATGTCAATAATATGTTATCTTAAGTTATTATCTAAGGCTTAAGTCGTTAGACTTACTTTACTAATACAAATTTAAAAATATGGGAGAGTTTAAAAGTAAAAGAAAGCCGGGTGGCTTTGGCGGGGGAAATTTTAAAAGCGGCGGAGGTCGTGGCACCTTTAGCAAACCAGAACGTACCGGATTTGGAGGCAGCGACAGAGGACCGGCTCGAAACAGTTTTGGTGGCAATGACCGCGGCGGAAGAAGTAGTTTTGGTGACCGCGGCGATCGAGGGCCAGCACGAGGCGGATTTGATCGACCGATGCACAAAGCAATCTGTAGCGAATGTGGCAAAAACTGTGAGGTACCATTTCGTCCAACCGGTGAAAAACCAGTGTTGTGTAGTTTTTGTTATTCAGATCAACAAAGCGGTGGTACAAAAACGTTTGGTAACCGAGAACATGGCAAAGTAACCACTTTCCACTCATCTTCGGAAAAACCCTTTGAATCGGCTACTGATTACAGTAAACAGTTTGAAGCATTGAATACGAAGCTAGATAAAATTATGGCCATACTTACTTCTACAAAGATGAAAGAGGATACAGCGCTGGCTGCTAGTGAAGTAGAAAATCATGAGCCGTCAACTCAAGTAAAGCCAAAAAAAATCAGTGAAGGTAAGGCAAAAAGCTCAGCTAAAAAGAAAAAGTAAAATTTTTATTTTATATTAAAATAAAAGCTCTAACAGGGCTTTTATTTTTTTAAATGAGATAATATAGCATTTTTATGGTACACTTATTTTATGATTATGTATATATTACCCTGGTTAATAATTTTATTATCGTTTATTGTGGTGGCGACAGTGCTTGTGGTTTTGTTGGGCGTTAATACGATATATGTCAACATTGTCACTAACGTTCCCTGGGCTAAAGTGCCGACTGCAAATTTGGAAAAAATAATAGCCGCAATTTCATTACCAGCTAATGCCTTAATTTATGACTTGGGTTGTGGTGATGGTCGTTTTTTATTTTTTGCCGAGAAAAAAGGCTTTCGTGCAGTTGGGTATGAACTCTCGATTTATCCTTATCTCAAAACAGTTTTGCATAAGTTTATTAGCGGTAGTACCATTACAATTTACAAAACTAATTTTTTTCGTGCGGACTTAAGTCAGGCTGAAGCTGTTTTTGTATTTTTGACCGGAGCAGTTATGGAAAAAATTGGTAAAAAACTGAAACAAGCATTAAAGCCTGGCACGCCAGTAATTTCTTACGGGTTTGCGATTCCTTACTGGACGCCAACTACAATCTTAGAGACGATGCCGAGCAAAACCTATGTTTATACCGTATAGTGTGTTCTAATTATTATTTTAATATTATGCCAATCGCTAATCCAGAATATATCCCCAAATCAAAGGGAAAGTCATCTTTAAAAAAATCGAAACAGCAAAAATCGAAATCTAGTTTCCCCGCACCATCGAAGCAGGCAAGCAGTCAAACAAAAAAACCAGCTGCCCCGTTTGGCAAAAATCACGTCTGGGCGAATTAATATGGAGATTATTTATCCGATTATTATTAATAAGTATGTAGCGCAAAAAAATATTGCCAGCCGCAAAGAGGCTGATCGCTTACTGAAGGCGGGTAAGATTATGGTGAATGGCAAGCTGGCAGAGCCAGGCCAGATGATTGCGGCTACCGACGATGTTTGGGTGGATTACGATAAAGTGTTGTATTATGTTGCCTATAACAAGCCTCGTGGCGTAGTTACTAGCTGCGGACAGGGTAGTGAACGCAATATTGTAGATGTGCTCAAGCTGCCGGCAGGTGTGGTGCCAATCGGCCGGCTGGATAAAGATTCGGAAGGGCTAATTATTTTAACTAACGACGGCCGGGTGACGGATCGATTGTTAAATCCAGATCGATATCACGAGAAAGAGTATTTAGTGAGTGTTGATCGAGAGATTGTCGCGCCACAATTACAACAATTAGCAGCGGGTGTAAAATTGGATGACGGCTATATCACGCGAACCGCCAAGGTTAAGCGGATTGATAGTAAAAGGTTTACCATTGTTTTGACTGAGGGAAAAAATCGGCAAATCCGTCGCATGGTTGAAACAGTTGGGCTTAAGGTGAAGCAGCTTAAGCGGGTGCGGATTATGAATATTAAACTTGATCGATTGACCGTTGGTCAGACTCGACCGCTAACAAAAGAGGAAATCGCTGATTTTTTTACTGATTAAGCCAAGTTTTTTAGCTGTTGATTTTTCATGATATTGTGATAGAATAAATATATATGGCTAAAAATAGCAAAAAAATAAATCAATCCACGCCAAAAGGCTTGAAAGATTTTTTTATTCCTCATCACGGTAATAATTTTCATCCGCACTCACTTCATCCCAAGCGGATTGCTTTTCATTTGCTCGGAGCTGTAGCGGTAAAGGCCGTTGTCGTCTTTTTTGTCTTAGCTTTTCCGTTGAGTGCCTGGTTGGCGCCTGAGGTTTCGGTTGCACAGGGCCAAAAAATTGTGGCCCTAACCAATGAGTTGCGCGCTACAAAAGCCGTTGCCAAATTAAATCAAAATCCAAAACTTGATCAAGCCGCCTACAAAAAGACACAGGACATGATGATTAACCAATATTTTGCGCACGTTAGTCCGACCAATAAGAGTTTGGATAGTTGGCTTAGCTCGGTTGGGTATTCATTTACTGTGGCTGGAGAAAATTTGGCGATGGGCTATTCCGCTGCAGAAGATACGATAAAGACCTGGGAAAACAGTCCGACACATTATGCAAATTTGATTGATCCGGATTTTAGTGAAATTGGCGTGGCCATGTCTGATGGGGTATTCGAAGGTCAAAATACTACTTTGGCCGCACAATATTTTGCCCGCCCAGAAACCATCCCAACGTTTGTCTTGGCTGCCAAGGCCGAGCCGGTTGCGCCAAAAGTAGTGGCCAGGCCTGTTAAAGCCTCGGTGGTGGTAAGCAAACCGGTAGGCAAAAAAGAACAGGTGGTAAAAGCGGTGGTGGAGCTGCCCGCCAAAACAAAATCTGCCAACTTGAATTTGGGGCCGAAAAAAATTCCGTTACAAAAAAATGCTACGAGTACTTGGTCGGCTACTGAAATTATTACCGCCCCAGAGTATGATGCTATAACTGAACCAGTGATATTGGCCAGTGTGAGCGCGATAGACTCGGCAGGCACCGAAACCGTGGCTAATGTTTCAAAACAAGATATCAAACCGCAGGCTGTTTCGTTAGCTGATCAGTATCAACTGCTTAAAAATAATCCAAATCAAAATATTAAAAAAGTGGTTGGATTAAGTAGTTTGTATTTTAGTATTTTAATGATTATCGTGGTGGTTTCTTTGGTGCTGAATGTCTTTATTGAAATCAAAAAACAGCATCCATCACTTCTGTTGGGTGGAGTTTCTTTGATTGCCGTACTATTTATCTTTTTAATTATTTAATAAAATAAACAATTAAAGAAATATAGTAATTTTAGGCAAAATTTATTGACAATGATTTTTATTGTTGTTAGCATTAATAGAAGACCAGAAAATAGAAAATGTTTAAAGATGGTAATAATTATGCAACTCTTTAAACTCGATCATTAAAAAATTGCCGTTCTCGTACAGACGAGATTTTTTTGTAGTAAATTTAAATATTTATTAACGTTTTTCTCTTGCGTGGTTTGTGTCTAAAGGGCAGAGCACGCAATCGATAACGATCAATGTTATGATTTTAAAACTAAACATCCTCAAACGGGCCCGTGATTTTGTATCATGGTACAAAGCGCCTATTTTCGTCGTTGCAACCGCTATTTTATTAGGCGGTTTTTTTATTGCACCAGGCAGTGCCTTGGCTGCAGACACTGGCTTTTTATCCCCAACTGCGAATGTAAATAGCGGCTGGGCAAGTCCAGAAAATGGGTATGCTTCAGACAACGCAAGGACCGTGGCTGACAGCAGTTCTGATGTAGTAGTTTATTATAATTTCAGCTCATCGATTCCTGCTGGCTCCACGATTAATGGAATTGAAGTTAGAATTGAAGGGTATACGGGTGGTTCAAGGCAGGCTGATATTTCGCTATCTTGGAATGGCGGAACAAGTTTTACCACCGGAACCGGTTTAAAAACAACAAATGTTCCTACTGACACCTCAGCGCCATTTAATGATGGTGTAAGTTTGTTGGGTGGAGCATCTGATCTTTGGAATAGAACATGGTCTTTAAGTGATTTTACTAATTTTAGAGTAAGTCTTAATGCAACAACAGGTGGAGGATCAAATTTAAATATTGATCAAGTCCAAATCAAGATTTATTATACAGCCGACATAATAGCTCCAGTCATCGCTACACATGCCATGATGATTGATTTAGTGGCTAATGCGTTTGGTGGTTCAACGGTTGCTTACACCAACCCCACGGTGACCGATAATGTTGATACCTCGATTAGTGCGACTTGCCTACCAGCTTCAGGCTCGCTTTTTCCGATTGGCACCACCACGGTAACCTGCAATGCTCAAGATGCTGCCGGTAATCACGCTACGCCAACCACGTTTTTGGTGGTTGTGGGTGTTGGCCCAGTTAGTGCTGCAGCTTCAACTGTGGTCGTGAGTAACGATTTTGTAAACACCAGTGGTGGAGTAACTACCATAACAATTACCGCAAAGGATCAATTTGGCAATCCGATTTCCGGCATTATACCTGCTAACATTTCGGTTACCGCCTCAGGAATCAACAATACAATTACTCCACAAACCACCCCAACCAATGCGGCTGGTATTTTTACTGCCACCCTGCAATCAATCACCCCACAATCAAAAACCATCACGGTAACGATAAACGGAGTGGTGTTAAATCAGAAGCCAGTCGTAAATTTTTATGCGACTACGCCAGCTAAAGCAACTATCACTGCTTCACCGTTAACCCAAGAAGCAAGTTTGAGTGGAGCGGTTATTAATTTGGATGTTGCGGTGGCTGATGGGTATGATTATTTAGTACCAGACGGTAATGCAATCTGGGTAGTGCCTGCCACAACCGCATTGCACGGCACGCCAGTGTCTAGTTGTCCGTTTACTTCACAGGTATTAACTTTTGGTGGACATGTGAATTGCTCGATTAATTTTAATTATCGTGGCGATGTGACCTTGCAAGTCTATAGTATTGCCAGCGGCAAAATAACCAGCTTGGGCGACACCACTATTCATTTTACTGATACAACTAAACCGAAAATCACTTTGAACGGTGATAATACGGTATTCGTTGAATACCGCGGTATCTATACCGACTTAGGCGCAACTGCTTTTGACAATATTGACGGTAACATCACCGCCGACATCGTGGCCATTAACCCGGTCAGCACAAATGTAGTGATGTATAATCCGGCACATACTGGGCAGATCGTGGCTTCATACGAAGTTACTTATAATGTTAAAGATGCGTCGGGCAACAGTGCGGATGAGGTGACTAGATTGGTCAATGTGGAAGATACGACCAACCCAGAAGTAACTTCATTAACTTCAAACGCTACAACACCAGGCTGGCTTAAAGTCGGCGATTCAATAACTTTTACGGTGGCACTTTCCCCAGCTGAACCAATTGCTACCGTAGCTGGTAGCTACAATGGCAAGGCATTAACCTGGTCTACGAGCAACGGTGGAGCTACCTATGCTGCAACCTATACGGTTACCGAGGGCGAGAGCGATCATTTAACTCCGTTGCAAATTAGTGGGGTAGTGGTTACTGATGAGGCGGAAAACTCGGTTTCGATCGGGGGAAGTGATGTGGCAAAAACCATTGATGCCAATACGCCAGCAGCCCCAATTGTTGACTTACTTTTGTATGTTAATATCGCCAATGTGGCTAGCACGCCTTTGGTGGTAACTGGTGAAGTTGGAATCACGGTTGATTATACGGTTGGTACTGTCAGTGGTTCTGGTACGGTCGGTAGCGACGGAACGGTTACTTTTCTTTTGGATTTAACCGCTTTACCACAAGGGTTGGTAAGCGCAGCCGTAACCTTAACCGATGCCGCTGGCAATATCAGCTTGGCAGGAAACGATACGGCCACCAAGGATACAATTGCGCCTGACGCACCAGTGGTCGCCTTACCAACATATATCAATACCTTAAATCAAACTGCGCCAACCATTTCTGGTTCTGGCGAAGCAGCAGCAACTGTGGCCTATACCGTTACCGATACTGATGATGCAACCGTAACGGGTAGTGGAGCAGTAACGCCTGGCACTACTATCAGTTTTGCGGCCAATGATTTGTACGGATTAATCGATGGCAGCTTGGCGTTAACCGCCTCACAGACCGACTTAGCTGGTAACACCAGCGCAGTGAGCGCACTAAGTTATACTACTAAAGAAACAATTAAACCAACCTTAACTGCTTTGGATTCTGATGGTAAACGATTTAAGGTGGGAAATTATCTGATTACCGCTACTTTTACTGAGCCGGTAACCAGTCCAAAAATAGCAGTTGCCTACTCATCAATCAACGGCACTTGTGCGGATATTGCTGCTAACGCAATGACCGCAACCGCGGAAGCGAATGTGTATACTTATGATTTGGTCGTTGGTGATGCCTGCGACGGTGCTTTGGGTACGGCAACGATTAGTGATGCAACTGATGTGCCAGGCAATATTATCAACGCAGATAGTACACATATTTTCGTAGTTGACACCTTGGCTCCGGTTTTTTCCGCTACCGCACCAGCGAACGATGCCTATATTAAAGCTGACTTTTCAGTTGTTTATACGTTGAATGAAGATTTACAGAGTGGTAACCTTGAAATATTTGGTAGCCCGGTTCACGCCTATACGTTAACCGGTTTAGACTTGATTGCCGGTACACACACTATTACCGGCAGTAGCTTTACCGGCACCTTTATTGATGGTCATGTTTATTCAATTTCGTTTAATGGTGTTGATTTAGCTGGCAACGGTGCCACCTTCACCAATACCAATATTACTTATGATATCACTGCGCCAACCGTTATTAACGTAACTTCTCCTAAGACAGACGGTGCTTACAAGGCCGGCGAGGTAATTGATGTTACGGTTCAGTTTAGCGAACCAGTGAATGCCACCACGCATTATGTGCCAGCTGGTTGTGGGTATTGGTCATGGTCATCATGCTGGGATGCCATTGATGAACGGCCATACCTTATCCTTGAAACAGGCACTACTGATCGAACGATAAATTATTCCAGTGGTTCCGGGTCTGACACCTTAGTCTTTTCTTATACCGTACAACCAGGCGATACAAGCGCGGATTTGGATTATCTCTCAGCAAGTGCCCTATATTTAAACGGCCAAGCTATTCGCGATTTGGCGGGCAATGATACCAATTTAGCTTTGCCACTTCCTGGTGCAACTAATTCTTTGGGGTATAACAAAAACATTGTCATTGATACCACCGCACCAAGCGCTGTGCTTTCAACTTCTGCACCGGACCCAACCAACACCTCACCAATTCCTGCTACCGCAACCTTCTCAGAGCCAGTAACCGGTTTTGAACTTGGCGACATTGTGGTGGGCAACGGTGTGGCGAGCAATTTTGTGGCAGTGAGTCCGACTGTATATACGTTTGATATCACACCGACTGCCGACGGGGAAGTAACTATTAACGTGCCAAGTGCCAGTGTAATCGATATTGCTGCCAATGCCAACACCGCCGCCGATCAGTTATCATTAGTATATGATGCAACTAAACCACAGGTCGCTTCAGTTAATTTTAAGGAAGGTGCTGTTGCGTCTGATAGTTTGGTTAAAGCGGGTGATGTCTTGACTATCGAAGTCATGTTTGATGAACCGATGGCAGCAACCCCGCTACCAACTATTGCCATCTCTGGCAGTAATATATTAGCTGCTACCAACTTGACTCGTGTTGATGCTACTCATTATACCTATAACTATACCGTTGGGGCTGGTGATGGATTTGCTTACGTAGCCATTATTGGAGGTAAGGATTTAGCTGGCAATATTCAAGTAGATTCAAATTCATCAAAATTTACTGTTGATAATACCAAGCCGGTAATTACACAACACGCTCCAGTGGTTGAAGCGGCAAATTCGTTTGGCGGCAAGGTAGTTACCTACGAAGTGATTGCCACTGACACGCAAGACGGACCGGTAACCGCAATTTGCACACCAGCTTCTGGCACCAAATTTGCAGTTAGCTTAACCACAGCTGTCACCTGTAATGTTACTGATCAAGCCGGAAATGCAGCTGACCCTATGACTTTTGATATCACGGTTAATCCCGATAATATTGCCCAATTAATTGTTACTGGTGTAACCCCAGTAACCACCGATCAGTCAAGCGTCATCTCGGTTACGGGCAAAGATCAATACGGCAACATCACTACTAATCAAAGCGGTACGATCGTAGCCATTACGGCAGACAACGGTGGCGCGTTAGCCGAAACGTTGGTTACTTTAGTTAGCGGATTGGCTGGCACTACTCTGACTAAGTCAGTTGCTGGTGATGTACATGTAACCGTAACCAGTGGCACACTTATCCCGGGTAATACCACAGTGCATTTTAATCCAGCAGATACCACTGGTCCAAATATCACTGCCTTTTCTCCAGCTGTGGGCGCAACCGATGTATCAGTGAGCGCACCATTATTTTTCATCTTTAATGAAACCTTGAAGTTAGCCACAGTAAACTCAACCAATGTTCAATTGTGGAAAGCAGGTATTGATGGCGCACCAGCTGAACAAGTGAGCGCAATCGTATCATTAGTTGAGGGTGGCAAACGGGTTGACCTGACTCCAGCAGCGCCTCTTGCTTACAGCACCTCATATTATTTCGTCGTAACCGCTGGTATTACTGATGAGGCAAACAATGCTCAGACTACTCCAAAGAACAGCGTTAACACTGGCTTTACTACCGCACTGAACACTGCCGATATCATTGCTCCTACCGTAATCGCTCAGTCGCCATTAGCGGAAACTTCTGGTGTGTTGGTAACCGTTAATCCTTACGTTGATTTTTCAGAACCGATGAAGCTGGCAACTTTGCTATCAACTAATGTTCAGTTAAGAAAATCAACTGATAATAGCGTGGTACCTGCGAGCATCGCAGTAGAAAACGGCGGTACTCGTGCAGTGATTAAACCAACAGCCAGCTTAGACTTAAACACTAGTTATTACGTGCATGTTGGAACTGGTGTAACTGATGAGGCAGGTAATGCCTTGGCCGCTGCTTATACTGGTGGTGCTTTTACCACTGAACGTGATTCAACGGTATTAGCCGTAACCGGAATCTCTGCCTTGAGCACGTATGCTACCGCTGATGATACCTTCGAACATGGCTGGAAATGGGCCATTAATGTAACCGCACCAACTGCAGAAACAGAGTTGCGCGTAAAATTTAGTGATTTTGTCAGCGGAACGAACGTGATTCCAGCCGCAGTCAATATTCGTTATTCCTCTGTCCAAGCTTCGGGCGGACCAGTTGTTATTAGTGCTGCAGATATCTATGGGAGTGCAATTAGCTTGACCGGAGATTTAGATCCAAGTACTTTAGGGAGGCAGTTCCAAATAATTGTAGAGGTTAAAGTTCCGGTTGGGTCGGCTGGCGGTTCTTACTCCACTAGCTACGGCATCGACACTTCTGCTCCAGCGCTTTAATTAAACGAAAGACACCAGTATGGAAATGAATAAATTTATTGGACTAATGATAGCGACATCGGTAATCCTTAGCGGATTACCGGCTGTCGCCTCAGAAGTTACCGGTGGACTTTCTACCGGTTTAGGGACTAGCATATCCGGTACGGTGGTGGTAGCACCAACCGCTTCACCCGTCTCTGGATCGTATACTGCGGCACAAAGTGTGACGTTGTCTGCGTCTGGCGCATTGTCAATTCGGTATACTACCGACGGCACTGAGCCAAGTTGCTCAATTGGCACTACCTATGGCAGTGCTATCGCCGTGCCAGCTTCGGTTACCATTAAGGCAATTGCTTGTTTCGCCGGCAATTATCCTTCAAGTGTTTCAACCTTTGGCTATACCATAACAATCCCACTAGTTACTCCTCCTGGAGGTGGAGGTGGTGGAGGTGGTGGTGGCGGTTCAACTCCGGACACAACCGCACCAACAAATACCTCGGTAGTAATTAATAGTGGGGCAGCGACCACTGAAAGTGTTAGCGTTTCTCTTACCCTTGCTGCTAGTGATACTTCGG
>Ga0194044_10001465_pt1 | contig 12008 bp, 9 predicted proteins | sample JunL4417m_MetaG_FD_155460 | JGI IMG/M metagenome (GOLD analysis project Ga0194044, IMG submission 155460) | Anoxic zone freshwater microbial communities from boreal shield lake in IISD Experimental Lakes Area, Ontario, Canada - Jun2016-L442-17m | ecosystem: Environmental > Aquatic > Freshwater >...
TCGATTATTGGATAGCCCTTAATTCAGGTAACCTCTCCCACGGAGGGCTCGCATAGCGGCCGAGTGCACCGGTCTTGAAAACCGGCAAACGAAAGTTTCGTGGGTTCAAATCCCACGCCCTCCGCCAGTTTTCTTTGTATGTGGCTGAGTTCATAGCCCTTTAGCCTAGATTTCAATGGCCGTTTTTTCTCGGCAAGAGGACACTAACCCCTAGTGATTTACCCAAATCAATGAGGCCGGGGGCTAGCAATGTCAGGTGTTTTTTCACCAACTAGAGCAAAGATCAAAGAGCGCACTCTGCGTACCGATAAATGGTGGCTACAGCCAGCCATCACTTTCGGAGTTCTCTTCTCATTTGTTATTTACGCGACCTTTCGTGCCTTTGAAAATAAATACTATTTCTCAGAGCCACTAATTTCACCATTCTATTCACCGTGTTTATCTACATCATGTGAACCAGGAAGCGCCTTATCAATATTTGGTCAGCCATTTAATAATAAGTATTTCGGCATTGGAATTTCACCAGCGCTATTTATTTTGATCTTCCCGCTGGGTTTTAGAATGACTTGTTATTACTATCGCAAGGCGTACTACCGTGCATTTTGGATGTCACCACCTGCATGTGCGGTTGCCGAACCCCACACAAAATACACTGGGGAAACTCGCGCACCACTTATCTTGCAAAATAGTCACCGCTGGTTCTTTTACGCAGGTCTGATTTTCAATGTAATTTTAACGTGGGACACAATCCTGACATTTAGAAACGGCGAAAAAGAGTGGGGCCATATGAGTATTGGAACACTCGTGTTCTTATTCTCGACAACAATGTTGTGGTTCTATTCACTCTCATGCCACACCTGTCGCCACACGCTTGGCGGTCGCTTAAAGCACTTCTCAAAACATCCACTGCGCTATAAAGCGTGGACTATTGTTTCGGTGTTAAATCACAAGCACCCAACCTTTGCTTGGATCTCACTCTTCGGAGTTGCAGGTGCCGATATATATGTCCGCGCGGTTGCATCAGGTGCAATCACTAACTTCTACTTCTTCTAAGGGATTTAAACATGAGCGAATTAGAACGTCACTCTTACGACGTACTTGTTATTGGTGCAGGCGGAGCTGGTTTGCGTGCTGCAGTTGAAGCACGCGAGGCTGGTTTACGTGTTGCCATTATCTGTAAATCCCTTTTTGGCAAAGCCCACACAGTTATGGCTGAAGGTGGCGCTGCGGCATCAATGGGTAACGTCAATGACAATGACAACTGGATGGTTCACTTTCGAGACACCATGCGTGGAGGCAAATTCCTCAATCATTTCCGCATGGCCGAGCTACACGCCAAAGAGGCACCAGATCGCATTTGGGAGTTAGAAACCTGGGGCGCACTCTTTGATCGCACTAAAGAGGGAAAGATTTCACAGCGTAACTTCGGCGGTCATGAATACCCACGTCTTGCACATGTTGGAGATCGCACAGGATTAGAACTTATCCGCACAATGCAACAAAAGATTGTTGCCCTCCAACAAAAAGATGGAGAGCAGTACGGCTCCATGGAGAGCAATATCAAAGTCTTCGCAGAATTAACTATCACTGAAATTTTAAAAGAGAATGGCAAAATTTCCGGCGCTTACGGTTATTGGCGTGAAAGCGGTTCCGAGGTTTTGTTTGAGGCGCCTACTGTAATTATCGCAACTGGCGGAGTTGGAAAGACTTTTAAAATTACCTCAAACTCTTGGGAAGGTACTGGCGACGGGCATGCATTAGCTCTTAAAGCCGGAGCAAACTTGGTTGACATGGAGTTCTTGCAGTTCCATCCAACTGGAATGGTTTGGCCACCATCAGTACGCGGAATTTTAGTAACTGAGTCAGTACGAGGCGAAGGCGGAGTTCTAACTAACACCACCGGAGAGCGCTTCATGTTTAAATACATTCCAGATGTATTTAAAAGTATTTATGCCGACAATGAGGCAGAGGCCGATCGTTGGTATACAGATCAAGACAACAACCGCCGTCCTCCAGAGTTGTTGCCACGCGATGAAGTTGCGCGCGCAATTAATAGCGAAGTTAAAGCTGGACGCGGAACCGAGCATGGTGGCGTCTTCTTAGATGTTTCAAAGCGTTTATCTGCAGAGATTATTAAGAAGCGCCTTCCATCGATGTGGCACCAGTTCTTTGAACTAGCCGGTGTTGATATTACAAAAGAGCCGATGGAAGTCGGTCCAACATGTCACTACGTCATGGGCGGAGTAGAGGTAGAGCCTGATACTGCAGCAGCTATTGGAGTACCAGGGCTTTTTGCCGCTGGTGAAGTTGCAGGCGGAATGCATGGTTCAAATCGCTTAGGTGGTAACTCACTTACAGATCTACTGGTCTTTGGTCGCCGAGCTGGAATAGGCGCTGCAGAGTACGCAAAAAACAACGGAAAGAATCCAGTAAGTGAGGCGGCAATAAAGGCGGCCGCAGCCAAGATTCAAGCACCGTTTGATCGTGAAGGCGGGGAAAACTCTTACGCCCTTCATGCCGAGCTTCAAGAGGTTACCCATAACTTGGTTGGAATTATCCGTACTGCCAGTGAATTAGAAGATGCAATTGCAAAGATTGCAGAGATTCGAGTTCGTAGTGCGAATGTTTCAGTAAGTGGGGGACGTAAATTTAACCCCGGCTTCCATTTAGCTTTTGATTTAGACAACATGTTGCTAGTTGCCGAATCAACTGCCAAATCAGCGATTCGCCGCGAAGAATCACGCGGAGGTCACACACGTGATGATTTCCCAGGAATGAATAACAAGTGGCGACAACTCAATCACATCTCATCCTTTGATGGGACCCAAGTAAATGTTCGCGAACAAGCACTTCCGTCAATACCTAAAGAACTCTTTGATCTTTTCGACGTTCATGAGTTAGAGAAATACATGACCCAAGAAGAAATCGCGAAAGGCGGTTCCAACTAATGGCACGCATGATCAATCTTCGTATTTGGCGTGGTGATTCAACCGATGGCGGGCTTCAAGATGTTCAAGTGGAGGCCAACGAGGGCGAAGTAGTCCTCGATGTAATTCATCGCGTACAAGCAACACAAATGGGTGATTTAGCTGTCCGCTGGAACTGCAAAGCTGGCAAATGTGGATCTTGCTCTATGGAAATTAATGGAAAGCCTCGCTTAGCGTGTATGACTCAAGTTGCTGCTTATGACGACGAAGAAACAATCACGGTTACACCGCTTCGCGCATTCCCAGTAATAAAAGATCTAGTCACGGATGTATCTTTTAATTACAAGAAGGCAATGGAAATCCCCGCATATGCACACCCAGCTGAGTTAGCACCGGGCGAGGCACGTATGGAACAAGTAGATGTTGAACGCAGCCAAGAGTTCCGTAAATGTATCGAGTGCTTCCTTTGCCAAGATACCTGCCATGTTATTCGCGACCACGAAGAGAACAAGAAATCCTTTGCGGGACCTCGTTTCTTTATCCGGATAGCCGAGCTGGATATGCATCCTCTCGATACTTTGAGAAACCGCAAGAAAACCGCACAAGAAGAGCACGGTTTGGGAATGTGCAACATAACCAAGTGCTGTACCGAAGTTTGCCCGGAACATATTCGAATTACTGATAACGCCATTATCCCTATGAAGGAGCGCGTTGTAGATATTAAATATGATCCAGCACGTTGGTTAGGCTCCAAAATTCGCAAACGTGAGGGTATTATTTAGAAGTGAAGTTATTAATCCGCTGGGGAGCACTAAGTGCAGCTTTCTGGGTCGCAACGGCCCTGATCCCAGGGATTGTCGTTAAGGGCGGTTTCACAACTTATCTTTGGGTTGCATTGTTATTTGGTTTACTCAATGCAACGCTGGGTTCTTTTCTTAAACTACTCACACTTCCTGCAGTTATATTAACGCTCGGACTCTTTCTTGTAGTTGTCAATGCCGCAATTTTGATGTTGGTGGCACGGTGGAGTGATAAATTAGATGTAAACAATTTTTGGTCAGCACTTCTTGCTGCCGCGGTTATTAGTGTCATTACTCGACTAGTTTCAGGGGTTAGCAAGAAAGCCCTACCCCTCTGAAATCCCTTGTATTAGTTTCACTCGGTGGAGTTGCTGGAACACTAGTTCGATATGCCTTAAGTTTGGCAATAACCGATACCCGTAGCGGCACTTTGACTGCCAACATGATTGGCGTCGCACTAGCTAGCGCACTTCTTGTTTTAATGGAGCGCCGTGGAATTACAGAGTTACGCTTATTACTACTCCCTGGCTTTTGTGCAGGCCTAACAACTTTTTCGGCAGTGACTGCGCAATCACTCGAACCCCGAGATGGTGGTTGGCTCTTCTTGGCCCATAACTTAATTTTCTCACTCATGATTATCGTAATTGTGCTCCCGTTAGCACGCAAACTTATCCCGGTCCGCTCATGAATACTTTCTATGTAATTGTTGGCGCGGCAATCGGCGCACCAGCACGATTTGCGATTGATCAATACATTCGTAAGTTCTCGAGCAAGCCGTATGGAATCTTTCTAGTAAATATCCTTGGTTCCTTCTTACTTGGATTAACATTTAGAAGTAGCGAACACGTGCATGATTTATTTGCGATTGGCTTTGCGGGAGCCTTCACAACATGGTCGACGTTCATGCTCGATGTTTTCTTGGCCTACGAACTACGTCGATATAAAGAAGCTGCGTCTAACTTAATCCTCTCTTTAGGCTTTGGGATACTTGCCGCTTGGCTGGGATTGTCTCTAGCTGGCTAAAGAGTGAATCAAAAAGTATTGACAGAGCAAAATCATAGATTTACCATTTTCTAATGCGAGCTCGGCAAAAGACCTTAGCTGTAACTGTAATCTCCCTCGCGCTCATGAGTTTTACCCAGCCAAGTTTTTCAGCTGCACCTAAAGCCGGCGCTACATGCACTAAGGCTGGAGTAACAGCTACTGCGAACGGATTAAAATTCACATGTGTAAAGAGTGGAAAAAAGTTTGTTTGGAATAAAGGGGTCAAAGTTATAACCGCCACACCAACTGCAACACCAACATCGACTCCGACCGCAACACCAACGGCTACGCCAACACCAAAACCATCGGAAACGAGCACTGGTCAGATACAACCAAATGGAAAGTGCACGGTAGAAGGCGCCAAAGAGCCACTTAATGGCGGCCAAATGATCTGCCAAAACGGAACATGGCAACCATTTAATGCTGGTGCGGCAGGTGGAACAACAGGTGGTTCAACATCAACAACATCTGCACCAGCTACCACGGTATGGGGATATCTATCGTCAATAACAAGCGGAAACGGATTGGGGAACATTTCTGATGCATCACTTGTCCAAGAGCCAGGCGGAAAGATTCGGATGTACTTTAAAAATGGAAACGACAGTGATGCGCGGTTAACTGGTTTTGATAACTACATCCATTCAGCCGTCTCTACCGATAGCGGTCTTACCTGGACAGTTGAATCGGGAGTTCGAATGGCAGTTACCTCGCCAGTGGAAGTTCTCTCTAAAGCCGGCGGCGGTTATCAAGCATGGGGATGGGCTCATGCACCAGGCGGCGATTCAATGTATTACGCCGAATCAACCGATGGTTTAACTTTTACTCAAATTGCTGTCAGCGGGTTAGATATATCAACATGCAAAACAACGGCCGGAACAAATATCGGTCCATTGGGAGATCCTGCAATTGTTCACTTACCCGATGGAACTTGGTTGTTACATGCCCAAGGTTATGGAGTTGGGAACACCGGTCCTGAATTTGCCCGCTGGGCGTGCGTTGCAACCTCATCCGATGGCAAGACTTGGACTGCCGCCCAAGCGCGTTCATATGGTGGAACAACTGATGTGACGACAAATCCAAATATCTATCTCAATAAAGATGGAAAAGTTGAATGGGATTGGCCTACATCACTTGGGATTATGGCAAAGATTGGTGACGGAACAACATATGGGGCAGCGGCACAATATATAAAAGCCGGTGACCCCGATCGTTTAGATCTAGCCAATGGCACCGAACTTATGGCTTTTGGAGGCTTCGATAGTCGCACGGGTGGAGTTATTTTTATTGCGAAGAAATACACGAACTCATACACAATTACTCGAGATAGAGGAAACCCTCCAGATCCACTTGGTCCAGATGTAAACACGGTATGGACCGTCGCGGGATCTTCCCAGAGCCAGATTAACGTCTTTAATTTCTGCCTCAATAAAAGCGTTAAAGATATAACGGGTGCGACCGTTACCTATGAAACTACCGGAGCCACAGTAAAAGTTACAGCCCGCGATCCCAACAGCAAACACAACTGCTTTGGAGTATTAGTTGGTACCGAAAAAATTATTGGCTAACGAAGAGAGGCCATCCACGCTTCGATTTCATCTGGATGACGCGGCATATTTTCGCTTAAATTAAAACAGCCATCCTCAGTTACTAAAATATCATCTTCGATACGAATTCCGATTCCTCGATATTCGGGCGCAAAGAGCTCGTCATCGGGTTGGATATATAAACCTGGCTCAACCGTTAAGACCATTCCAGCTTCCAATTTCGCTTCCGTGTACTGGTCTTTGCGTGCTTGCGCGCAATCATGAACATCTAATCCCAACATATGACTGACTCCATGCAAAGTCCAACGCTTATGAAGACCAAATTCTGGACGCATTGATTCTTCAGCGCTAATCGTTAAGACACCCATATCAACCAGACCTTGGGCTAAAACAGTGTGACAGGCCTTGTTAATTTCAAGGAAATCAACACCTGGACGGATGGCTGCGAATCCCGCTTTCTGCGCTTCATAAACCAACATATAAAGAACGCGTTGGGCTGGAGAGAATTTTCCACTAACAGGCAAAGTGCGAGTGATGTCTGCGGTGTAATAAGAATCTAACTCAACACCGGCATCGAGTAATAACAGTTCACCGTTTTTAACTGCGCCATCGTTGCGGGTCCAGTGCAATATGCAGGCATGGGAACCGGCGGCCGAAATAGTGTCATAGCCGAGCTCGTTACCTTCAATTCGTGCACGCCCATAAAAAGCTGCTTCTACTACGCGCTCACCACGTGGTGTTACAACGGCGGCAGGCAACGCACGGATTGCATCGTTAAATCCGCGATGTGTGACATCGACAGATTTTTGTAACTCATTGATTTCATACTCGTCTTTAATGAGGCGAGCAACTGAGACAAAGTTTTCTAACTCGCCACCGCGGGGATTTTTCTTAATAATTGAATCAACAAGGGCATCAAAACCGCTCAAGGCAACGGCAGGCGTTCCATCCTTAAGAAGTGATTTAAGATCTTCAACTTTACGTACTTCAATACCAAAACGAAGTGATGCCTCATCGGTTGTATACCGACGTCCTACCCACAGTTCGCCATATTTGCGATCATTGTAAAAAGCACTGGTATCGCGCGTTGATCGGGGTTGAATATACAAAATCGAATCATGCCCATCGCCATTTGGCTCCATAACGAGAACGGCATCCGATGTAACTTCTTCGCCTTGAACGCCGGTGTAGTAGACGAAAGCGCTATGGGGACGGAAACGGTAATCAGTGTCATTGCTACGAACTTTGGAGTTTCCGCTAGGGATCACAATGCGGAGACCAGTAAATGCTTCGGAGAGTTTGCCTCGACGAGCAGAACAGAAGGGAATCACTGCATCCTGTGTGATTCCATCCAGAGGTGAAGGCGCCCAGCCTGTTTTCATAAATTCGGCATAGATATCTGAGGGCGGCACGTCATATACGCGACGGCTTTCTACGGGCAAATTAGCTGATTCCATAGGGCAAGCCTACAAGGCTCGAGAATTGGTAGCCATCCCAGCACACGCTAAACTCGCACCTGTACAAGGAGACGTCGCATAGCCCGGTCGAGTGCGCCTCACTGCTAACGAGGTAAGGTTTAATCGCCTTCAGGAGTTCAAATCTCCTCGTCTCCGCAAGTAGAACAACGTTAGGAGCGGTGATGCTGCAGTACAAAGTAGCGATCATCGGTGCAGGACCAGCTGGTTATTTTGCGGCACAAGCATTACAGAATCTACAAAATGACGAGCGCACGTTTGCGATCGACATGATTGAGCGCTTGCCAACTCCATGGGGTTTAGTTCGAAGTGGTGTTGCACCAGATCATCCAAAGATTAAAACCGTTGCCAAGGTATTTGAAAAAATTGCGGCAGATCCAAACTTTCGCTTATTTGCCAACGTTGAAATCGGCTCGGAGATAACCGTCACGCAACTATCGGCTAAATACGATGCGGTAATTATTGCTACCGGATCCTCCTTAGGAAAGAAGCTTGGGATTCCTGGCGAAGAGTTATACGGCTCAATGTCGGCTGCAGATTTTGTCCCTTGGTATAACGCTCACCCAGATTTTACAGATTTAGATGTTCCACTTGATTGCGATACGGCCGTGGTAATTGGCGCTGGTAACGTAGCAATGGATGTTGCTCGCATGTTAGCCCTTGAGCCAAGTGAGTTAGATTCAACCGATACTGCTGACCACGCCATAGAAGGTTTTAAGAAGAGTTCAGTACGCGATGTTTACATTAGCGCTCGCCGAGGCCCGGAGCATGCCGCCTTCACCGCCCCCGAACTTCGTGAGTTACCTAAGCTTGAGCACACCAATGTCATAATGGCTCGCAGCGATATAGATGCAGCGATTGTGCGGGCAGGGGACGCCCCCGAAAAGGAAGTCAAAAGCAATTTAGATGCGATGCTCTTGATCGCCGATTCTCAAAAGACCGAGCAGGAGAGAACGATGCACTTTCTTTTCCAACACACCCCAAAAGAGATTATTGGTACTGATCATGTTGAGGGCATTGTGTATTCAACCCCAAGCGGTGATGTAACAATTAAATGCGGCTTAGTGATTACCGCAATTGGTTATCAGGCCGCCAGTATTGAGGGTGTTCCATACGAAAATGGCAAAGTTGTTAACATTGATGGTCGCGTTAAAGAGGGTATGTATGTTGTTGGTTGGGCCAAGCGCGGGCCATCAGGGGTCATCGGTACTAATAAATCCGATGCCGCTGGCGTTATTGAGCTCTTAGTTTCTGATTTGAAAAGCCCTAAGAATGCAGGAGATATTTCCGAGCTAACATCTAAGCAAATAGTTATTGATCAAGCGGCTTGGCAGCGCATTAACGAGGCAGAAGTTGCTGCCGGCGAACATGAAGGAAAGCCGCGGAAGAAGTTCGTTAAAACTGAAGATTTTCTGAGAGAGGCTTTAATTTAACCCCCAGGTCCAGATACCTCACGGCAACCTCGCAATACATCCGGAAAGCAGTAAAAACCGGCTTTTTCCTCTCAAAAACTTCACCCTTCTTGATATCTATGTGAGAATTGGGTGATGGTGAGGGGTTATCTCTCGTTTATGTAGGGGAAACCAAGCGGTGCCGTAGCTCTAAAGAGCCGGCCCCGTGAGATAGCAGAGCGAGAGAGATCAGGAGGTGCCAGAGCATGCGTTTTAATTTAGAAAACGAACCTGATCTAGGCACCTCATTTGAAGCTGCAGCATATATACCAAAACCACTGGTCTTTGGAATTCCTTCAACGGTAATGACATATGTTGCCAAGCGATTAGCTTTCTTACTTTTGCTTCCACTTATAACAATTATCGGCCCGCCGGTCTTTTACCAAACCGCCTCTGCAGCCTCAACAACCTATACAGAGCCATTTGCAGCAGGAGCTTCCCCCTACACAGTTGGCGCAGCTGATGGTACGGCTGTTGGTATTTATTCTGGAGGTTCGGCATCAGTAATGACCGTGTCAAACGGTTCAGCATATTCGAGCTCTGGCAATAAAATTGGATTTTTTACCTCGGCAAATGTCGCAGGTGCTGGTTCGTTATCAATGCTATTAAGTGCAGGAAGCTTTAGTGGAGCTGCTTTACGACTTTCAACCGGAAGCGCCTCAACTACAACGTTAGCATTTGGATCATCTGCAATTTCTCTTTATGTCCAAACGGTAAGCTTTAATATTGGGGTTTTAACTACATCAACGAGTGCTTCACGTAAACCAGGCACAATAACCGTTGTTTTCAGTTCAGGTTCCAGTAAAACTATTGCCGCGGGTTCATTGACTTATTCAACAGTCGTAAATGCAGGTTCATCAATAAAAACTTATAGCTCAACCTTTAACTCAGGGTCATTTGGAATCAGTTTTGGATCAGGTATCTATGCAAATAAACTTATTCGTAAAATTACCATTGCAAACCCGACAAGCACGAGCAGTAATTGGTACTACGCAGGTATTGATAACATTACATGGCTAAATAGCGTGCCGACTTCTGATGCAACATTAAGTTCATTCGCTGTTGGAAGTGCTGGCGGCGGTACGTTAGCGCCAAGTTTTACATCGGCAACTCTGCTCTATAACTACGCTATTGGTGCAGGCTCTACATCGATATCTCTGGCGGCAGGGGTTACAGACCCCGGGGCGCACTTAAGTATTGGAAGCACTGCCGTTACCTCGGCAGGAAGTGCAAGTGTTTCCATTGCTGTTAACCCAGGGCTAAATACAATCCCAGTCACCGTGACTGCCGAAGATGGCACAACCACTAAGCGCTATGACGTAATAGTTTTGCGCGCAGTAGCTACGGCATCAGTTGGAACTGCGGTCCTAACAAATACCACGCGGACAACTGGACAGTCAACAACGATGTCAATTGGCTCAGCGAGTGTGTCAGCTGGATCTCTTACCTTTCAGTGGTATGTGGGGGCGACACCAATCTCTGGTGCAACAAATGCGACGTATGCAACTGGTTCCTTAACCACGGGTGATACAGGAAGTTATTCAGTCAATGTAACAACAACGTTGGCTAGTGGTTCTACGACTGCAATGACAACTGCAACTGCTGGAACTTTGACGGTCTCTCCAGTAATTTCATTTAGCGTGGGCTCTGCTACAGAATCATTAATCACCGGCGCCCCATATTCTGCGAGTTTTTCAATCTCAGGCGGATCTGGAAGCTACACCGTGGACTGGGTTACAACGGGCGGGGTTTTGCAAAGACCAACCGGCTTAACACTTGGTAGCGCTTCGGGCGGAACGGTTTTGATTTCAGGAGCATTTACTGGCTCTGCTGGAACATATTCAATTCGATTGATAGGTACAGATTCAAATGGTGCCTCAACTTCTACCGGATCATTTAGCCAAGTTGTGAGTCAAGGAACCGCTAATCCAATTGCACCGACAGGTGTGAGCCTCAATAGCACAAGTTTGAGTGATGGTCAGTTGAGATTGAGTTGGACGGGTTTAAGTGGCGATGCCTCGACGGGATACTCACCAATTAGTAAATATGTTATTTCATACCAATTAGTTACAGGTAGCGCATCGTATGGAAGTTTGATGACTGGATCGGTGTCAGCAACAACATCAACACTTGTTATAACTGGATTATTACCAGGTAGAAGTTATCAGGCCTATGTCCATGCAGTAAATGAGGCGGGAAAGACAGGTGCAGCATCAACCATCTATACAGCTGCGGCTTTCGGAACAGTAGCCACACAGCTAGCAGCACCAACATCTGTCTCTACAAATGCGATTGATGGTGGTTTAGTTGTTTCATTTACTCCGCCAATACCTGCACCTGGTAGTAATAATGCAATCACTGGCTATTACTACTCACTAAGTGGCGGCTCAGCTAGTGTCTGGTCAACATGGAGTTCAGGGTCGAGCTTTACAATCGGGTCTCTATCCAATGGCTCGGCATATTCAATCAAAATCGCTGCTACGAATGGCGCTGGTACTGGATTAACAAGTCTTCTCTCGACAGGGTCATCGGTACCAGGCAAAGCGCCGAGCGTGCCACAAACCCTAACTTTAGCTTCAGGTTCGGCAGGAACTTCACTGATTGGAAGTTTTGTTAGCTCGGCCGATGGCGGCGGATATCTAGTTACTTACAAATATCAATATGCAATTATGACCGGATCAACTATTGGTACTTACGAAGCATGGAGTAATGTTTCATCCGGCTCGAGTTTTACAATATCGGGTCTAACCAACGGCACGTCTTACTC
>Ga0194044_10001469_pt1 | contig 12000 bp, 10 predicted proteins | sample JunL4417m_MetaG_FD_155460 | JGI IMG/M metagenome (GOLD analysis project Ga0194044, IMG submission 155460) | Anoxic zone freshwater microbial communities from boreal shield lake in IISD Experimental Lakes Area, Ontario, Canada - Jun2016-L442-17m | ecosystem: Environmental > Aquatic > Freshwater...
GAGTTAGAGTAATTACATTAAAGGTAGGATAAGTATCTAAGGGGCTTGCTCTTGCCGAAGTGAAAATTAAGCTGAAGTTTAAAGACATTTTAATCCTTTCAATAATCTAAAAATTTACTTTTTAAATGAAAATAAGCTTTTGTAATTTTTATCTAAGGAATAAGAATATTTAAAATTTTGAATACTATTAAAAGAAAATAATGTTCATTTGTTCATGTTGGTACATATTAACATAATAGATATTTTTTATTATCATGTCAATAGCTAACTTCATAAAAAAGTCAGTCATGTCAGTGGAGAATTGTATAAAACAAATGCATTAAGTAATATAATTATGTTTTTACCCGAAGCAGTCATTTCATATTGTATACAAAAGCAATAGCACAGACAATGATTATTATATTATCGTTACTGCAGGAGATCTGGTAGGCAGATTTTAAAAACAATATTAATTTCATTTGTATAATCTCTTTTAATATTATTAAACTAAATCTACAATAATTAAAAATAATTCATGAAAAGAGGTAAAAATGGCCGAAAGATTAAAAGACAAAGTGGCAGTTATTACAGGTGCCAGCACTGGAATTGGTAAAGGCATTGCAAAGATTTTTATATCCGAAGGAGCAAAAGTTGCAATTTGCGCAAGAAACGAAGATTTGTTTAAGTCTGCTATTGATGAATTAGGAAAAGAGAACTGCATCGCAGTAAAATGTGATGTTACTAAATCTGAAGATGTAAAAAATCTAATCAATAAAACAGTAGAGAAATTTGGCAGGATAAATATAGTAGTAAATAATGCAGGTAAAAATCCTGCAAGGCTCTTTACAATTGAAGACACGACAGAAGAAGAATGGGAAGAATACCAGGGCATTAATGCAAAAGGGTCTTTTCTTGTTTCAAAATATGCTATTCCTCAGATAAGAAAAGCAGGTGGAGGATCCATAATTATGATAACTTCAATCTCTGCAAGTGTAGGTCAGGCAAATGTGGGCTGCTATAATTCTTCAAAAGCTGCTCAGCAGGGACTTGTAAAAAGCATGGCAGTTGATTTTGCAAAGGATAAAATCAGGGTAAATGCAATAAGCCCCGGCTGGGTTATGGTTGAAAATTTACAGGAAAAAAGAGAAAAGATAATTGATTTTATTAACTCGATGCATCCTGTTGGAAGAATTGGATATCCTGAAGATATCGCCTGGGCTGCAGTATATCTTGCATCTGATGAATCTACCTGGGTTACCGGCTCAGTTTTTGATATTGATGGCGGCTACACTGCTGTTTAGATTCAGATAAGGATCAGTTTTTGATAATGACGTAGGGCATAGCGCTGTTTAATTTCAGATAAAGAAAACTTATTTGTTAAGTTAAAGGATATGGCTAAAATGATTTCTATAAAAAACATAGCAGCCATATCCTTTTTTCATTATTCAATAAATAGCTGCGATAGAATCATTCTTTAAAACACTTAAAGTTGAAGAAGAGTACATATTTTTCAACCTTTATTGTTAACCTATATTATAAAATATTCGCCCTGAATGATTTTATCTACAATTTTACTCGCAAATTACCCAGCTGCTTACGATAGCCTGATTCTTTCCTGAAGCTGGTTGAAACCACCATCGCAGTTTCGCCGGACTATGTGGGTAGCTATGCGCTACAAGTTGCCCGGCAGATACTTTAACTGAGTGTAATTCTATCCATTTGTTCGTCACCGGATTTGATACCTTCGCTACTAACGTTCCGTCACAGTCACTTTCCAAATATAGAGTAATCTTTGGGCTGTGGGGTTCGATGACCATTGTTTGGGATCCTTCACTCGGAACAACTTTTTGTTCCCATAGCACCATCGGCTGTCGTTTGGAAAGCTTGGGAGCGCGAACCAGGTTTAGAGTGTTAGGTCGACTGACATCAACAGAATGACACAGTTGGACATAATATATATAGAACCAATCCCCCGCATCCGCGATATAAATTGGTGCAATTTGCGGACCCTCATAGTCCTGGTTAGAGTAAAGTATCGGTCGGCCAAAAACCAGCCACTGGTCGAGAGATTTTGCTACCGCTGGCATTATAAGACCATCAGTAATTCGCACACCCAGGGCAGACCAGATATTACCCATTTGGACCTGGCATCTTAGTGTATAGCCGTCATTGCCCCACTTGTTGTTGAATTGGTCATGCAAACCATCGGCCGGCACCAAAGGTGCCTTGATCTTCTTCCAATTGATGCCATCAATACTTTCGGCTAGTCCATTCCAAATACCATGCGGGCCAAAAGCTGTAAAGATCATACTCCATCTGTTCTCTTCCCGGTGATAAAAGACTTTTGCAGCATCTACACCGGTTCCTCCACTGGCTGGTGATTCATTTAAAATTTCCGGTTCGGCATCAAGTACAATACCTTTCTTTGTCCAGTGAATTCCATCCTGTGAGACAGCCAGACCGATCTTCTTTATCCTGTCGGGAGTCAAATGCCCCGGACCCCAGTAGTAAAGATAGAAGGAGCCCTTGGCAAAGACAACAGAAGTTGGAGAAATATGCTTGCCCTCCCATTCTTCTGAAGGTTCGAAAACGGGATTATCCGGGTACTTAATCCATTGGATACCATTCTTTGAAACAGCCAGCCCAATACTGATGGCGCCATTGATATCAAACCCTCCATACCACATGCGCCAATCCTCTTTACCAATCCGAATTATAACAGCTCGCTCAATACCAAGTTCATCCCAGGAACCTTTGCCTCCACATTCAAGCAAAGGATTATCGTGCCACTTGTAGTTGTTCAGGTTCACATTTAACATTGGCACAGTTTCAGATAGCAGCAAAAGATCTGCTATTGTTGGTATTTGTTCTGTTTCTCCTACAATTACCTCTCTTTTTTGCATACTCGCAACTCTCCTTCTTTATTTCTAATATTTTTTTAAATTATAAAAATAAATATACTGCTAAAGAGTTTTATTTATGACTATTAGAATTTAAATCCTTTAAAAAAAATATTACCTAAACAGATCTTTATGCTTAGGTAATATAAAAGACAAATATTCAAAATAATAATTTTTGCTCTTAATGAATTAATTGTCTTTTCAGTTTAAAAGCACAAAGCAACAACCCGACTGGTTTAATCCGTTATAAAAAATATATGACCCTTCAGCCTAGTTATGCAATATAAGCAGAGATTATGCTTAAATTGCAAGCTTTAATATCTCCAATACATCATTTTTATCAATTTTTTTAATATTTCCTATTTTGTCACACTTCTCTGCAATCTCTTCAAATCTATCCAGTGGCAATTTAGCGTCTGTCAGGCTGATTGGCATACCTATCTCCTTATAAAAACTTTCAAGTCTTCTAATGCCTTGAAGAGCTGTATTTTCCACAGAATCAAAATCATTCTCAATATTCCATACATTTACAGCAAATTTTGCAAAAATAACCGGATACAATTTATACATATACTTCATCCAGGCTGGCAACGCTATGGATAAGCTGGCACCATGTGCAATATCATACAATGCACTTAATTCTACCCCAATCCTATGCGACACCCAGTCTCCTGATCTGCCCATTCCGATAAGATCGTTATGTGCCACAGATCCAGCCCACATAATTTCTGCTCTTGCTTCATAATTGCCTGGTTCTTTTATCGCTAGAGGGCTATTTTTAATGACAGATTTCATTACTGCTTCGCACAGTTTATCGGATAAATCTACATTTTTTGACCTTGAAAAATATCTTTCCATTACATGCGCAAGAATATCAACGGCACCGCATGCAGTTTCATATGGAGGTAATGTGAGGGTCAATTCTGGATTTAAAATTGCAAATTTTGGGCGGATCAGCTCAAGATTTTCATTAACTACATCCCTCTTCCACATTCCATCTTCATTAGTAACAACACTGTATCTGCTGGTTTCGGATCCAGCCGCAGGAATTGTCAAGATAACTCCAATTGGTATTGCGGCTTTTGGTGCAACTTTACATTCTGCAAAATCCCATACATCCCCGCTATATGGAACGCCTACTGCAACTGCTTTTGCTGAATCAATAACACTTCCTCCTCCGACTGCAAGAATAAAATCGGCTTTGGAATCCCTGCATATCTTTATACCTTCTCTGACATGGCTAATAACAGGATTTGGCTTAACCCCGCCCTGTTCCACAAAATCAATCCCGCCATCTTTAAGCAATTTAATTACTTTTTCATAAAGCCCTGATTTTTTGATGCTGCCCATCCCATAGTGCAAAAATACTTTCGTGCCGCCGAATCTTTTAATATCATCAGCTAAACTATTTTCTGCCCCTTTTCCGAAAGTCACTCTTGAAGCACCATCAAATATAAAATTATCCACTAAGTCCTCCTTTTAAAAAGATAAAATCTTTTTTAGCAATATGCGCTACCATCAATAAATAATAACACATATTTTATATATAGGTGTTATTAAAATAAAAATAGAAACATACAAAACTAATTATCAGGCATATTGGGATTAGTATCAGGTCCAAAACATTTTAATATTACCAAAGGTTCGTTGCTAAGGTTTTCTAAAGTTATACCTGCCTTTGCTGCTTCTTTGGTTACAAAAAATTCATCATCAGTTACTTCACCAAATCTAATCAGTGTAGGAGTGGCAATGTTTAAATCATTTATTTTCCCGTAGCCCTGAACAGCAACTATGCTATAAGCTCCGTTGTCTTTTATATTAATTTTTGCTTTGGGCTCTACGCTAAGCTCTTTGGCGCTAAAATATTCCTTTCCTTCTATTTTCCCATATACTATCCATTTTTCCTTAAATTGCTTATCATCTTCAATATCGATATCTACTGGTTTTCTAAAGAATTTTTTATCAAAATCTGAATCCAGATTAAGCTCCCAGTCGATCATGCTCATAATATAATCATAATCATTCTTTTTATTATCCGGGACATTGATAGTCAGTAAATCTTTGCTTATTTTTTGCCCATTTACTGATGATTGAAATAGGCTTAAAACATCCGAGGCCCATTGTACTTCATAGGTCACAAGGGTTCCTGGGGCATGTAAAATACCTGAAGGAAGAAGCCATCCGGTTCCGGGTATTAATTTAGAAGCTTTTGAATAATTAAGAATTTTATTATCGCCTTTATCCCAGTTTTTTAAGCAATTTATAACATCTTCTTTCCTGGTACCAGCTTTTAAACCAAAAAAAGTATAAGGAAAAGTATTTTCTATAAAATTCATTTGTACTGGAAAATAATAAGCTTCTGGTTTTCCTTCCATTCCCACATTTTTGGCATGTTCATCCATCTGGTGCAGGTGGTGAGGTATCGGGGCCATATTATCAAAGAATTTTGAATAAACCTTCCAGCCTCCATGTTTTTTCATGATTTCTGAGCCTAATATTTCATCACCACAGCACTCGATTGATTCTCTTAGAGTGTACTTTACATCTTTATTAATTACATAACTCAGGCCTTCATCTGGAAGTGTATCAGGTCCATTGTTAGCCTTTGTTGTAGAACCAATCCATCTTTCGTCAATTCCTCCCCTGTCAATACCAAATGGATATAAGTCATCCGGATGTAATTTCAGCCTTCGCCCAGGAACCAAAAACGACCTTGGCACCCAGGTAGGCGTTAAGTGAAATACTCCGCCTGTATCTCTGATTGTCTGTTTAATAAAATCGACAATACCGGTTTTCATAAACGCTCCCTAAATGTTATTTGGCAATTTAGTATTTTATTTTTTTAAAATACTCATATCTTATATTTATTTACAAATTAATAACTATTCACAATTTTTTAAACTATAGGTCCCCTCTTTTCTTATAAAAAAGCTCTGCTTCCTCTACGATGCTGTCCATTTCTGCTATCTGCTCATCTTTTAGTTTTTTAACTTCATGAGTTTCCAGAATCTTTTTCATTTTTTCCTTACCATAATCAATACAATCCTTTTTACCGGATCTTTCCCATTCAGGGTAGGTAAGATTGTCAAAAACATTAGCTACATGCTGCTCTTTTTGCCACCAGTCATGGGTATGCTTTGTGCTTAGAAAGTGCCCAGGAACAGGACCAACAGAATGAATAAGATCCAGTGCTACTGTTTCATCATTTACGGTTACGCCTTCCAGGAATCTTCCCAAGATACCTGCTATTTCATCATCCAGTATGGCCTGAACCGGATGGAAGGTAATTTCCCCGTAGATTCCGCCATACCAGTGAATCGAACTAGCTCCAGAAACTGCACATAATGCTGCAGGAAGCATTCTTTCGGCTGCATTCTGATAATCTATCTTTTTTGAATTTGTATATGTTGAAGCAGAATTCCTTCTTGGTATACCGTAGTCACGCCAAATTTGATTCATCATAACATTATTTAAGGTAATACCTATATTCCCAAATGCCGGAGCTCCGTTACGCATATTTTGCGGATGGGCAAATCCAAAACCAAAAACTCTGCTATACGGTTTTTTACACTGAACTAATACTGCTGAACCAAGAAGTTCGGCATTATATTGTGCAAAAGATCCGGCTATTGTAGCGGGTGCTGTTGCTCCAAATACAGGACCGGTATCAACTCCTACCGGAAAACCATATTCAAGATTAGTAAAACATGCCTCTACTGCAAACTCGCTCAATGCCAGTGGTGAAGAAACCATAAGGGCTGGTGACATTAGTTCACAGCCTGCTGCTTTGGCAAGTTTAAAATTAAAAAGCCAGTTATAGTTAGCGAAACCTTCTGCAGTAAATTTTGATGAATATTTTAATCTTTGGTATAGTCCCATAGTCATCTTCATTACTTCTGGTACGCCTTTATATCCAAAATATGGCACATAACAGTTATACCAGTCATGATGTTCCAATGAGTCCAAAACAGTTACAGCATCGATAAACTCCTGTTTGGTAGGTTCTCTGTATTCCCATGTGTCCAAATCTACTGTCCCTAATCCAGGTGTGCTCATAAAATATGTAGTATTGCCTCCAAATATAAGATCATTCTCTGGTTCTCTTGCTTTAACCCTGAAAGTGTCAGGACATCTTCTTATACATTCCTGAACAAGGCTTTCGGGAAATCTTACCCGCATAGTATCATAGTCAACTATGCAGTCATTTTCTTCCAATAATTTTAGTGCCCCTTTATGCTCAATAACCATTCCGGTTTCTCTTAGAATATCGAGCGACGCCTGCTTTATATGTTCAACATCTTCCTTGCTTAATATTTCCAATGGCGGAAATTTTCTTTTAAATCCTTTTCTCAATTTATTTTCTCCAGTCACTTATTTGTTTAATAATCTTTTGACTAAATCTACAGCTAATGGTGCAGTTGGCTCAAACCCATCTGCTCCAATTAAATCTGAGAATTCCTGCGTAACACAGCCGCCGCCAACTATTATTTTTACATTCTTCCTTATTCCTTCTTTAATCATTCCCTCAATTACTCTTTTTTGCTCAGGTGCGGTTGTAGTTAAAAGTGCAGACATTGCTAAAACATCAGGCTTGTTCTTTTTTACAGCTTCAATAAAATCCTTGGATTCAACATTTTCACCCAAATCTATAACTTCAAATCCGGCAGCACTAAACAGTGTACCAACCATGTTTTTTCCAATATTGTGTATGTCTCCGTAAACTGTACCTAAAACTATCTTGCCCTGGCTTTTTCTTTCAATTCCCTGATTAAGTAATTCTTTTTCAAGGATAGCCAAAGCACCCTTCATAGTATCTGCAGCCAGCATTAAATCCGGGAGCCATAATTCACCACTGGAAAATTTATCACCTATAGTTGCAATGGAGCTTGACAGCACGTCAACGGCTTCTACAGTATTTATATTTTCCTCTACAATTTTCAAAGCAATTTCTTTTGCTTTTTCCTTATCATAGTCATACATAGCCTTCTCAAGATTCTTAAATAATTCTTCCTTCAATTTTCCCTCCCTTTTACTATTATTATTTATAAAATATTCACAATTTATATAAATACTTAAGTAGTAGTCTCAAATTTAATTTAAGTCATTTGCTATGTAAAATATTTTAAACTTCTAATTTTATAAATAAAATATATGTAATTAATAACAATTATTTTGGTTTGGAAAATCTAAATTAAATATTATTAATATTTTTTACAGATTCTCTGATAATTAGTTTTGGTTCGAGCTTAATTGTTTTTTTCTCAATATTTTCTCCATTAATTTTCTTTATCAGCAGATTCATGCCTGTCTCTCCAAATTCAACAGACTGGGCTATTGCAGTAATAGGAGTGCATAGCAGCTCTGCAGTTTTCAAATCATCAAAAGCCAGTATTGAAATATCGTCTGGAATATTTAATCCGAGTTTTTTTACAGCTTTTAAAGCGCCGATAGTCAGCCTGTTGCTTACAGGTATAAATGCTGTTGGTCTATCCGAACATCCTAGAAGTTCAATTGTTTTTTCATAACCCCCGGCATCATCATACCCACACATTTTTATATAATCTTTATTTTGTTCATATATATTATTCTTTTTAAGTACTCTGATAAAACCTTTCAGCCTTTCCCTGCCTGGTGTCATATATGTAGGCCCAATAACTAATCCAATTTTATTATGGCCTAGTTTTATAAGATGCTCCAAGGCTAACTCCATAGCTTTAGAGTTATCAAGTTTTACTACAATCTCATCTTTTATGTTCAAAGATCTGTCTATAAAAACAACATTTTCACCAAATAGATTTTTTTCAATGTATTCCTTGTCTCGAAAGGCTGTTATAACAAGATAGCCATCAATTAATTTGCCTTTTAAAACTTCTATATAAATTTTCTCTTTTTCCGGATTATTCTGCGTATTGCAGAGAACAACATTAAATCCTTCTTTAAAAGCAACTTCCTCTGCCCTGCTAATCATTTGAATAAAGAATGCATTCTCAATATCAGGGAAAATAAAGGCAATAGTTTTTGAACTTTTTAATTTTAAACTCCTTGCAATCAGGTTTGGTTTATAATTAAGTTCTACTATGGCTTTTTGAATTTTTTCTTTTAAATCATTACTAATAAAACCGTTATTATTTATATATCTGGAAATTGAAGCACTTGATATTCCTGCTAATCTGGCAACATCCTTTTGATTACTCATTTTTGAATTTTTTGTCTTATAATGTGTACTTTAATAATAGAATTTTATTTTTATCATTCTCTTTAATTATTTATCTAATCAGAGATTAATATCATAAAAATAATTAAGTTGGCTTTCATGCAAAACACTTGATTATGTATGTAATAATAATAAAATCAAGGCGTTTTACACTTTAATCCAATCGCATATCCTTTTTAATTATATATAAAAAGATTGAATTTTCTTTTTTAATGTATACGTATAAGTATACGTATACATGCTATATCACATTTTATAAATTTCAAGCTGTTAAGAGAAATTTAGTTAAATAAAGATTAAATATTTTGTTAAAAAACTATGTTCTATTTATATTCTGTCTTTTATTGTTTTAAATAGGAAATTTACCATACTTGACTGCAGCATCAAACATTGCAAACATATTTTCAAGCGGAACATCCGGCTGAATAACATGTGCAGGGGAAAAAACATATCCTCCTCCTGGGGCAAAGATATCCATTATTCTTTTTACTTCTGATTCTATTTTATCCGGAGTTCCATATGGAAGAATTTCCTGGACATCAAAACCACCCCAAAATACTATTTTGCCGCCAAAATCTTTTTTTAATTTTTCTGCGTCCATACCCGCTGCTTTAGGCTGTAAGCTCTGGATAATATCTAATCCTATTTCTATCCAGTCCGGAATAAGCTCTGAGACCCCGCCGCAGCTGTGCAGGTATAGTTTTGCATCTGTTAAGCTGTGAATATGATCCCAAACCTCTTTATGTCTTGGTTTAAAATATTTTCTATACATATCAACTGAGATCTGAAGACCTGTCTGCATGCCAAAATCATCAGCCATTTCAACTACCTGTATATATTCACCAATTTCATTTAGTACAACTGAATAAAAATCTTTATGGACTTTTACGACTTTATCCAGGTAATTATTAACAAACTCCTCGTCAGATGCCAAATCTATAAAAAATCTTTCAAGTCCTCTCATCCTTTGGGTGGTTTCCATCAATCCGGGCACTGGTGTTTCAAGTTTAAGTACAAAATCTGTTTCATTATATAATTTTTTAACCTGTTCTTTTAATCCCCTGATCCGTCCGGGATCAAAAGCATCTGGCCACCATTTGGAACTTGCAACATTTTGCGCTGTAGAATCTTTTAAAGGAAAATCCCAGAATTCATTATAATAGAGGGCTTTTCTCATGATAAAACCATAATCAGAAACCTGGAAAATATCATCTGAAAGATAATTTATTTTTAAACTATCAGGAGGATTTAAAAGTACTGTCCTGGTGTCTATGGGCAGATTTTTCCAGACTCGCTCGTCCATTGTGGAACACATATTAACTAGATTTAATCTGTATTCCGGATTTTTGATGCCATAATAATTCGCAAGCTCTTGAAATTTTTGAAGCATGATGCCACTATGAGTTGAACAATCGATTGGAACCCATTCGGATTCCTTAAAATTTACAGCTCTGTTAAAGTTTTCCCTTTTATCCAAAATAAATACTCCTTTAAAATAATTATCTTGAAGAACTATTTAATCCCATTCATTACTAAAAAAACATGCTTAATAGTATTTGTAATTTTTCTAAATAATTAATTTAACTGTAAATATTAATAATTAATGACAAATCAAAATTTTATTTTTAAATTTAAAGAGCCAGTTTTTCTGAATGATTTAAGCTCAGCCACTTACTCGTCACAAGATAAACATGACTGGACAATAACACATGTGACTCTCTATCCTTCTGATTTTTCTGGCTCTAAATTTTAATAAAATTGTTTATTTCTGAAACTTGTCAAGCGCATTGCCAATACCCTGATACACGTTTGCCCATGTTTCTAGCGGAAAATTTTCTGTATTTCCAATTAAAAAACCTTTAGCCGGAGCTATGCTGTTTAACATCTTGGTGGTATATTCCTCTATCTTTTCTATGGAATATGTTGCAAGAAGTGTCTGAGGAAAATTAATCCATATAGCCTTATCAGGCCAAGCTTTTCTTAATTCTTCAACAGTTACGTCCCCCATGGGTAGTGGGGTAACTGCTTCAATAGCATCGATTCCGCTCTCATTAACCAGTTCTTTTATGGTTTTTAAGTTTCCATCCATATGAGCGACCATAATTTTACCTTTTTTATGCAACAAATCTGATGCTTCTTTATAAAAAGGCAGGCAAAACTCTTTAAAAATAGGTGGGGGTGTTACCAGGCTTGTCATATTTTCAGGTGCCCATATAACATCAGCCGGTGAATCTGCTGCAATTTTATATTTTTCCATCGTTTTTGCATAAAGAAGTTCATACAGGCTTCTGAATTTTTTTGGATTTCCAAAATACTCAAAATAGCAGGTTTCCATTCCCATTATCTCGCTTAACATAATTTGAAATGGAGATTTGCCCACATAAGCCATAACAAATCCTTCATTTCCTATTATTCTTTCTGTGTATGAAAACTCTTTACTGTTATCAATGAACTCGATACTGCTATAAATATGTTCGAGAACTTTATAATCAGCTTCGGTTTTAAAAGGATGTTCATCCCACCAGGAAATTACTTCCTGATCGATTCCGCTTCCATTTCTTAATATCCAGTCACCAGGAATAGGAATATTTCTATTTAAAAATTGATACTTTGAAGAAACTTCTCCGGCTGAGCACTTAAACTTCCTTGTTATTATATTTCTTCCTGACTGTCCTTTGATATCAGGAGAATAAGTTGAAGTTTCCTCCATTTCAACATTGGGTAAATTAACAATGGCTATTGGAAAACCCTGATAAAGAGGTGTCATGCCTTGATTTCTTAAATTAAATTCTGCTTCTCCCCATTGGGCCATACCTTTATAAATTGTCCATGGAATTCTGTCTACTTCTTTAAGTCTCAGAGCAGCCATAATTCTTTCTTTTTTGTTCAATTAAGCCTCCTATACTA
>Ga0194044_10001473_pt1 | contig 11994 bp, 13 predicted proteins | sample JunL4417m_MetaG_FD_155460 | JGI IMG/M metagenome (GOLD analysis project Ga0194044, IMG submission 155460) | Anoxic zone freshwater microbial communities from boreal shield lake in IISD Experimental Lakes Area, Ontario, Canada - Jun2016-L442-17m | ecosystem: Environmental > Aquatic > Freshwater...
GTGTCGGCGGTGATGAAGATGATCGGAACGTCATGGAGTCTCTTGATTTCTTGCGCAGCTTCGACCCCGTCCACGTCTCCCTTTAACCTGACATCCATGAGTATGACGTCTGGTCGTAGATCGTCTACGTGCGTTATCACGTCGTCGGTAGTTGCTGTCACGGCGGTGACTTCGTAGCTCATGCGCTGCAATTGGCCCTGGATATCCTGAGCGCTGTCTGATTCATCGGCGATGAGTACAATGCGAATCATAAAAGGTGGCCCCCCAACAAAGTACGCTGCAAGAGGGAGTTGATTGCTATGCTATCTCGTAGTCGTATCATGATCTCTGCTCCTCGATCGCTAGATCGATGCATGAATTTAACGGCAATTCCTTTGTAAGCCTCTTTTAATTCTCTGGCCTCATTCTTTTAAGGCACCGAAAATCGCGTTTCTCACGAATTAACGGATAATAGTGCTACCTCCGCAAAAGCGCAGCAAACGGTAAGAATCAGATGCGCGGCGGGAAAATTCCACAAACGAGCAACCGGAAAGCCACGGACATGCCATGCTTGGCTGGGTTATGCTTGATTTGTTAATGGTTAAGTAACATAAAATAAATAAGGTTTCTCAATCCCCCTCATTCTTCCTTTCACGGTATCACTCTTTTCCAACGTTATCCCCTATTTCTGAGCCACAATCCAAGTTACGATCGGCCAATCTGGATCATTTTTAATAGCAATACGATGGAGGGGGTGCCATTTTGCATGGGGGATACCGACAAATCGAAGCCCATCACGGATGATGCGCCATGCTTCAAAATTACCCCAGCCGCCACAATCAATGATGTAGGAAAAATCCTTGCTCAGTAATCTCAAGGCATCGGGGGTAAAGCGCCAATAATCATTTGGACAGGCATGAATTGGGTTGATAAAACAAGTGGTATGGACGGCAATCCCTCCCCGGCGAAGCACTCGCCAACTTTCGCGGATCGCATCGTGGGGATCGCCGGCCACATGTTCTAAAACCTGGTCGGAGAGAACAAAATCAAAAGACTCATCGGCAAACTGAAGCGAAAGAAAATTATGTTCTGGATAATTTGCTTCTGTAAACGATCGCGGGTGAACCTCAAACAGATCGCAAAGTTTTTGGGAATGGCTAATTGAGAGGACATCGCCTTCTTTGCAAGCGAGGGTTTTTCCCACCTGCTTCAAATGCTGATACATGAAATATCGCGTGATATGAGGCCCACGCGGCAGCCCCTGCATTGACATTCTCCACGCAGTCGACCGGATCATGCCTAGTAAATTAACCACCCTGACCCCTCAGCCTAAAAGTAACTTAAGCGCTTGTTGGGGATACTCCCTATTCTTTTTTTCCACCGACGAACAGCCTCGACCAGAAGCCGACTTTAGGGCAGGCAGCCTTAATGTCATAACTTCAGTTGCTTCTGCAGGCTCTGTTTATCCTCTTTCAGGTCTCAGGTCGTTAATACTCCTTGGTAGGTGCCAAGCTTATCCTCCAGGTTTCGTCTGAGTTCTAGCCAATTTTAGCTCGTTCTACAGCCCGCTTACTGCGATAGCGCACGTGGGGGGGCTATTTTACCGCCTCTCTCGTCGCACATTGAACGAATGCAATGATTAATTCCTGGCTGAGCACCGCCTGCACCTTCTCCTTATACGACTAGATCTTTCAACGCATCCAATAGCGCCTTTCGTTCGACTGAGCCCGTCGGAGAGATGTAGAAATCAACGCCACCCCCCCGTCCCCGACCTTTCTGTTCAACCTCGACGTGGCTACATAACTCCAGCTTAGCCACGAGTTCCGAAAGCGTCTTATGGGAGACCTGTTCACGACCGTTAAGCCGCATAATGTTGTTAAATTCCCGATAAACCTCAGTGGAAGGTTGCTTCTCCTCTTTGCTGCAAACGCTCTCCAGCAGCACCTTCTGGTGTGGCGACAGTCGCACGACCTCCCTCCTTAACAGAGAGACTTCGGCCAGCCTGTGCGCCCGTCTCACGTCATCCTGTGTTACGGCTGTCCGACTTTCCCCTTCACAGAGGTCGTGATATTTGTGCGCTTAGCTTGATTCGTTAACGCAGTGAGCTTGCGGGTACACAACATATAAGACGCGACCTTTTTTCTAATTATTGCTTAAGGTATAACTTTAGATGAGATATCGGACCGACTAATGCGCACAGCGGTTGCACCTTTCATTTGCCTAGTGTGTCTAAAAAAAATGAAAAATGATCAAACGGTGAAGTGCTCTGAAGACACGGCTGTGGTGGCCATTATCTCCCTCGTATAGTGTACCCAGAGTCGTTGTCCGTCGTCTAGATTTGCCCACCAGTGGCCCCCACAAAGTGTTGTAGCCCGGCAGATCACATTTTAAGGTAGTATCTTTCCAGTACTTCATAGAGACATCATGCCCGTGCTCAGGCAGCGGATGCTTGTAGTGTGACCAAACAACCCCAGAAACGCCGTGTGAATATGTAGGCTCTGTTAGATTGACCCCACTGAATGATGTCGCCATGCTGTTCGCAGAACTTCCTGAGATCACTGAGTTTGAAACACACTTTGATCTCCTTCAGGGGAATTCTCCGCCGTTTAAGCCACATTGAAAGACTGTTGTATTCAAAGAATATGTCGTCAGTGCTTCGCTCGTTCAACAGGGGTTTTATCGCATCGACAACCTGCGGATGGAGCGGGCAATAATGCTGCATCCTAATCTTGTCTTGTTCTGGCAGAATATCGAGCACTGGCTTCTCTTGGCTAAGGGCATCTCCGAACTGCCCTATAGATAATCGCGCTACGGTTGCTTGGGGCCTCTGTCCCGTATACGCGCTGAACAGCACAATAGCCCTGTAGTTTAGATAGTGATGCTTATCAACCTCTTCCTCTTCGTAAGCCTGTCTGATAGCCAACAATAAATTCTCAACATCTTTTTTCGTCACGATCCTGCTGGTCACGTGCTTTCGTGCCTTCAAGCCCTTTGGCATCTCTAAGAAGAGGTCAAACGCCTGATAGCGCGTATCGAAATGCGTCTTTGCTAAGTACTTGAGAAACGCCGTTGCAAAGTTCATCACTTTCCGCGGAGCATAAACATCGGTGTATCTCGCTGAGAGGTGTGCTTGAAGTGCGTCGCACCTTTCCTTGCTGATCACCCCTTTGGTAGCTTTCCAAAAAGTTTTGGAACACCTTTTCATCCACGGGATTGAAGCTTTGCTTATTCCGGCTAAGCGAAACTCTGTGTAGCTAGTCAACTCTTGCTTCGTGAATTCCAGCACCAGCGATGCAAGGCCTTGATTGTCCGTATGATGATACTCTGATTCTGCGCAATCAACCCGCGACCCTGCGTGAGAGTTCGCAGCACTGTCAGAAAAGAAGCTTATCCTGGGGTTTATATTCAAATTCGAAGCTGTAGAGGCCACGACGCGGGTTCGAATCTCGCCCTCGGCCTTTGATTTTCTTTATAGGCATCAGAGGCTCTTGCGTTTTTTAAAATAAGTGATTTTTGGTCTTTTAATTCAGATTCCAAAGCGTAGAGATAAGCTTCAAGGTCTTTTTTGTGGCTAGGTTGTCCAACTTCACGCGCGAGTTGTCCAACCTTTGTGTTAAGTTGTGTAACTTCACTTTTCGGTATGTTTCCTTTTTTATCACCAAGAAGGATAACAAACGCGGTACCGCCTTCGCACGCGGTTTGATAGATGTTGGCTGGTTTGCCTATCACTTCAGCGAATTCTTTCGGCAGGCGAATAAGCGGGTAAGCGATGTTTAACGACGCGGTCGCTCTGAGAGATAACGCCGTTAACTTACTCGCGCAACTCGATAAGGACTCTATGGAAGTGGAGCGCGAAATAACGCGCCTGGGTGGGATCGCGTTTATTGAACAATTACAGCCGACGATCAAAGAACGAAAGGTATACCTCGATAATTTGTGTAAATCGCTCACGCGAGGGCGGCCCGCAGAGAGGTAGGAAGATCCGTGATTAACCTAGATATAGCCGCGTATACTTCAGCGGCGTTTTGACGTACCGTTTCATCATCCTAGCGATTGGATTCATAATTTAACTCCTTGTAAGGCGCTTACCAAAGAAGCGATAATTAATTTAAGTCATAAAATGTATTTACGTAAAAATCTTTTACACACTGAAATAAGATTTAAAGAAAATAATATTTACATTATAAATTTCAATAAAATTAAAGATTGAATGAAAAGTAGGATTATTTAAATTTCTATTAAAAAAACATCTAAACTCTTAATTTCCTTTGAAGGTGGTATATTTTTTTGCCTGGTAAGGATGATGGAAGCAGATTAAATGATGAAGAACTCCGGCCCCAGGGGCGTAGATTCATCAAACTGTGGATAATAGGGGTTATCTTACCTTTCTTGTTAGTTACTGGCTTTATGGTGGGTGTTATTAATGAAAATAAACAATCATCAGTAAACCGACATATGGAGTGGCTGAGTCCCAATCTTACTGAAACAGGACTTACTGCAGATGATTTTAATCTCCCGGCCAACAGTACACCTACTAAGGTAGTAACTGGAATCTACATTGATCGAATTAATGATTTATCTTTAACAGATAGTAAATGGACCGTTGACTTTTATATCTGGTTCAAATGGAATGGTAGTGATGTTGACCCTGGTAAAAGCTTTCAGGTAATTGATGGAGAAATTGGGGGCGATCAAAAAGAATTAATCGAAGAATATACTAACGGAACTGAACATTACGAAATTTACTATGTCACTGCTACGATCAGTAAATTCTTTGATATTTTAAGATTCCCGGTGGATAATCACATTCTTACCATTGGGATAGAAGATAAAAAAGCTTTAAGACAGGATTTAATTTATGTTCCAGATAATTCTTCTAATATTAATCCTTCAGTTGAGGTTCATGGCTATAATGTCTCCAAATTAGCCATTATAGAAAAACCCCATATTTATCCTTCTAGTTTTGGAGATCCGCGTGAACAAAATGCCACAACTTCTTATTCACAATTAAGAGCCGGCATTGATATATATAGACCAGATCTGGGATTTTATTTCAGAATATTCATTGGACTGTTTGTAGCGGTTGCAGCCTCATTGGTGGCTTTATTTATTAACCCCACAGAAGCTGAGCCGCGTTTTGGATTGGGTGCAGGTGCTCTATTTGTGGCAATTGCCAATACCATCGTCACATCTAGTTTAATACCAAAAACAGGTATTATGACTCTGGCAGATATGGTGAATGATTTAGGGTTGCTTTTGATTTTAATTACTTTAGTGGAATCCACTGTATCCTTATATCTCTATAGTAAATCTGAAAAGGAGTTATCAAGGAGATTAGATCATGTTTCGTTTATCGTGCTTTTATTAATTTATGTAATAGCAACCACGGCCATAAGTGTATCAGGATGGCAATTTTAAAATAAATAAAAAAAAACTTAATAATAAAGTTGGTGAATATGCAACTTCCCAGAAACTAGCGACTTCCCAAAGTTGACAAAAGCGGCATTTGGTTGATTCTGACTATTATGCTCAACTATATGTTTTCAGCTCCTTGATCCCTCTTTTACATGTAATCAGCAAGAAAGCTCACCCGTTTCAACGTTGAGATGAATTGCGTTCTTATCCACCATAAATTTGTACTCCCAAACCAATTAAGAACTGCGTATCGTCCTATACGCCCGTTATACTGCTCTTTGAGCAAGTCTCGGAACGTCGAAAGACACGGCCATACGATACGGCAACAATGCCGTTGATGCTCTCGAGCATCAATCGTACAAAGACAGAGACTTGTACGAACGGAGCACTGATACCCGTCAAACGGCTCTTGATATTCATGTTCGATGTCAAACCGTAGAACCTCGCACCTTTAGGGCGAGAGTATGTCAGAAGCTAAACCGCCACCAAGAGGCGCTTCAATGCTGTGATAAGGCGCTCGCGATCGATCCGCAGAACGCATCTGCACAATACGTCAAACGCATTAGCAGCGCATCCAAATAGACGAACTAAACGCTAGAATCTACGTGATTATCAAGGCGGTGAATGAGCCGCGTGAGATGATCTGAAAAACAAAGGAGTTATCAAAACTGCCTTAGCGCGTACATAGCTCGTTAACACATAGAGATTACAATAACTATTACTATAGCAAGCCAACTGCCCGGCTCTACCAACCCATAACCTTGACCCAACCCACTCCAAACAAACAAATCAGTGCAACCCCCATTAGTATATCACCCAAACTGCCCGGCCCTACCAACCCCAGTCTCACCACTGCGTTGAGGTTAAAGAATATAACGACGCTTAACAATATTAGCACGAGTCCAACTATTCTCCCAGATCGACTTTTGAGCATAAAGCACACCTGCAATAGCAAGGAAGGAATTGCCTAAAAAATAACAATACAACGAAATAGATCTTTCTATTTTGCGCCTTTATAGCTATACACACAGTCGATGGCGTTAGCGACCAAGTACCGTACTCTGCAAGCTCTTTCTTCTTCCTTCCAAAGACGCGAGACCAGAAGCCTTCTTTCGGAGTAGGCAGCCTTAGGGTCACAAACTCCAGCTGCTTCTATAGGCCGCCCGGGATCGAAGGGGCTCGCGGTCTAGGTGGTTGAAGCTCGCGGGCTAAAGTCGCATAAGGTCTTAGTTGCTGCCCGTCGCCGAGTGGGGGGGTGCACTCAAGAAAAGCTCGAAAACGACTTTTACACAGACCGCTGACGCGGCGGCGGAGAGTACATATTATAACAGCAACAAGTCATTTCTAACAGCCAAAGGAGGGTGAAGTCATGCCGACGTGTAAAGAATGTAAGTTCTATAAGCCACTCGACGATAGCAAGGGAAGTTGCTTCGGCCACGGGGTGCAAGGCGACCGAGAGACAAGTCAGTGCCCTACACGCACTTTCATGCCAAAGTAGCTCCTGTTCATTCTAAGCTCTGCGACACGCGCAAAGGCTTGCGGTCGCTTCGCATCAGAAACGTGAGAATCGAGGTCTCCGACGTTAAGATGGGCAGAAAATCACGATTCAATCAGCGCGGTCTTAGCCTTGATGGGGCGCCAGCCTACGATAGTAGTTTGTCTTAACCCCCCCCACGCACAACAATTCTATAACTGCGGAATCTTGAGAACTGAGAATCTGAGTCTCCGCGCCCAGCAAGTGCTGTGGAACTCACTAACTGCAAAAAGACGACACTTGTGTACAGCTATCGGAATTTCGAGTTGTCTGTTGCTTTTGTTGCGCCGCTGCTTTTCTACACGCCTAGGGCTTAAAGCTCCGTGGCAAGGGCGCGTGCATTTTTCCGTGCTTTCGCTTATGCATTTTCTTCATCACGAAAAACAGCCCAAACAAAACGGTCGGCACGACAGTGAACATGACAAAAATGGCAGCCGTGAACAGCATAACCATAAGTTGTGCGAGCAGCAGCATTACAACGACGAAACGGAACGCCATCTTGAAAGGCCACATCATCATGCGGAACGGCGCCGTCACGGGAAACATCATCAGTTTAATAAGACCCATCCTTTAACCCTCCCTTTTATTTTGGTATCGTTAGGCTTCTCAAGCTCTCGATTCTGCGCGAATCAACAACGATATGCAAGCACAGAAATTGTGCACGCGGCTGAAGCCCTCGGTGGGCTTAATGCCGATCTTTGGCTGGTGAGAGCGTTTGATTTGCCAACTACTTTCACAATCTTTCGCGCCTTTATAACACTTTCCCTTTCTAATGGGGCAGGTTTGCGGCCTGCGCCATTGTTTTGCCGTCGCAATGCACAAGCTAATGGGGAATGAAACACGGTTTTCCGCTATTTGCCTAAGAGGAATTTCAACGCGACCAATAACAGCGCCACACCAAAGATCTTTTCTAAGACGATAGTTGGAACGTTCGTTGCGATTTTCGCCCCGAAAAAAGCTCCGAAAAAGAATCCAATGCCGAGGATCGCTGCGATCTTCAAGTCCGCGTAGCCACTTTGGTAGTATGTCAGTGCAGCTAGCAAGCCGAAAGGTAGAGTAAGCAGAATAAGCGTCGTGCCTTGCGCTTCGTACTGGGTCAGGCCGACAAGTAGTATCAGGGCTGGTACAAGAATAATACCGCCGCCAATGCCCAGCAAACCGCTTAAAACGCCAGCCGTCGCGCCAATGAGTAGGTAGAGGATTATGCTATCCACGCTGTATTCACCTCCCGTTTCCGCTCTGCGCCTGTCATGATTCGAGGCGTAGGCTTTTAACCGTGTCGGACGGACTGGGTGCCGCAAAAAGAGCTTCGTCGAAAAGGCGCACTCGTTTCAAGCTCGTGCGGTTATGCGTCACATCGTGTGACGGGTTTCATTCGGGTTGGCAGTGGACGTTTCTCTCTAGCTTCTTAGATTTGAGTGCCGCTCGGCTAATTCTTCCTCGTTTTTCTCCAAAGCCGCTATGAGACCTGCGATAACGCTGTCCAAGAACACCATAACGTTAATCTCAAACAGCGTTCCAAGTGGCGTGAGAGAGATCGAAACGCCAGTAACCTGGCGCTCTAAGAAGCTTGTTTCATCGGCTTCCGTTCGCCCGCGAATAATAACAACGTCCACGGCAAGTTTGCCCAAGGACGAGTCCGCGTTCGAGGTGACGACCGCGATCCTGGCCCCGTGATGTTTGGCGATCCTCGCCGTCTCGTTGACCGGACCTGTTTCACCTGTGCCGGAAACGGCGATCACGAGGTCTTTTCCTCTCACGGCAGGGGTGACTACCTCCCCGAAGACGTACACGTCGAAACCAAGGTGCATCAAGCGCATAGCGAAGGAGCGGGCGACCAACCCCGAGCGGCCTTCTCCGAGGAGGAATATGCGATGGCGTTCTTCGTGCGTCGCAATGATCTCGGTGACAAACGCATTCACCTCAGAACGGTTGAGAGAGGCTGCCTCTTTTCGCACTCTTCCGGCAATAGATTCCATTGTTCGTTTGACGCGACTATAGGGTTCGCCAGTGACGGGGTCCGCTGTCATTTTGTCTACCTTTTCGTTTTAGTTCTTTCAAATCCGACGATATGAAGTATCTTTCGGTTAAGTCGGAGCAGACCCCTGCACCTCGCGTCGAGTCGTGCTCTGTACGCGCCATTTTTAGTCACGGCCCTATCTTGCCTGCCCGCAAAATCTCGGAGCTTGCGCGATTTGACGTAACGTTCTGTAATATCTGTAAAAGCAAGACCTGGACATAAACGATAGCATATTATACAGGCAGCGCGAATCGAGCGTGCGACAGTGGTATTCTCTCAAATGAGGCGCTGATGAGCACCAGAATATGTCAAAAAAGAAAAAGCTAACCTACACCTCCTTTCTCGATAGCAGAGACATTCATAAGGGATACGAAAAGGCGCTGGAAGCAGTACAAGGAGAGTTCGGAGAGCACCATCCCTTGTTCATCGGCGGTCGGCGCGTCGCAGCTGTTGAGGATTTTGAGACGCGATCCCCCATCGACAACGACATCGTCATCGGCACATTTCAAAAGGGCGGAGAGACAGAGGCACAATCAGCGGTCGTCGAGGCGAAGGAGTCATTTGCTGCGTGGAGTCAGATCGATTGGGCCGAACGCGCGCGGATCACTCGCGCCGTCGCAGACCGCTTAGAGAAGGATGGGGGCCCCCTTGCTGCGCTTATAACCTATGAGGTGGGGAAAAACAGGTCCGAGGCCCTCGCTGAGGTATGTGAAGCGATCGAAATGCTCAGGTACAATTGCGCTATCTACGAGGAGCGGGAGGGCTTCACCCTTCCTATGTCGCAGGCCACCGGAGAGCAAAGCACCAGTACCATGCGGCCGTATGGCGTGTGGGCGATAATCTCCCCGTTCAATTTCCCGCTCGTGCTCGCTGCGGGCATGATTTCAGCGGCACTCCTCACCGGGAATACTGTAGTCTTTAAGCCGACGAGCAAAGCACCACTGACCGGACTGAAGCTTTACACAGCGTGGGTGCAGGCAGGGGTTTCCGGAGGCGCGCTGAATATGATCACCGGTCCAGGAAAGCCATTTGGAGCGGTCGCAGCGGCCCATCCAGATGTGGCCGGCATCGCATTTACGGGGTCACGGGACACAGGAATGTGGTTGCAGCAAAACTTCTCAGTACGCCAACCTTATCCAAAGCCATTTGTCGCAGAAATGGGCAGCAAGAACCCTGCTCTCGTCACCGCTTCTGCAGACCTCAACAAGGCGGTCGAAGGCGTCCTCAAAGGAGCCTTCGGCTACAGCGGGCAGAAGTGCAGCGCCACGTCGCGCGTTTACGTTGAGTCAGCAGTGGCGCCCGAGTTCATCGAAAGACTCCGCGCAGCGACCGAGAAGATCGTTGTGGGCGACCCCCGCAAGAGCGACGTTTTTGTCGGCCCCCTCATCGATCGTGCCGCGCTTACGAAGTTTACAGACGCGGTCAAAGACGGGCTTCATGACGGAGGGACCGTTGTGGCGGGCGGGACTGTGCTGCGCGACGGTGTGTGGAACAAGGGATGCTACGTGCGCCCCACCGTTATGATGGGACTGCCGCGAGGACATCGCCTGTTCGAGGAGGAGCTTTTCGTGCCGTTTCTGCTCGTCGACACCATCGCATCACTCGAAGAGGGCTTGCGAGAGGCAAACGCGACCGAATACGGCCTGACCGCGGGTATTTTTTCTGAAGATAAGGGTGAGATTGAACGCTTCTTCGCTTCTATGCAGTTCGGCGTATGTTACGCGAATCGGCGTGGTGGTGCTACGACCGGTGCGTGGCCAGGCGTCCAGCCTTTTGGTGGATGGAAGGCGAGTGGGGTAACTGGAAAAGGAGTTGGAGGGCCATACTATCTGCTCTCTTATGTCCGTGAGCAGACGCAAACGAGAGGGTGAGCGGTCGTTCGTCACGCTCACAATCGCCTGAGTCGGATCGAGCCCTACAGACGATCGTCCTCTATCCAACCCTCGCCGAGAATCTGCTCGCGATACGCTATTTGAGGGAGCGGACTTTGCGGCATGCTCAACTCTGATCGTTCGACTTCTTTTTGCGTGCGAAATACATGCGTTAGGTCCTTTGATTCGATGATGCCTCGATCGAAGTTGCTGACTTTCACAAACTCCCTTTCAAGGACCGTCTCAGGGTTGTACGGTTTGTCTACTTCAGTTATCTCGACGTACTCCTCCCAAAGGCCGATGATGAGCGAGGCAAGCCGCGCGTCTGGTTCAACGACGTTTAAGCCCAAGCCATCCTTCGCCTCTTTCCTGCTGATGATGTACTCGTGTGAAAATCGGTTTCTCGTCAGTACGCTTACGGTGCGGTCAATCAGCTCGTCATCATCCATATGCTCCTTCAGGAGGTGCGCTGCCAGAAAAGCGATCTGTTCTCGGGACCGATACATTGCGCCGAGGACGAGGGGGTTGACGCTGGATGAGAGCGCGTCGAGCACTTTTTGCATCGACTCCTCACCTCCGAGTCCAAGTTCGTTTTTCGCAAAGTAAGAAAGCCGTCGACGTCCTCCACGTTGACGGGCACATCTTGGACGAGTTGATTCGGGAGCGTTATCTTTGGGCTCAACGGGTGCTGCACGGAAGCATCGATGGGACTCAATTGACCCATCTCGCTCATAACGAGTTCATCAGCACCCAAGGCGATGAGCGTTGCTGTGCCGTGGGCCTTATACGGGATGATCACGTTGAACGTGCCACAGAACTCCCGAAAGAAGTTAACGAGCGCGTACCCGGCCATCGGCAACCCACTTGTGCCGTAAAGAAACAGGTCAATTTGGTTTTGGTACCCCGCTTTGGCCAGATGGCTATGGAGTATGGGAAAGACATCTGTAGCAATATTGATCTCAAGCCCTTGCCGATCCGCAGCAACATACGCGATGACGGTAGAGCCGCGAGCTGCTTCGATTGCGCTAATGAGTTTCTTTCTTTCTTCTCTCGTCATGATGCCACATCACGCGGCGGAATAGACTGAGGTGAGAAGCGTTTCTATATAAAATACCACCCTGCGTCGCTAGGTGATGGTCCTCATTACAATTGTGAAAAAAAGAGCCGTAGCGAAC
>Ga0194044_10001474_pt1 | contig 11991 bp, 11 predicted proteins | sample JunL4417m_MetaG_FD_155460 | JGI IMG/M metagenome (GOLD analysis project Ga0194044, IMG submission 155460) | Anoxic zone freshwater microbial communities from boreal shield lake in IISD Experimental Lakes Area, Ontario, Canada - Jun2016-L442-17m | ecosystem: Environmental > Aquatic > Freshwater...
ACTCTGTGCAGGGCCAGAGCAGGAGCAAGAGCAGGAGCAAGAGCAGGAGCAAGAGCAGGAGCAAGAGCAGGAGCAAGAGCAGGAGCAAGAGCAAGAGCAAGAGCAAGAGATCTGCCCCACGCTGCTCGCGGGTGTAGGGCAGGTCTCCGACCTGCCAGTCCACGGAGTCTCCGACTCTGTGCAGGGCCACCCTCCTGATAAAGTGAGAATTGCCGGTTGCGGCCCAGGAGATTCTCCTGGAGACTGGGTCTCCCGCCCTCTCCTCTCTCCCCTTATTCTCCGGGAATGAGCTTCTCCCAGAGGGTTTCGCTCAAGAGAACGTTTTGGAGATACTCCTGTTCGTCCTGCGCTGGCGGGACTTGGCTGGGATTGATGGGCAGGCGCAAGGTGAAGGTTGTTCCCTGCCCCGGTTCGCTTCGGGCATCGATTCGGCCTGCGTGGTGATGCACGATAAAATAACAGGCCATCAGGTGAATTCCGTAATCCATTGGGCTGTCTTTGCGGATGACAAATGGATCAAAAACCAGCCGGAGCGCCTCTTTGGGCATGCCCGGTCCGTTATCGCTAATCTGCACCTGAATTTCCTGCTGATCGGCTGTGCTGCCATGGGTAAGCGCCGCCGTGAGGGTAATGCGGCTGCCGGGAGGCAAACTTATGACTTCATCTTTGAGCAAGAGCTCGAAGAGCCGATAAAACTTCGGCTTGTCCACACACAAGGCCGGGAGCGAGTCAGAAATGCGGGCGTCCACCTCGATATTCCTGGCGGCGAACCCGTCTTTAAGCAGCGCGATGGTTTCCCCAATCACGTCGCGCAGGTGGACGCGGTCGGAAAACGTGAACGCGGGCTTTTCCGCAGTCGTCCAGAGATCCTTGAGCATGTTGTTGATCTTGCCAATCTGTGTCTGGACGTTGTGGTAGTAATCCTTCCAGAAGTCCGGGTTGCGCAGGCCGTTCAAGTCCATTTTCTCCTCTTTCATCTTGGCGGGGGCGAGGTCCAGGAAGGTCTTGACGGCCACGAGGGAGTTACGGAGGTGATGGCTGAGGCCTGCGGCGAGCAGGCCCAGGCTCACGATTCGGTCGGTCATCATCACGTTGTGGAGCACGGACATTTTCTCCCGGAGCAATTGGTCGCGCTCGTGCTGGACCATGAAGAATTCCAGTCCGCGTTTGATGGTATTTTCCAGTTGAGGCACGTCCCAGGGTTTGGCGATGTACTTATAAATCGCGCCGTTGTTGACGGCGGCGATGGCCGCGTCCATATCGGCGTAAGCGGTGACCAGCAGGCAAACAATGCGGGGCCGGAGTTGGCGGGCTTTCTCCAGCAGCCAGACGCCTTTTTCGCCCGGCATCCGCTGGTCGGTCATGAGCAGGCCGACTTGGTCCTTGTGTTCCTCCAGCAACTTGAGCCCGTCCTGGGCGTTGGTGGCGGTTAGGATGCGGAACTGATCCTGAAAAGCCCGCGTGAACAGCTTCAAGGATTGCTCTTCGTCATCGACGTAGAGGATCGCAAACCGTTTGTAGTCGTACAGATTGTGCATAGTGCTTTGCCGCCAGGGCGTTTCGTCGGCTCACCGATTTAACCGCTTTAACTCATTTAACCGCGTTGACAGTGCAACTGACCTGTGTCGTGCCGCCCTTTGGCCGGGAATACCAGCGTGAATTCACAGAACTTGCCGCTTTCCGTCCGGATGGAGATGCGGCCCTCGCAATCCTGCACAATGCGGTAACAGATGCCCAGACCCAGCCCCATCCCCTCGCCGGCATTTTTGGTGGTGAAGAACGGATCGAAAACCTTATCCAGATGCTCGGCGTCAATGCCGGTCCCGTTGTCCCGAACGACCAGGATGCTCTTGCCCGACTCGACACGGCCCTCAATCCAAATCGTCGGCTGCTCGTCCACGAACGATTTTGTATTCAGCGCATCGAGTGAATTCTGCAGCAGGTTGACCAGCAAATGGATGAGTTGGTTCTTGTTGGCCCAGACGGTCTGATGCTCGGCCAGTTTTTGCTTAATCCGAACCGTGTCCTTCCATTCGTTGCTGAGGAAGCGCAGGGCCACCCCGACCACCTCCGCGATCTCGACCTCGTCACGACTTTGCGTTTTCGGATGCGTAAACATCCGCAAGTCCGAGACGATGTTCTTCACCCGCGTGATCCCATCCTCGACGTCCTTCAGAATGCCCGCATATTCCTCCTGTTGGTCGGAGGCGAGGTATTTGCCTTTGTTGCGCAGAGTGAACAGGCCGGTGGTGGCGAAGTTGAGGGGATTGTTGATCTCGTGGATGATGTCGGCGCTCATGCGGCCGAGCGAAGCCAGCTTTTCGGTTTGCACAAGCTGCGATGCGGTCTCCTTGAGCTGCTCGATGGCGGACTCGATCACCTGATTCTGATTGGAGACCTTGCGCTGATATTGGTGAGATTCGATCAGGTTCTTGATGCGAACGTGAAGCTCGGTTCTCGAGAAAGGCTTGGCCAGGAAATCGCTGGCCCCCGCTTCCAATGCCCTCAGTTTGGTTTCTTCCTCCGCGCGCGCCGTGAGCAGGACGATTGGGATGCTCTGGGTGGACGTGTGCTCGCGGATTTCCCGGCAGGCGTGCAAACCATCTTTCTCCGGCATCATCATGGACAGCAGGATAATGTCCGGCAAAAACTGGCTCGCCTTTTCAATCGCCTCCTGGCCGTCCACGGCCTCGATCACGTTGTAATGCAGGCTTAGCTGCGACTTCAGAAAACGCAACGTGTCTGGCTCGTCGTCCGCCACCAGAATAGTGGGCAGGCTACCGTTGCGCGAGGTTTCCACTCGCCGCAGCGATTCCTGCAATGGGGTCAAGACCGGGAAGAGTTCGGCGTGACGATACAAATCCGGTAGCCACCCCTCCGAGGTCACACTCGTTCGAAACAAGCCCAGACCGTCTTTCACATCTGAATTCACTGTGGCCATCGGTTATGATTGTTCAATGTTTGCAGATACTGCCAGCCGAACTGCAATGCACGGCAATGGCGGCATCATGTCACTGCGCATTTACAACATTTTTCGCGCCAACCTATCGTCCACACATGAATTAATGCCAAAGACACCAGAGATTGGGCGCAGTATGGCCCCGCACAAAGGTTTGTCTGGAAGACCGCGCAAGCCGATCACTGTCGGCCTTCTTGACACCTCGTGAGCCGTGTCCTGTTCTTGGCATCCTCCCGCAGTTCAATGGAACCACCGGTTGGTAGTCCCGCCCCAGTCCAGCAAGATGCTGGGGAACTGCGCGCATGACGGCGGTGCCCCACGATGGGACCGGTCCCAAATTAGTATCTGGCACGTTTTCTCCTAGCTTTGAGATTGACCGTTGCAACCGCCGTGCGCAAAGTCATTAGCCATGATTAGCCATGTTTAGCGAACGAGTCGTAAGAGCCGCCTGCGAGTATCGGAAGCTGTTCGTCGTGCCGAAGCAGGTTGCTGTCGTTGAGGTTTAATATCCAGCATCCATACGCTCATCAACAAATCATGCCCAAACGCGCCTCTTATCGTCCTCCGACCTCCCGGCTTCCACTGCCGCGCTCCTTTAAGGACTTAACCCCGGCCAAGCACTTTAACCCGCGCACCTTCTTTCGCGAGATGGTCTGGAAGGCATTGTTGACCCGGCGCACTGGCCAGCCTCAACGTCCCACCTTCCCCAAGTTGAGCTTCGGCCAGGTTGCCATCACATGGATCGGCCATGCCTCATTTCTGGTCCAGTTCACCGACCTCAACGTTCTGATCGACCCCAACTTTGCCAACTGGCTGTTTCTGCTAAAGCGAATCAAGCGGTCGGGCTTGAAGATCGAGCACCTGCCGCCGATCGATCTTGTGCTGCTGACCCATGCCCATTTCGATCACTTTCACAAACCCACGCTCCGCCGGTTGCCGCATCCGAAAATCGGCATCATGCCCTGGGGTGTCGGCGACCTGGCCCTCAACCTGGGCTTCGGGCGGGTGGTCGAGTTGGAATGGTGGGAAAGTTTTTCGCAGCGCGATTGGAAAGTGACCCTGACGCCGTCCAAACACTGGGGCGCGCGCGTGTTGCGCGATCATCATCGGGGCTACGGCGGGTTTGTTCTGGAACATCAGGGGCGGCGGGTCTATCACGCTGGCGACAGCGCCTATTTCGATGGTTTCAAGGAGATTCGAAAAGTCTGCCGGCCGGAAATTGCGTTGTTGCCGATCGGCGCCTACCACCCGGAGTCTTTCCGCAGTCTGCACATGGGGCCCGACGAAGCCATCAAAGTGTTCAAAGACCTGCGGGCGCGCTGGCTGGTGCCGATGCACTACGGCACGTTCCGGCTCTCATTCGAGGACCTGGATGAACCGCCCCGCTGGCTGCGGCAGCTTGCCGCGCAAGAGGGTTTGATGCACCGGGTGCGAATACTCGAAGAAGGGGTGCCCCAGGTGTTTTGAGACAGCAATTCTCGATGAACTTGCTGGAGAGTGGAAAGTTCATGCGGCGGCCTCCATGCTGGAGATATCTGAAATGCCGTGGTAATGAGGAGCCAGTTTTGAGGTGAGGAATTTCTTGAGCGGAACGGCCAGTTTGAAGGCCGTGGCCAGCCTGAGTTTTGACAAGGGTTTTAGCCGGACAGAGGACCGTCAATTGCTGGAGCTCTACATCCCGGAGGTGATCATGCCCAAACGCGGCAAGCGCAATAGCCAGGAGCAGGAGCGGGAGCATCAGCCCCGTTTTATGGCGCTACGGCGCAAGCACAGCGCCATTGAGTCGGACATCAATTGCTTGGAGCATCACGGTTTGGATCGTTGTCCGGACAAAGGCTTGCCTGGATTCAAGCGCTACGTGGGTTTTGGCGTGCTGGCTTACAACCTGCACAAGATCGGCCAGCGACTGCTAGAGCGTCGGCGCTGCGCCGAGCCGCCAAAAGTGTTCTGCGCCTGAAAAGGCGCGTTTCGTAACAAGTGAGCGACCAAAGACGGGGAAACTATCGTCAAAAACGGTCTTGTTAGACGCCGACTAGGCCAAAGGCAACAAAATCGGTAATTAGAAAGCCCCGAAAAAGAAAAGAAAGGTTCGTCGGAAATCCCGCCAGCCTGAAGGTCACGGTCGAGGTGGAGTAAAGCGAAGGGCACATCCCAGGAGGCAGGGCAGGCACCAACAATGTCCGCCATTGCCTTTTTATGGACCGGATTGGGAAGGATAGGGACGGATTGGCAGACCTCCCCGGCCAAATCTACTGTAACCGTGTCCCATCCACCCCCAATTACCATAACAACCGGCCAAGAATCCCAGAAACGCTATAAAATGCCCTATAAACGACCGCACCCCCGTTTTGCTGTTCTGACATGCTGCCACGGAAAACCCCTTCCAGGGCCATTTCCGCTCCAAATCCGGTACCGGCGGGATTGTTCTGTAACGATAACGCCAAGGGAGAAAGCGGCTGTTCTGCTGCAATATCTGGCCCACCATGTCAGCAAAAGCAAACACGTTCATAAACCAAGTGCGCCAGCCTGGTGGTTTGGGTGGGACCCCCCGGGTTTGTCCAGGCCCGGATTACTCGATTGCGCGGTAAAACTTCGCCGCGTTGACAGCCGGCACGGTGTACGGGGCGGCGTGCGCGACGTTGCTCCATGGGCCGAACGGGGTGTCGGCGGATTGCAATTCACCGAGGAAATTGATCACCACTTCGCTTCCGACGCGGTCAATGGCCACGTTATGACCGAGGGGCCCTCCGTAGCCGGCAATCTTCGTTTGCATGGGAGGAGTCAACAGCTTGAGCAGTTCCGCATTATGCGCGTATGAATTCGTATCGGCGAGGGAGGTGCAGGGCGCCATGAATATCCGGGCGGCGCCGACGGCATACCCGAGCGACACAGCGGCCGGCGAATTGGTTGTGACCTCCGGATCGATGTCGGTCACCCGGATTGAAATGGAGTTGTCGGTGTTGCGAAGGATCTCGAAGGTGCGGAACTCCTTGGGGAAATCCCTTAAGGAGGCGGTTTGGACTTCCCAGAAGCCGTATTCGGGACGGTCCGGGTAAGGTGAAGGCTGCGGTATGATATTGTTTTGATGAGTGTGTCCGCACATCCACAGGAGGAGGTTCGGATACGTATGAAGTGTGGCGAGCAGGTTGGTGAGGGGTATGGGAGAGTTGGTGCCGATCAATTCAAGGGGCACGTGCGCCGCGATGACCATGAGTTGCTGTTGCTCCTGGCCCTGATTAAGTTCTTGCACCAACCAGTTGAAGCGATTCGTATCGAGACAGCCCTGCAAGCCATAAACAAAGTGGTCGTCGGACATCGTGTCGTCGAGCACAATGACCTTGACCGGCAAATTGGTCCGCGGTTGGAAGCTGTAACAGGCAAAGTTACTGGCGACGTTGGTCTCAGAAAAACCGTGGCCGATGGGCTTGGAGGTAGTGTTAAAAAACTCGCGCATCCAGTTGCTGGTCGTCAGCGAATAGCGGTTGGTATCGGCGGCAACCTTGGGGGTGTTGGTAACACCTCCAACGATGAAGTTGGTGACCGAACCGACGTCTATGACGTCACCGTAAGGCGTGCTGCCGTCGATGGTGCCCATATAATTGTCTCCCAACCGGAGCACATACTTGTTGGTAAAGAACTCTTGGGGGGTCACAACGGGGAGTCCGCCCATCCAGAGGTGATCGTGGTTGCCGAGCACTGCATACCAAGGGATGGATGGGTCAAGCCCCGCAGCCTGGAAGGGCCTTTGATAATCTATGGTGTCGGCGCCGGCATTGGTGCCGGAGCTTGGGGTGATATACTGCCCGTCCACGACATCGATGAACCAGCGGAGTTCGTTATGCTGAGGGCCGTTGGCATCATCGCCGAGGGAGAGGGCGAAATCGAATGGGGTGAGGCGGTTGACGGCGTTGGCCGTCCTAATGGCGGCGTCGAGAACTTGCGTCGTATAGAGCATCACTGGTGAATAGCAGGCTGATGGGCTGTTTGTACCGCCCTGGTAGGCGAGATAGATCGCCTGACAAGGAGATTCTTTGTCGGTGATATGGGCGTCGCTGACCGAGAGATAGGACAGCAGCCTGGCGGCATTGGTGGCTCCCGTGTAGCCGGCCGGCATGAGGGTGTGCTGCTGGCCTTCATCCTCGCCGCGACCCCACTGCCATGAGCTGTAACCATAAACGACGTAATTGGAGACGGCCGACGGGTAAATCGGCGGCACCGGCGCGTTCGTTACGGCAACCGGCGTGATGGTCCGCTGGCGTGTTCCCAGCGCGGCTCCACTCCCAGAGATCGGGAGGCAGACGAGTACGGACAAGCTGATGATCGGGACGATCGTTCGTTTCATAATCTGGATCTTCGTTGTTTTTGACATCATAGTAAAGTTTCATACTTGGTGTTATGCCGTGCTCGGCATAACACCCAGTCGCCCAGTTATTTGATCAACCGTGCCTGACCCGCTGTCCGCCCCCGAAAGAAGAATAAGGGGTTTCAAGGGCGGCACTCGAAACTCAGGGAGCCATGTGTTCACGAGGTAGCCGAGGGCCAGGCGAACCGCATGAACCCGCAGGGCGGATTCAAGAACCTGCAAAATCGTAGCCGCCGACGGCAGTCGGCGCACTTTTCCTCGATTATCGGAGTGTTAGCGCCGGCTGCCGTCGGCGGCTACGATTTCTTGAAACCACCCTGATGAACCCGCATGTGGGGAAATACGGGCTGGACAGCAGAGAGATATTCCTGGAGGAATACCCGATATGAACGTGATACTCGACTTGTGCATTATCCCAATTGGCGTGGGCGTATCCCTCTCCCCCTATGTGGCGGCTTGCGAAAGGGTTCTGACCGAAGCGGGGTTGAAGACGGCGCTGCACGCTTACGGAACGAACATCGAAGGGGAATGGGACAAGGTATTTGCCGCGGTGAAAAGGTGTCATCAAGTCGTTCACGAAATGGGAGCTCCACGAGTTTCCACCGTCATCAAACTCGGAACACGAACCGACCGTGTTCAGACGATGGACGACAAGATCAGGAGCGTGGAGGCCAAATTAGCCGGCCCGTAGCGCCATCAGTGCAAATGGGTTCGTGAAGAGAACGCAGACAGCGAACATCCCGCGTATCAGTTTGAAACCAACGTCACTTCTTCTGGTTCTGGCAGGGGGATTGTCGCTGGCCCAAACGATGATGGCCGGAGAACAAACCGACCATTTCCCACCCATCCTTTATGCTGCGGAGGGAGCGAACAAGATCATCCGATATGGCTCTGACGGGAAGGTAGCTTGGGAGTATCCAGCCGAGATCGCCCGCGACGTCTGGGCCTTGCCAAACCACAACGTGCTGTTCTGCTTCAATCGGCAATACGACAGCGCGAAGCACGATAATCCCAGCGGCGTCATGGAGGTAACGCCGGACAAGAAGGTGGTATTTGCCTTTTGGACCACTGGGCAGGTTTGGTCCTGTCAGCGGCTCCTTGATGGCAACACGCTGGTCGGGGCAGCCAGTCAGGGGAAGTTGCTGGTGGTCAACGCAGAGGGCAAAATCGTTAAAACCATCCCGGTGCTCAGTCCCGCAGGTCATAGTTGCCTCCGGAACGTGCGTCAGATTGCGAACGGCCATTTTCTGGCGGCCGAGGAATCAGCCAAGGCCGCCCGGGAATACAGTGCCCAAGGAGAATTGGTGCGGGAAATCAAGCTGTCGTTCGTTCCATATTCCGTGGTGCGATTGGAGAGCGGGAATACGGTCATCTGCGGCCAACAATCCATGGTCGAGGTGGATCGGGCTGATAAAATCATCTGGTCCGTGAAGGGAAAAGATCTTCCAGAACTGGGCATCCGTTGGTTTGCCGGCATCCAGGTTCTGCCCAATGGCAACATTTTTGTCTGCAATGCGGGTGGCAACGTCCCGTTCTTCGAGATTTCCAGGGACAAACGGATCACGTGGCAAAGCCCCAGCATCATGGTCATTCCACTTGGGCATGGAATTCAGCGACTCGACATCGATGGCGAACCGCGCAGGTAGATGGGGAGGGCTGCGTTGATGCAGCAGTCCGTTCATGATGTCGATCCCCAGATCGACATCGCCAAGAAATCGTCCTGTTCCAATCCCAAATGATGTGTTTGCAGCTCTTAATCATTCTCGAAGCACCGAGCTGGCAGCAGGTCGGTGGTGTCCAGAGAATGCTCTTTACGCTCTTTACGCTTGCCGCCATGTTTCTTTATCCCATAGTAAGTGCCGCTGTTGTTATGCCTGAACAGACACGGATAATTCGGAATGTTGGCCAGGAGATGCCTCGTGCTGAGGCGCTTCGTTTTGTCAAAGTTCATGACCGGATTATAGGGGGGTGAACAATGGGAGCGGGCTCAACAGGGAAGCAGCTTTACAAGCATCGTCTTAAGTGCTTGCAAATGAGTTGGTTGGGCGCTTGGCGCAGCGGCTAGCGCGTCTCGTTTACACCGAGTAGGTCGGGGGTTCGAATCCCTCAGCGCCCACCATCTTGACAGCGGGTCGGACGACGCTTCACCCATCATCGATCTCATCAATGCGGTCCCGCTTTTTTTCAATTGGCGCTCTCACCGGTTCAGGCTCTAGAGTTGCAACATGGAAACCGATCGATCAGAAAGCGCTCGCCCGGATGTGTTCCTCACGCCGGGTGTCGTCCGGCAGGAGGGATGTGCGGACCGCGGCGGCCTAATGCAGGGCTTGGCCCTCGTCAAATTCACAAGAGCTTATGTCCGGTCCATGCGGCTGTATTACTCGTTTGTTACGGGGATTGCCGGATGGCTGGGGGTTGCGTATTACGAGCACCTGGCCAGTGATCCCGCGCTCCGGACTACCGAGGTCGCGCCGACGCCCGAGAAGAAGCTCCTGATCCTCGCGATCCTCTTTTTGAGCTGGGGTGTCAACCAGATTGTCAATGATTACCTCGGCCTCAAAGAGGACCGGATCAATGCCCCACAAAGGCCGATGGTGACCGGCGAACTGAACCCGCAGTGCGCGATCCTGGTTTCCGCCGCGCTAATGGCCATTTCCGGTTTCGTCACATGGTTTTATCTCCAGCCGGTGGCGGTGCTCTTTCTGGCAGGCGGGGTGCTCCTGAATATTTTATACGAAAACGCCAAGGGTTTCGGGATTCTTGGAAACCTTGTTTTCGGGCTGATGATTACGATGGCGCCTTTATACGGCGGGTACGCCTCAGGTCCAACGGCTGCGACCCTCATCCAACCGAACCGGATTTCAATCTTGCTGCTTGTCCTGGTCATGAACGCTTTGATGACCTATTACACCTATTTCAAGGATTACCGGGGGGACATGCTTGCGGGCAAACGGACGCTCGTGGTGGCATTTGGTCTTCAGAAATCACGCTGGCTGGCCGTCATTTCTGCTTTGATTCCAACCATCGTGTTTGGCGTCTTGCGGGTGACCGGCATGCACCAGACACCGCTCAACAACACATTCATCATCCTGGGGTCGCTGACGGTGTTTCTGCAAATATGGACAGGCGTGCTCTATTGGATGAATCCATCCGGCGCCAGAGCCTATGGTTCCCTGGGAACGAACTTTCGGGCTTGCACCTGCGGGCAGGCGGCGCTAATCGCCATTTTCAACCCGGACCTGGCGATCTGGCTGTTTATCTTTTCGTATATTTTCGTTGGGTTCCTGTTTGACCTCCACCGCAACCCGAAGGAATGAGCAACCGCTGCGCGACCATGTGCGACTCGGGCTCCTTCACACATTGTTTGTTATGAAACTCGAAGAAAAAGTAATCGCGATCATCCAATCCAACACGGAGGAGAAAGAAGGCATCACGATCGGCAGCGACCTGCGCAAAGGACTTCGCCTGGACTCCTTCGGAACCTTGATGGTCATTAACGCACTCGAAGACACCTTCGAGATCGAGCTGGAGGAAGCCGATTTCGCCCGCGTCAATACGGTGGGCGATGTCGTTTCGCTGTTGCGCGACAAATACGCTTGTGTTTGAAGTGGGTATGCAACCCGGACAATTCTATGAATCCCTGGCGATTGACAAATCGCCGCTCGATGCGCTCAGGTTCAATCCATATTATTTGCCTCTGGACGGCTTGCGCCAGGGTCGGCCGCGGGTGCGGGGCGAGACTTATTTCGATCTCGCCTCGAATGACTACCTTGGGCTCGCTTCCGACAAGCGCATTCATGAGGCGATGACGGAGGCCATTCGGGAATACGGTGCCTCAATGTGCGGAACCCCCATCGCGACCGGGTATGCGCCGATTCTGGCCGAATTGGAGCGTCATCTCGCCCGCTTCACCGGCCTGGAAGCCGCTGTGGTGTTTCCTTCCTGCTACCAGGCCAACGTAGCGCTCTTCGGCTGCATCGCGACGCGGCAGGACGTGATTTTTGTGGACCACTACGCCCACGCCTCGTTGGGTCAGGGTATTCGGGCTGCCGGCTGCAAAGTAAAGCCATTCCTGCACAACGACCTGCAACATCTGCAACGGCAGCTCGAGGCCGCAGCGGGATTCCGTCAGATATTTGTCGTCACCGAATCGGTGTTCTCGACCGAAGGCAGCATTGCGCCGCTGGGGGAAATCGTGGAGCTGTGCGGACGTTACAACGCAATCCCGGTTGTGGATGATTCTCACGGCATCGGGGTTTTGGGCAAGAGTGGCCGCGGCATCCTCGAAGAAAAGGCCATCGCCAATTATCCCGGAATCTACACCGCTTCGCTGGGCAAGGCGCTTGGAAATGCCGGCGGGGTGATTGCCGGGAATAATCTGCTCGTCGATGCCCTCCGCTATGCTTGTCCCGGGCTGATCTACTCGACTGCACTGCCGCCGAGTTGCGCTGCCGGAGCCCTCTGCGCGCTCGAGATCATTCGCAACGAGTTTGCCCGGCTCGGCCCGACAATGTGGGATAATCACCGGTGCCTGCTCGATTCCCTTCGCCGTCGCGGATTGGACCTGCGCTCCGGTCCCGCCCCGATCGCGGCCATTCATGGCGGATCGGCGGAAAACACGCTCGTGCTGGCGCGGGAGTTTTTCGACCACCGCATCCTCGCGACGCCG
>Ga0194044_10001477_pt1 | contig 11980 bp, 4 predicted proteins | sample JunL4417m_MetaG_FD_155460 | JGI IMG/M metagenome (GOLD analysis project Ga0194044, IMG submission 155460) | Anoxic zone freshwater microbial communities from boreal shield lake in IISD Experimental Lakes Area, Ontario, Canada - Jun2016-L442-17m | ecosystem: Environmental > Aquatic > Freshwater >...
CGGATTGAGTCACTGGCGCAAAAAAATGGCTCAAATCAGCGAAGCTGCAATCCGTTATTCCATTGCACCCCAGGCTCAGGATTGCACGTTTTCACCGATGATCAGCCCCACCGGAAAGTCTTTCAGTACTTGTGCGACTAGCAGGCACCAACCAAACTGCCTCTGTTCGAGCTTCAGCACCTTCCCGGTGAAGGCGCATGTGTATTGGTTATCGCGATGATGAAAAGGCATTTCCACTGCTGTATCACCCCAAACTTTTTCTCCCAAAGGAAGCGTATCGGCTTCACCCAGCAGCCGCGCGAAGAAACGCGGTGCCACCGTAATGACGATACGCCCCCCAGCAATGCGTGCATAGGCGCACAGATGAGCAGCATGCTTCCCCTTCACTGCCAGCGGCACATAGCTTCCTTTCTGAAATACTGCCGACCACCTTTCCCGTAACGCCAGTGCCGACTTGACGACCAGTAATTTCGCTCTGCCATCTTCCAGTGTGTCACATAACGCGCGTACCCCTGTTTTTTGATGTTCAGATGTCTGCGTGGCAAGCGTCTTCAATGCAGCGAGCAGGGTTCGGCGGTAGCTGAAATCAACCGGCCGCCGGTTGTCCGGGTCCACCAGGCTGAGATCCCATAGCTCGCAACCTTGATAAATATCCGGTACACCCGGTGCAGTTAACTTGATCAATGTCTGCGACAGGCTGTTGAACATTCCTAATCGCGCAATCCGCCATTGAAAAGGCAGAAAATCCGTAAGGAATGCACTCCCCGCAGGCGCATTTATTAATGCATTGGCGAATGCCAAGACTGCGTCTTCATAGGCCGTGTTCGGGTTTATCCAACTGGTATGAACCTTGGCCTCGCGCACCGCCTTGACCAGATATTCTGCCAGCCGAGCACCGAAACGTTTCATTTCATTTACGTCCGGTTCACTTGGAGGCCAAATACCTAGCAACGTCTGATAGATGAAATATTCATCGTTGGGTGTGGGTACCAGCATACCGTCAACTGACTGCTTAATGCTTCGGTTGGCGTGACTCCAGCGTCGCAATGCCAGCCGCCAGGCAGCCGGTATTTCAGAAAGCACATTGAGGCGAGCGCGCACATCCTCGCTGCGCTTGGTGTCGTGAGAGGAAGTGGTCAGCATCGAATGCGGCCAAGCCTCTACGCGGGTCTGGTTGGCACGATGGAATGCGGTAAGGGTCACGCCAAATTGACGTGGATCGCCGCCGACTTCGTTCAGTGACAACAAACGGTTATAGATATAGGCACTGGTGTCCTCCAGCCCTTTCGCCATAACCGGGCTGGTGAATTGCTGGAATTTCATGGCAAATGCGAGTACCTGCTTAGAGTACGCGGGTGATTTTCCATCTGCTGCGGCAAGTGTGAGCACGTCTCGCAGAAAATCAAAAATGCTGGTATCTGCCGTTGTACTCCTGCGTTTAGCCGCTGCCGTTGCCTGCTCAACGTTATATCGATCTTCCGCCGCAACCTCGCGGGAGCTTATATAACATCGATATACAGGAAAGCAGGCGATTATTTCAGACAATGCCGTACGTAATCCGTTTAGCGTGTAATCGCAAGTATGACGATCAGCTTCAGCGATTTTTGAGAGCAGATTTGCCAAAACATTCAGCTCTCCCGCCAGCGCTGTCTTCATGATCAGTTTCTTGGAACGGTAGAGCAACTCATCAAAATTGACCTGCTCTCCGATAAAGCTGTTATAAAGGCGCTTCATACGCTCGGCGGCACTGGTAACCACAAATAGCCCGTTGCTCAGATTAGTGAACTCATAGCCCGTAGTACCCTGCACCGGCCAGCTGGAGCGTAAATCCTCATGTACAGCCAGAATTTTTTCCACTACCAGATAAGGCGCGTGTCCGGTGCGGTTGCATTGCTCGACCAGCTTGCAAAAATATGCCTCCGGATCGTACAGTCCATCCGGATGATCCAGACGCAGGCCATCCAGCTTGCCTTCCTGAACCAACCGCAGCAATAACTGATGGGTGGCATCGAAGACCTCGTCGTTCTCCATACGCAGCCCGGCAAGAGCGTTAATATCGAAAAACCGCCGGTAATTAATTTCGTCCGAGGCCACCCGCCAGAATGCCAGCCGGTAAGCTTGCGCCTCGATTAAGTGGTGGAGCAAATCGAAACTGGATGATTCTCCTGCCGTACCGTTGAAGATGTGCAGATTTTCTTCCAGAAACCCTGCAATGTCGGAAGATTGCTCAACGAGGCCGGCAAGATGACGTTTATACACTTCCTTGTCGCGTCTACGCTCAACCTGACGTTCGAGTAAACCCTCATCACGTGAAGGAAGATTACGGAACGCAGTTACCAAACTCTGGTATTCCATCAGTAACGGATTGTCCTGGCCTAACCGTGTATTCAAGCTGTCCATGCGATACGCCAGGATATGTGAGTATTCCGCCGGGTCCACAGGAAAGTGGTGTTCGTAGTAATTAATGACGAATTCACCGTGTTCCGCAACAAAGCGCAGTTGTAATTCGGCATTATCCAGCTCCGCACCATAAGAGTTACCCAACACCGGCAATAGAACTTTGCCGTGCAGCTTAAGCTTTACCGGTGACCAGTCAATATCGAAGAACCCGGCATGTGTAGATGCCTGACCGTTTTCCAGCACGTCCAGCCACCAGGCATTGTCCCCGCCCTGTACGCCCATATGATTGGGCACCACATCAAGTATCTGCCCCATGCCGTGTTCGGCGAGAGAAGCACAAAGCTGCTCAAACTCCTCGTAAGTGCCAATTTCCGGATTCAGTGCGTTGTGATCAATGATGTCGTAACCATGCCGGCTACCTGGCCGAGCCTTCAGATATGGCGAAGCATACAGATGAGAGATGCCCAATTCACACAGATATGGGACAATCTCGCGTGCCTGGTTAAACGTGAAATCCCGGTTGAATTGCAGGCGATAGGTGGACAATGGAATGCGCGGCGCGGGCGGCTTAAATAACGCTTCTTCACGCCTACTTTCTTCCCCCGTCAGTAGCCAGCGAGAGGAGTTATCTGCATGTGGGGATGGAAGCGTAACCAGCACAGCAGATGCGTTCTCAACCGCAATTTCATGGCCAGCGGCAAGCTTTGTGGGTGTCTCAGGATGCTTCATAGTTGAACTTCCTTGATAAACCAAGCTGCGGACCAGGGCGGCATATGCCCGGCAGCAAAACTTTCCGGCAGGCCGGTTTGGCTAAGATAAAGTGGCGTGCCTGCAAAACACAATGCGCCTTCGACCGAATTCTCGCCCAGATTGGCCAACAGCGTCAGCCGGGCGCCGTCACCCAGACGCCAGATTACGACCAGACCTGATGCGCCTATCAATTCGAATTCAGCCCCGCCGCCCATACCTGGCAAACGTGGCATGACATGCGTGCGCCGTAGCGACAACAAACTGCGGTAATGCTCAAGCCAGAATTTGTGTTGTGGCTCATCCAGACAGCCCCAATTGAGCTTGCAACGTTCAAATGTATCCGGATCGTTTGGATCCGGAATCCGTGCCTGTGCGACGGGGTCTGCGAATTCGCGAAAACCGGCGAATTCGCGTCGTCTTCCATCAGTAACCGCTTCGGCCAGTTCACCCTGAAAATCGCAGAAAAACCGGAATGGCGTTGCTGCTGCAAATTCCTCACCCATGAACAACATGGGTGGCGATGGCGCCAGCAGCAACACCGCCAGCGCAACTTGCAGCGGTGTTTGTTGAGCAAGCATGGCAATGCGCTCGCCGTAAGCGCGGTTGCCTATCTGGTCGTGTGTTTGACAGAAATTGATAAAAGCGCCGGGCGGCAGATGTTCGCTTGGCTCGCTGCGGGGATGGCCATCGCGAAAGGCTGAAGGCTCGCCCTGAAAGGCAAAGCCTTCAGCCAGGCAGCGTGCCAGAAAGCGTGCCGGCTGATTGGCATAATCGGCATAGTAGCCGTCACATTCGCCAGTCAGAAGCAGGTGCAAGGCATGGTGAATATCATCGTTCCACTGGGCAGTATAAGTGCCTTGCTGCAGATATCGAGCTTCATTGGCCTCGTTCTCCAGTACCAAATGCACCAGTCGGGTTTGTCCAGGTCCGGCGTGTACAGCAGCAGCCAGTTCTTCGAGGATGTCTGGCCGACTATCGTCGACAATAGCATGCGCCGCGTCGAGCCGCAACCCATCGACATGGTATTCTTCAAGCCAGTACAAGGTATTATGAATAAAGAAATCTCGCACTGTGCGGCTGCCGTTACCATCAAAATTAATTGACGCGCCCCACGGCGTATGTTGACGCTCACTAAAGAACTGCGGCGCATAGGCATGAAGATAATTGCCGTCCGGCCCGAAATGGTTGTATACCACGTCGAGCAACACCATCATGCCACGCACGTGTGCTGCTTGCACCAGTGCCTTCAGTTCGTCCGGAGTGCCATAATGGTGGTCTGGAGCAAACAGCAGTACGCCGTCATAGCCCCAGTTGCGTGTGCCCGGAAAATCCGCCACCGGCATCAGCTCAATGGCGGTGATGCCTAATTCTACCAGGTAGTCGAGACGCTGCATGGCAGCCGCGAAGGTACCCTCATTAGTGAATGCGCCCAGATGCAGTTCATAGATGACCGCTTCATGCCAAGGACGCCCCTGCCAACCATCGTCCTGCCAGATAAAGGCGGTCGCATCGACGACTTGGCTGGGACCGTGGACGTCCTGGGGGTTTGATCGCGAAGCCGGATCGGGCACGTTAAGCCTGCCGTCCAGTCGGTAATGGTATAGCGTCTCGGGTACCACCTGTAGCGGCAAGGTTTCGATCTGGAACCAACCGTCCGAGAGTCTGTTCATCGGCAATCCGATTTCTTCACTGGACTGATTTTCCGGGCAAAGCTCGACTGCGCGCGCTGCCGGCGCCCACAAACGGAAACGCACCTTGCCATCGGAGAGCAAGCTGGCGCCAAATGGCATTTCATGCACACGTTTCACGTTGTCTACGCCTGTTTCAGTAGCACCAGCGACCGTCCGCCTAATGGATAAGCTTGCTCCGTCTTGTAACGTGTAACATCCGGCGTACCGATAGCATCCCGCGTGTCGAGCAGCACTTCCCAATACTCATGATCCTCGAATTGCGGCAACATAAATGCGATCTCCTCATGATAAGCATTTAGAAGCAACAAGAGATTATTGTCCTTTAAACGCCGTCCGCGCCCGTCGGTTTCGATCAGCTTACCGCCGGCAAAATACAGGCCCAGACAATGCGAAGAGGCCTGATTCCAGTCGTCATCTCTCGTTTCGGATCCATCGGAATTGAGCCAGACGATATCTTTTATTTCGCCGCCGTAATTGGGGCTTCCCTGAAAAAAATAACGTCGCCGAAACAAGGGATGTTGGTTGCGCAAACTGATAATCCGTTGGGTGAATTCAAGCAAATCCTGATCCTGTTTCTTCAGTTCCCATGAGAGCCAGCTAATCGCGTTATCCTGACAATAGGAGTTGTTATTACCCTGCTGGGTACGCCCGATCTCGTCGCCTGCCTGCAGCATCGGAACCCCTTGTGAAAACAGCAGAGTTGCGAGTAGATTCCGCTTTTGTCGGGCACGCAAGGCATTAATCGCCGGATCGTCGGTTTTCCCCTCGACACCGCAATTCCAGGAATGGTTATTGTCGGTACCACTGGAATTCTCTTCTTGATTGGCCTCGTTGTGTTTAGCGTTATAGGTCACCAGGTCTTGCAAGGTAAACCCGTCGTGCGCACTGATGAAATTGATGCTGGCATGAGTCCGCCCACTGTGTTCATACAGGTCGCTGGATCCGGTCAAGCGTTGCGCCAGTTCCCCAATCAAGCCTTCATCGCCTTTCCAGTAGGCACGAATACAATCGCGATACTTATCGTTCCATTCCGACCAGCCCAGCGGGAAATTTCCCACTTGATAGCCGCCTTCGCCCAGATCCCAGGGTTCAGCAATCAGTTTGATAGTGCTCAGCACAGGGTCCTGACGAATGGTATTGAAAAAGGTACCCAGTTGGTTCACTTCGTGTAACTCTCTTGCCAGTGAGGACGCCAGATCAAAACGGAAGCCGTCTACATGCATTTCCAGCACCCAATAACGCAGACTGTCCATCATTAACTGCAACACGCATGATTTTTGCATGTCCAGGGTATTGCCACAGCCGGTGTAGTCCATATAATAGCGGGGATCATCACCCACCAGGCGATAGTAGGAAGCATTGTCGATACCGCGGAAGGACAGTGTCGGCCCCAATTGATTTCCTTCGGCGGTATGGTTGTACACCACATCCAGAATCACCTCAATACCTGCTTTATGGAGGGTCTTTACCATGGTTTTAAATTCGCTGATCTGGCCGCTGGCTGAATAACGGGAATCGGGAGCCAGAAAGCCTATGGAGTTATATCCCCAGTAATTGCGCAGGCCTCGTTCGACAAGATGGCGATCATCAAGAAAAGCATGAACCGGCATCAGTTCAACGGTCGTAACGCCCAGCCGTTGGAGGTGCTCGATGACGGGGTCCATCGCCAATCCGGCATAGGTGCCGCGTAACTTGGGCAAAATATCGGGATGTTGCATGGTAAAGCCTTTGACGTGCAGCTCATAAATCACCATATCACACCATTGAATCTCGGGGGGATGATCATTTCCCCAGGCGAAGGCCTGATCGATAACCCGGCACTTCGGCATGACATTGGCATTGTCGCGACGACTAAAAGAAAGATCGACGTCCTTGGCGCCTATGCGATAGCCGAAATGGGCGTCGCTCCAGAGCGGCGTCCCCACAATATCTTTTGCATAGGGTTCTATCAGCAGCTTGTTCGGATTGAAACGATGCCCTTCTTCTGGACGGTAAGGTCCATGTACCCGGAAACCATAAAGCAGTCCGGGACGGGCCTCGGGCAGATAGCAGTGCCAGACCAAATCGCTACGTTCTTTCAGTTCGACGCGCTGGACTTCGTTCTTTCCCTTGGCATCGAACAAGCACAATTCAACCATTTCGGCATGCTCGGAAAAAATAGCAAAATTTACGCCTTCGCCGTCCCAAAATGCACCGCGTGGATAGGGACGGCCTGGCCATACGGCAGTTATCGGTTTTATCATCTTGAGTCCTCTAATTTGAATTATTGGCTTAAAACCACTTCGGAGACAAGCAAAAATCGCGTACTCTGCCTACCTGTCCACTGAGTATCAAACATCTCGTTAGCCTTCTGGTTGCAGTAGCGACAGGATGTCATGCAACGGATTTTCTATCCAATCCGGGCAGTCTGCAAGTTTGTTGCGCACTTCGGCAAACGTCTTTTCCAGCAGGAACAGGTCGAGCAGGCCGCGCAGTGATGTCGCCGTTGCAAATAGGCCGGAACTCTGTATGGCTTCATCATAGGCTACAAGGAATACGCCTGCAACCTCGGCTTCCCACTGGCACACTAATGGTTCAAACCTGGTCAAATCCTTGGGTTGTTCTGCTGTGGCATGGGCAAGTGCGGTATAAGCAGCATAGTTAAATGATCGCAGCATGTCGGCCACATCCCTCAAAGGCGAATGTTTATGGCGGCGCTCGGCAAAGGGAAGATCCGGTTCGCCCTCAAAATCGGTGAGCACACAGTCATTCAGCGTGAGCAGCACTTTCCCCAGATGATAATCACCATGGTAGCGAGTCTTGACCGCGTTAATCGGTGCGGAAACACAGGCATTCAGACGATCCTCAAGAGCATTGCGTTGAGCGAGCACTTTTTTTACTATCCCCTGAACAGCTTCGGTCAGCCCTTCTTTCAGGTGCTCAAGAAGATCCAGCGTGACTGAAGCCTCTGTTCGCACTTGCAGTACCCAGTCCGTGAGATCGTTGTTGGTAATGGGTTCGGGATCGAAGGCAGAATCCCCGGTCGCTTTACCCAGGGCATTGTGCAGTTCGCCCGTACGCTTTCCAAGTGTGTGCACCAACATCAGATAGTTTCTATGTACCTGCCATGCTGGCTCTGCTGGTACTAAAGCTGTGGTGCGGCATTCTTCCAAAAAACGTCTCAGGTAATCCAGAGTGTAGCTCCAGCAGTTGCCCTGATTTTCGACATAGCCCTGGAGCAACGCAAGTGTCATGTTGCTCCCGTTGCTGCCTTGATACTCGACTACGCCGAGCACGGGTACCGTATTGGGAAATTTCACCACGTCCGTTAAAAAATACCCGATCTCAATTTCCGGGTGCGTCCCGTTTTGCAAATGCCGATAACCCTTTAGGAAAAGCTGATCACCCAAAACGACGGCGGTGTTTCTGCCCTGTTTACCAAGCGCACGAAGGGGCAAATTGGCGAATACCTCGCCAGCGAGTGGAGTGAAGGCGTCGGTAGGCAAAAAGAGAATAGCGCCTTGTTCACAGGGTAACGTTTGACGTGCGCCTATGGCCTGTATCAGCGCGCGACAAAATGCCCCGTCAACAAATGCATCGCCCAGGATGCCCACTTGCGCCTGCTGGCGCACTTTCGCTACAGGGGTCGGCGTCAGGGTATGCAGGCGTTCCAGATTGCCATTTTCCCACGCCAATGCGAGGGGTAAAAAGTAGGTTAGTGGCTCGCAGGTGGCACCATCAATACGGGAAAGCATGACCAACCATTTATAATCCGCCGTGGCCCATTCGGCATAATCGGTAATGACCACGCGTCTTATCGTTTCGCCTTTGGAACCATACCAACGTTGAGAAGCAACAAAATGCGGCAATATGTCTTCTTCGAGCTGGGCACGTACCCTCTCAGCCATGGCGATACGCGAGGGGATGACCCGATCGCTGAAGAAACTGTGCCAACCATCGAATAATACCAACGTTGGTAATTCCTCGATTTTCAAGTGTTCTTCATGCCACGCAGGAATATTTGTGCTATTGACCAGCCTGAACCAATAGTAGTTGTGCCCGGGTAAAGTGAGGACATAAGGCAATTCACCAATGGGCGGGAAAGCCGCTTGTCCCAGTAATTCTATCGGCACATATCCCTTATAAACTGAAAGATCAAGCTCGAAAGCTTGCGCGGCACGTGACAGGTTTGTTACACACAAGATAATGTCGTCTTGATATAGTCTGAAATAAGCAAGTATCTTGCGATTTCCTGGGTGTAAAAAAACGAGTTTACCGCGACCGAATGCCTGATGATTTTTGCGCAAGGTCAGTACACGCCGCATCCAATTCAGCAAGGAAGCACGTTCGCGCAGTTGCGCCTCTACATTGACTGCCCCGTAGCCGTATACCGGATCCATGATAGGCGGCAGATACAGGCGCTGCGGATCAGCACGAGAGAAGCCGGCATTACGGTCCGGACTCCATTGCATGGGCGTACGCACGCCATTACGGTCGCCCAGGAAAAAATTGTCCCCCATGCCGATCTCGTCGCCATAATAAATGATGGGCGAACCCGGCATGGACAGTAACAAACTGTTCATCAGCTTGATTTTGTCTATTTCATTATCCATCAGGGGTGCCAGTCGGCGCCGGATGCCAACGTTTACGCGACCGCGAGGATCACCGACATACATCTGGTACATATAGTCGCGCTCTTTGTCAGTGACCATCTCCAGGGTAAGCTCATCATGATTGCGCAGAAAAATGGCCCATTGGCAGGTTTCCGGAATATCCGGGGTTTGCCGCAGGATATCGACGATAGGATGACGATCTTCCTGAGCGATAGCCATGAACATCCGTGGCATGAGGGGGAAATGGTAAGCCATGTGACATTCATCGCCGTTACTGAAGTAGTCGCGTACGTCCTCCGGCCACTGATTGACTTCGGCAAGAAAAACGCAATGAGGGTAATCCGAATCGACCACTGCACGCATTTGTTTGATAACGGCGTGCGTTTCCGGCAGATTCTCGTTTTGGGTACCCTCACGCACACACAGATAAGGGATCGCATCCAAACGCACACCGTCTACGCCTTGATCAAGCCAAAAGCGCATGATTCTGATAACCGCTTTCACCACTTGCGGATTATTAAAGTTAAGGTCCGGTTGATGGGAGAAAAAACGATGCCAGAAATAGGCATGGGCTTCATCGTCCCACGTCCAGTTGGACTTCTCGGTATCCTTGAAAATAATGCACGTTTCGGGAAATTTCTGGTTGGTTTCGCTCCATACGTAAAAATTACGTTTGCTCGAACCGGTAGGTGCCCGGCACGCAGCCTGAAACCAAGGATGCTGATCAGAAGTGTGATTGATGACCAGTTCGGTGATGACCTTGAGACCACGACGGTGGGCTTCCTTCATGAATTGCTTGAAATCGGCCATGGTGCCGTATTCAGGATGAATATTGCGATAATCCGCTATGTCATAACCGTCGTCGCGCATAGGCGAAGGGTAAAAGGGTAATAACCAGAGTGTATTAACCCCTAAATCCTGGATATAATCGAATTTCTGGATCAACCCGGCGAAATCCCCGGTACCATTATTGTCGCTATCAAAAAAAGCTTTGATGTGCAGCTCATAAATAACGGCATCCTTATACCAGAGCGGGTCTTCCATCCATTGTGCGTTGTCCATGAGTGGTTTCTTTATCTCGCCGGGTTTTGTATTGTTCACAGTTTTCTCTTACAAAAAGTAGTCGAAGTCGAGCTCGGTACCACACGCTGACGCAAATTAAAAATATGCGCAGGTGCTACCCGAGAATTGATTTCAAACTAGTTACGCACACCAATCCACAAAAAACGCGCAGTCGTCAATCGTGGCTGTCAATGAACACACTTTGACTAAAACTTCGGGTAATGCCATTAAGTGCGGTTGACTCAATGTCCACGATTGGTCATAGGCTGGAAATTTTACGGCTCGAAAATATAAGAATCGTAGCGTACCCCCACCCCTTTTGTTGATAAGCATCTGCTGCCGGAAGGTAAATATTTCATGCCGAATAGCCAAAAACTAAATTTATCGTTGTTGCATGGCTAAAATCGTTCGTTTATTGTATGGCTTTATGTAAATTTTTCAGTAACTTGACTATTTCATCCCGCTCTTGTTCGTTTCCGATAGAGTGTTTTAGGTTGCTGCCATTACCTGCGACTTGATCGGTAAAGGTTCTATTCATATAGAAAACCAGGGAGCCGTCGCGATAAGGTAAGCAAACAATAGTGAGTTGATTAGAGTTATAAGAATGCCCGGCATAAAATTGCCGGGAGAGAATCACCTCGCCAGCACCCATACTCAGCATGACGCGATGGACAAGAATAGCCGTAGGGCGACTTTGGACCTCACGATTAAGCCAGAAAAACTTCTCCTCGGCTCCGGCTGGCAAAGGGGATGGATAATTCAGCAAGGCCTTATACAATTCAGGGAAATATTGTGTTAGTACTTTGCTGTCCTGCGTAGCTTTACGCAGCTCTTCTCCAGGATTGGCTTCTACGCCATCACCACGGTCATAAGTTGCGATTCCCTTCAGACCCTTTTTACGATAAGCCTGCCAACGTTGCAATAAAATTTTCCGATAGGTTTGCGATGCCGCATCAGTGTGCGCGGAACCAGCAGTCTTTATAGTTTGTAATTCTTGACTAGACAAGTTAAATTCACTGCCAGCTGTCGCCGCCAAAAAGCTTGCTGCTTCTTCCTGCCCTGCACTGAAACCGAATCCTTTGAAGGAATTCAGTGTTGCGCGTATTGGAATAGCCCCCCGTGCAGTGACAGCGGTATCTATGGACGCCAAGCCTTTATTCTTGATAAACCCAATAATTTTGGATGGCGCTGTCGGCAAATAGATGGCAGCTCCTGCAGCTAACTCTTTTTCGTCACTCTCTGCAACATTGAAAAAAACGATTTCTCCCTGATTTAAGCTCGCAAGATCCTGTTGCTGAATTCCGAGTTGTTGAATTAACTCTTGGGAATCGGGCATGTTTGCGGCAAAGACGGAAAGATTACCACTCAAGACCAAAATAAAAATAATCGCGTACCCGATTTTATACTTTTGAAATAATGTGTTTTTTGCTGTTATGGATTGATAAGACATGATTTTCAGTATGTACCTGCGGCATAGGCCGATTG
>Ga0194044_10001478_pt1 | contig 11969 bp, 4 predicted proteins | sample JunL4417m_MetaG_FD_155460 | JGI IMG/M metagenome (GOLD analysis project Ga0194044, IMG submission 155460) | Anoxic zone freshwater microbial communities from boreal shield lake in IISD Experimental Lakes Area, Ontario, Canada - Jun2016-L442-17m | ecosystem: Environmental > Aquatic > Freshwater >...
TGCCACGCTTTGCGAGCAGGCTGAGGCGGCAGTCGCTTCAGGATCGACAATCCTGATCCTTTCCGATCGCGCTGTTGGAGCCGATCGCGTCCCGATCCCATCGCTTCTGGCCGTTTCAGCGGTTCACCATCACCTCGTTAGGGCGGGAACACGCCTTAAGACTGGCCTTGTAATCGAGTCAGGTGAGCCTCGGGCAGTACACGACATGGCGACTCTTATTGGCTACGGAGCAGCCGCCATCAACCCGTACTTGATGTTCGAATCTATTGACGAACTGGTCGAGAGGAGTCTGCTCCCACAGGATCTTGACCGGGATTCAGCCGAGCAACGGATTGTCAAAGCAATTGGCAAGGGGCTGATGAAGACGATGTCGAAGATGGGAATCTCAACGATCCCGTCTTACTGTGGCGCGCAGATCTTTGAGGCTGTCGGACTTGAACCTGAGCTGATTGACAGTTACTTCACCGGTACGGCCTCGCGAATTGGTGGTATCGGCATCGAGGTGCTTGCTGCTGAAGCGCTCGAACGCCACTTCCGAGCATGGCCGGGAAGTGGCCGCGAAATGCTGCCGGTCGGTGGCCTGCTCCAGTGGCGGCGAGATGGTGAGCATCATGTTTGGAACCCAGACTCGATAGCCAAGCTTCAGCACGCGGTTGGCAGTGAAGGTGACGAAGGCAGCGCGACCTATCGCGAGTGGGCGGCCGAAGTAAACGGAGACGTTAGTCGTGGTGCGCTGCTGCGCGGCTTGATGCGGTTGAAGACATCCCAGCAACCTGTTGCACTGGATGAGGTTGAGTCCGCAACCGACATCGTCAAGCGCTTTTCAACTGGCGCTATGTCACTCGGTTCCATTTCGCCTGAGTCACATGAGTCGCTGGCGATTGCGATGAACCGAATTGGCGGCAGGTCGAACACCGGTGAGGGGGGCGAGGATCCGCGTCGATTCAAGCCGGACCCGAACGGCGACCGTCGACGTTCCTCGATCAAGCAGGTGGCTTCTGGTCGCTTCGGAGTGACAGCCCACTATCTGGCAAACGCCGATCAGTTGCAGATCAAAATGGCCCAGGGCGCGAAGCCTGGCGAAGGTGGTCAGCTCCCCGGTCACAAGGTCGACGAGTACATCGCTTTCCTGCGTCATTCAACGCCTGGCGTTGGGCTAATCAGTCCGCCACCACACCACGACATTTACTCAATCGAGGACCTCAAGCAGCTGATCTACGACCTCCGCTGCGCAAATCCTGATGCTGAAATCTCAGTCAAGCTTGTCTCTGAGGTTGGCGTCGGCACGATCGCGGCCGGAGTTGCCAAGGCAAATGCCGATCACATCGTTATCTCAGGTCACGATGGCGGAACTGGGGCATCGCCGCAGTCCTCAATCCATGGAGCAGGAATCCCGTGGGAGATCGGGATCGCCGAGACTCAGCAGACGCTGGTCGCTAACGACCTGCGCTCTCGCGTGACACTTCAAGTCGACGGACAGATGAAGACCGGCCGGGACGTCGTGATTGCCGCTCTGCTCGGAGCAGACGAGATGGGATTCTCGACAGCACCACTGATCGCGATGGGCTGCATCATGATGCGCGTCTGCCATCTCAACACCTGCCCGGTTGGTATCGCCACGCAGGACCCGGAGCTGCGTCGTCGCTTCCGTGGAACTCCTGAGCATGTCGTCAAGTACCTGTTCTGGGTTGCGGAGGAGGTCAGGGAGTTGATGGCCTCGCTTGGTGTCCGTAGCTTCGAGGACCTGATTGGTCGTGTTGACCTACTCGAGATGGATCCTGCGATCGAGCACTGGAAGGCGCGTGGAGTTGACCTCACTCGCGTTCTTGAATCCGGCGATCTGTCGGAGGACACTCCGCTGAGGCGCGTTCGCTCTCAGGAGCCGGTACTGGGCGACGCGCTCGACTGGGAGTTCATTTCCGCAGCAGCCCCTGCGCTGGAACGCGGCGAGCGGATTCGCCTCGATCGACTGGTACGCAATGTCGACCGCGCTGTCGGCGGGATCCTCTCCGGCGAGATCGCGAGGCGGCATGGCGCAGATGGCCTCGCCGAAGGGTCAATCGAAATTCGCTTTGAGGGATCAGCGGGTCAGAGCTTTGGCGCCTGGCTGGCTAAGGGAGTGACCTTCGATCTTGAAGGTGAGACGAATGACTACGCCGGCAAGGGATTGTCCGGCGGCATTCTTGTCGTTCGGCCGCCGGATTCGACCGGTTTCCTCGCTGAGGAGACTGTCATTGTTGGCAACACAGTCCTCTACGGGGCAACCTCTGGCAGAGCTTTCTTCCGCGGTCTCGCTGGCGAGCGGTTTGCCGTCCGCAACAGTGGAGCAGTCGCGGTGGTTGAGGGGGTTGGTGATCACGGCTGTGAGTACATGACCGGTGGTCGAGTAGCAATTCTTGGGCCAACTGGGCGGAACTTTGCTGCTGGAATGAGCGGCGGCGTTGCCTATGTCTACGACCCTGACGACAGATTCCCGAGCCTTTGTAACACAGAGTTGGTTGATCTGGAGAGCGTTGGCGAGCACGATGAGGCAGAGATCCACCAGATGGTCTCTGAACACGCAGAGCGGACTGGCTCGGCGGTAGCTCGAAGGATGCTCGCCGGTTGGGAATCAGCTTCGAAGGATTTCGTAAAGGTCATGCCACGTGACTATCGGCGTGCGCTTGAGGAGCGGGCGGCAGCTGAAGCTCAGCTGGCCGATCAGGCGGTGAACCAGGATGGGTGAGGTTGGCGGATTCCTGAGAATCGACCGGGCCGGGTTCGTTACGCGAGACCCAGCTGAGCGTGTCGGTGACTATGACCAGTACTTCGACCTCCAGCCTGAGGAGAAGCTTCGAGAGCAGGGCGCTCGCTGCATGGACTGCGGCGTTCCGTTCTGTCATCAGGGCTGTCCGCTTGGCAACCTGATCCCCGAGTGGAACGACCTCGTCTATCGCGGTAAGTGGCGCGAAGCACTAGACGCTCTCCACTTGACAAATAACTTCCCCGAGTTCACAGGCCGAATCTGCCCAGCACCGTGTGAATCGGCCTGCGTATTGGCGATCAACTCAGACCCAGTAGCTATTGAGCAGATTGAGCTGTCAATCGTTGAGCGCGGTTTTGAGGAGGGCTGGATTGTTGCTGAGCCACCCGAGCATGAATCTGGCCGTCGCATTGCGGTGGTTGGCTCTGGGCCGGCTGGCTTGGCAGTTGCGCAGGAACTCCGCAGGCTTGGCCACGATGTAACCGTTTACGAGCGTGATGAATCGCCTGGTGGGCTGCTTCGCTACGGAGTGCCCGACGCGAAGCTGCCAAAGGGGATTATTGATCGGCGCGTCAAACTGCTCGAAGCCGAAGGCGTTGAGTTCCGCTGTGGAGTTGAGATCGGTGTTGACATTACGGTCGCTGAGCTTCGCGACGATTGCGATGCGGTTGTCGTAGCAACTGGTTCACGTGTTCACCGTGACATGGATGTCTCCGGGCGCGAAAACGGTGGAGTTCACTTCGCAATGGACTACCTCTACCAGCGCAATCGGGCAGTCGCTAGCGCTGCCGGACTCCCATATCGCGATCCAGAGCCGGGGCACGAGATCTCGGCAAAGGGTCGGCGCGTTGTCGTAATCGGCGGTGGAGACACTGGAATGGATTGCGTTTCAAACGCTCTGCGTGAAGGTGCGGCGGAAGTGACCCTGCTTGATGTCTATGGACAACTACCTGACTCCGGCCGCGACGCCGCAACTCCTTGGCCAATGTCGCCAAAGCGCACCGCTAGTACCTACGCGTTGCAGGAGGGTGGTGCACGCGAGTGGGGGACTGAGGTGACCGCCTTTGCAGGCGAGGATGGACGCTTGACTTCAGTGCAGACACGCCGAGTTGAAGGACCAAGCTCACGTGAGCTGACGCCAATCGAGGGAAGCGAGCAGACACTGCCAGCCGACCTTGCCTTGATTGCAATTGGCTTCACCCACACTGAGCACGGCGGACTGGTTGAGCAGCTCGGTATTGCTCTCGATCCACGCGGGAACATCAAGGCGCCCGTCTTCGGTGCTTCGCGGGATGGAGTATTCGCCTGTGGTGACGCCCGAGTTGGCCAGTCGCTCGTAGTAACGGCTATCGCTGAGGGACGAAAGTGCGCCCGAATGGTTAACCGCCACCTCGGTGGTGAGCCGACTTCAGCCGACCGCGATCGTCTCGCAATTCAGCCGGTAGCAGTTAAGCCTTTACAACGCTGAGGCGCCACCTTCAGTGAACTGTGACAAAGATCACGGTTCTGCTGTATGTTGGCGCGAGGTCGCCCAAAACCGGGCGCCATGGCGAAGAGGAGAACCAAGACCGTGAACCCCCGTTTCAGTCGTTTGGCGATTGCCCTTACCGCGTTGACTACCGCACTAGTTGCAGCTGGGCCGGCCACGGCTCGCACTGACTTTGCGGACCCGACGCGTGCCTTCAATATTCTCACTCCAGGTGAGGATGGGGCACTCGTGCCAACGGCACACTCCTTCGACCAAGCGAAGATGTACGACGCGCTTACGCCATTGCGTGGCAACGTAACGCTCCAGAACCTTCGCGGAACCCGCTACTTCAAGCCGGTTACATTCGGGATTACTGGAACGACGAAGACTGTCGTCAACTACAAGTCGACTAGCCATCCCGGTCTGACGATCGTCCGTGACTCGTTCAATGTTCCTCACATCAATGCTCGCACGCGAGCCGATGCAGCATTCGGAATGGGCTTTGTTGCTGCCGCTGACAGAAATGTTTTGATCGACTCGGGCCGTGGCCCAAGCTATGTGTCAGCACTTTCTGTTCCGGGCGTAAACGCCTTCGGCCTGATCACCAGTGCGACGAAGTTCACGCCAAGTGCTGAGACGCTCGCTTGGGTGCATGCGCAGGTTGAGACGTTCCGTAAGGCAAACGCTGGCAATCAGCAGGTCTATGACGACTTTAAGAACTATGTCGCCGGAATCAACCAGTGGTACTACAAGGTCGGCGGCAAGAGCCCGAAGAGCTATGCGGCATGGACGGTTGACGATGCTTTCGCGGCCTTCTCGTTCATCGGCTCAATCTTCGGTAACGGCGGTGGTAACGAGGTAAGTAACGCCAACTTCCTTGCCAAGCTTCAGGCTGAGTACGGTGAGGCCGAGGGCCTGCGCATCTTCCGTGACTTCCGTGAAGTTAACGACGCTGAATCACCAGTTTCATGGCGCGGTAGCTTCCCCCACAACGTTCAGCCAACTGGGCTGACGAATGCCGGGAGCCCAGGCTCTCCAGTAGTTGACGCCAACTCGCTCGATTCAAGTGTTGGTCGTAACGCTCAGGTAGCTGAGAAGGGCCCGAGGTATAAGCGCTATATGTCGAATGCGCTGCTTGTGCCGGCTACCCGTTCACTGACTGGCACGCCGCTCGCGGTGATGGGGCCTCAGCTCGGCTACTTCCACCCTGAAATCGTTCAAGAGGTAGATGTTCACGGTGGTGGCTATGACTTCCGCGGAGCGGTAGCACCGGTTGCTCCCTACGGTCTGATCGGTCGCAGCAAGGACTACGCATGGTCGCTTACATCGGCCAGCAACGACAACACCGATCAGTTCCTCGAGAAGCTCTGCGTGCCGGGCGGCGCATCCGAGCCGACGCGTGCAACCCGCACCTACCTGCGTAATGGCAGCTGCGTGGCGCTTATCCACAAGTACGCCGGCGACCTAGGCAGCGCCAGAACAAAGACGTACTTCTGGGAGTCGGTCCATGGACCAATCTCGGGCACGGTGCTCGTTGGGGGCAAGCCATACGCGGTCGCAAACGCAAGGGCTACACGCAACCGTGAGCCATGGAGCGCGCGGGCACTCGCTGATCTCACAACCGCGCAGGTCAAGGACGAGACCAGCTTCTACAAGGTTGCCAATGAGTTCGAGACAACCTTCAACTGGCACTATGCCGATAACAAGAAGATCTGCTTCTTCAGCTCAGGTCGCTTGCCTGTAAGGGCAACCGGCGTGGACGCAAGCCTTCCGACGCTCGGTACCGGTGCCTATGACTGGAAGGGATTCATCACCCAGGCGCAGCACGCGCATGGTTGTAACCCAGCGAAGGTCACGGGGAACACCGTTTCTGACCTGATCCTCAACTGGAACAACCGTCCAGCCAAGGATTGGGGCGCAGCCGACGATGAGTGGGGCTATGGCCCAGTTCACCGCATGGCGCTGTTCCAGAGGCTCTTCAGGCTGAAGGGCAGCAAGGTTGACCTCAACGATGTCGTTGGTGTGATGAACCAGGCAGCGACTGAGGATGGTCGCGCAGTTCTCACATGGCCGATCATCAAGCGAGTCCTTCGTAGCGCTGATGATGCTCCGGGTGGCGCTACGAGTAACGCCGGCAAGGTATTCACGGCTATTGACGACTGGGTTACAAACCATGACGCCAGCCGCCTTGATGCAGCGCTCGACGGCAAGTTCGACTTCCCAGGCGTGTCGGCCTGGGAGAAAGCATGGCCAAAGATCGGCAAGGCAGCCATTCGCGGACGACTGTCAGAGCAGGCAACCAACGAGTTGCTTGACATGGTCGGTACCGGCGGTACGAGTGGCCCCGGCCCACTGTCCGGCTATGTATCGAAGGATCTGCGATCCATACTTGGTGATACCGATGCCCCGGGTGTAGCCAATATGTTCCACTTTGGCTACTGCGGTGCTGGCAACGTTGCCGCCTGTAGGGAAGATCTATGGGATGCGGTTGAAGTTGCAGCTACTGAGCTGACCGCCGCCGATGCGTTTAACACCAGTGAAGCAGCACTCTGGCTCGGAAGTGCAGCTGCGGAGCGGATTAGCTTCAAGCCGCTCAACCCAGGCGGAACGATGCGCTGGACGAACCGTCCGACCTACCAGTCGGCGATCTCGTTCAACGGTCACCGCTGAGACTGGAGATAACGGAATGGGCGAGGGCCCGGTTGCTCAAAGCAGCCGGGCCCTTTTTCGTTCTATCGATTGAATTACGGCTGAGTGCCTAGCAGTTAGGTACGATGGGCGGCGGAATAAGGAGAAAACAATGTCGAAGCCACTTCCAAAGACAGCAATTATCGGGGCTGGATCCTCAGGGATTACAGCCCTTAAGGCGCTTGCCGAGCGGGGCTTCGATGTAACTGCCTACGAGTCGTCCGACAGGGTCGGAGGCAATTGGGTCTTCGGCAATAGCAACGGGACTAGTGCTGCCTACAAGTCGCTGCACATCAACACCTCGCGTGAGCGGATGGAGTACTCGGATTTCCCGATGCCAAAGGAGTACCCAGACTTCCCCCATCACTCGCACATCGCTGAATACTTCGAGGGCTACGTTGACCACTTTGGGCTCCGCGAGAAGATTCGCTTTGAGACTTCGGTTGCTAGGGCTGAAAGGTCTGACGATGGAGTTTGGGCGCTAGCCGACAGCAGTGGCACCGTTGAAAACTACGACATGCTGCTGGTAGCTAATGGTCACCACTGGGACCCACGCTGGCCTGAGCCGGCGTTCCCTGGGAGCTTCGATGGTCTCGAGATGCATGCCCACTCCTATATCGATCCGGACATCTTCCGCGGCAAGAAGGTCGTTGTCTTGGGCATGGGTAACAGCGCGATGGACATTGCCGTTGAGGCCAGTTATGTGTCGGACGGTGTTGTACTAGCGGCTCGTCGCGGTGCGCATATTCTGCCCAAGTACGTTTTTGGCAAGCCGCTTGATCAGGTCCTTAAGCCCAACCCGCGGATTCCATGGCGGGTTCGTCAGGTTGGACTCTCAGCAATTCTTAGAAGTCAGATTGGAAAGGTCGAGAATTACGGCATGCCAAAGCCTGATCACAAACTTGGTGATTCACATCCGACTATCTCCGACCAGATCCTGTCTCGAATCACTCACGGCGAAATCACATGTAAGCCAAACATTGCCGAACTGAAGGGCGACCGAGTCAAATTCAGTGATGGCAGTGAAGTAGAAGCCGATGTGATCGTTTACTGCACCGGATACAAGGTGTCTTTCCCATTCTTTGACGAGAGCTTCATCTCCGCCGACGACAACGACCTGCCGCTGTTCAGGCGCGTGTTTAAGCCTGAGATCCCAAACCTGGCCTTTATCGGCCTGTTGCAGCCTCTTGGCGCGGTTATGCCTCTCTCTGAAGCACAGGGGCGCTGGGTGGCTTCCTATCTGCGCGGTGAGTACGCATTACCAAGCCAGGCAGCGATGCGCGTTGATATCGATCGCGAGCGTGACCGGATGTTCAAGCGCTACGTGAAATCAAAGCGGCACACGATGCAGGTCGACTTTGATGATTACCTCTTCCACCTTGAGGCTGAGGTGCGCGAAGGTTCAGTACGCGCCGCCGAAGTCGGCTTTGCTCTGCCGGTTCGATCAAGGGTGTCAAGCAGCGCAGCAGCAGCCTGAGCGCATCGTTCCCGATCACCGCTTGCTGCGTAAGCCTCAGATCGATGTGAAGCGACGGGGTCGCGAACATTTTCAGAGGAAATGTTCGCAATTTCCGCGTGTTTTCGCTCGCTACTCCGAACTCTTGGGGCGACTTCTGTGTCCAGAGAACATACGCACTGCATTGGCCCCAAGCGCCAGCATGAACTGCAATTTGAAAGCGACGAATTCGCGTGGCAACAAGCAAGGAAACTCCATTCACAGAAGCACGGGTTAGTCGTCCGGCGATCCCGCGGCGTCGCAGCGGACCTGTTCAGTCAATTCGGCCAGGTGGCAACGATCTGCTGCTAGACATCGTTCGGCAGGAGGCAGGTTCGGTTCTGGCCGTTGCAAGGCGATTCAGCCTCTGTGCTGATGATGCTCACGATGCATATCAGCGGGCGATGGAGATTCTCATTAAGCGCATCGAATCGCTTGATCCTTCAACTGCTGGTGCGTGGCTTCGTACCGTCGTAAAGCACGAGGCGATGGCCGTACGGGCTGATCGCATGAAGGCGCTGTCAAGCGAAGAGCTTGAGGTTGAGGCAGTGGCCGTGGGCGCAGACCCATCGATTCGGAGCGAGCGATTCGCTCGATTAGCAGCTGCAGCCGAGGCACTTGACCAGCTCAAACCGCATGAGGCAGAGGCGCTACTTCTCAAAGCGCAGGGTCTCAGCTACGACGAGATTGCTGAACATCGCGGCTGGACGTACACGAAGGTCAACAGGCTGTTGAGTGAGGGTCGTCAGGCCTTCCGGGAACGGGTTGAGTCAATTGAGAAGGGCGCTGAATGCGAGCGGCTAGAGCCACTTCTCTCAAAGGTTGCCGATGGTGAGGGGCGCGTGCGAGATCGACGCTCAGTCGCCGCCCATCTTCGGCGCTGCGGAAGCTGCCGAAAGCAGATGCGGTCTGAACTCGAACGCAGCCACGGCTTTGCTGCGCTGGCGCCGTTTGCGGCTATTGCAACGGTCAGCCAGAGCGGATCAATTGGGCGACCCTGGGAAGTTGCCATTGGTTGGCTTGGTGATCGACTGCTCGGAGGAGCAATCAGGGTGCAGACGGCCGCTGAGGCGGCTGCGGCCGGCAAGATCGCTGCCGTGGCGGCTACCGCTGCCGCAGTAGCTGGCGGTGGAGTGGCAGCTGAGAAGGCTCTCCAGCATCAATCGGTGGCACCGAGGCCGGCGGTTCATTCGGTTGCCTACGAGCGTTCGACGGGCGGAGCCGAATCAACTGCTGGTTCGGCGAGATCATCAGCCGGTACTGCGCCTGAGCCGTCGACTGCCCCTGCGGCACCGACTGCCGAACAGCCAGTAAAACCAACATCGCCTGCAGAGCCGGTGCAGTCCGATTTTGATGCCTTAGCTAGCTCAAGTGCAGCCCGCGGGGCCGGTCAAGAGCAGACGCCAGCGCAGCAAGTCCAGGCCGCCTCCACAGCCGCTCAGCCTAAGCAACCTTCAACAGCCAATTCTCAAGGATCGGAGTTCTCGCCATGAGGCAAACAGCAGTGCGACTTCAAATTTTACTGGCAGCAACGTTGGCCGTTATCGGGCTAGCTGCGCCAGTAGCGACGGCAGGAACCTACGATGTGCTCGCCTGTGATGCCGCCGGCGGGACGAACCACTCTTGGCGTGCAGATGTTCCGAATCAGCAACTTTTCGTCTCCAGGCAGTGGTGCCCGGCGATCGGCGAGAACGGTGGCTTTGGAGTCAGGCCAACTGTGGTGACGCTGAACGCGCCGCAGCTTTCGAGCGCTTGGTGGCGGTTCGAGGCTCCGGCAGGAACGACGATCAGCGGAGTCGACTGGGGTGGCAGGCAGATGACGGCCGGGGCCGGCTGGGCGACAAGAATTCAGAGCAGCCGCGGAACGCTCTCTGGATGCGGTCCGAGCACCAAGAACTGTCTGAAGGCGTGGAGCGGTGGTTCAAACCTTGAGCACTTTGAGACCGGCGGTGCCCAGTGGCTCCGTGTTGGAGTTCTTTGCCTTGCCGTCAGAGGATGCGCGACTTCAGACGGTCATGGTAAGGCTCTAGCTGACTCTGCAACCTCGTTTGCCAGAGTTAGAATTCGGGACGATTGGCGACCCGACCAAACGGCCGGCGGTGCGGGCTGGTCTGCGGACTGGATTCGTCCTGGCGCAGAATTTACCTCGCGTGCAACCGACGCGAGTGGCATTAGCGAGTTGAGGCTCGAGGTCGATGGCATCACCGTTAGCCGCAACCGCTACAGCTGCGATTTCACTCGTCCTCAGCCATGTGAAGCTGAACGAGCTGCCAACTTCCGCTTACCGACTGACAATTTCGCGGATGGTCGTCATACGGTTGCACTAGTAGCCGTTGATGCGGCGGGTAACGCAACAAGTCGGCAGCGCGAGATTGGCTTTGACTCCCATCCACCTGCAGCGCCAAGCGCGCCTTCGGTCGAGGGCCGAGGCGGCTGGAGCTCAAATCGCCACTTCAATCTCCACTGGCAGATCCCGCTGAATGATTCAGTAGCGCCGATTGCGGCGACATCTCTGACTGTCTGTAATCGAACTGCTGAGACACCAAGCTGTCTTCCGGAGAGTCGAGTGATCAGCGATTCATCGGGATCCTCAACTGCCTCGGTAGACCTTCCTTCGGATGGCGAATGGGAGGCTAGGATCTCATTCGAAGACGCTGCAGGTGGATCTGACCCTCGTGCGCAATCGCCCGCAGCTTTGCTCCGTTACGACGCTGCTACGCCTGGGCCAGGTGAGATTGTTGTCCCAAATCGTTGGTTAACTCGGGAGGCGGCAAGGGTTGCGCATGCCAGCATCGGACTGCTTGAGGGAGTCGATGCTCCGCTTTCGGGTGTCCAAGGCTGGGCGCTCGGACTCGGAACGACGCCTGGGTTGACCGCGGAAACGTTCGGTGAGCGAGCTTCGCTTGCTCTTGGTGACCTGCCAGAGGGACTCACGGAGGTTCGAGCGCGCGCAATCAGCGGATCAGGAGTAGCGTCGCGATCAATTGCCACCGCTGTCGTCCGGATTGACCAGTCGGCGCCAGATCTGGATCTATCCGGGGGTGATCAGGTTGAATGGAATACCGGTCTCGTGCAGCTGGTGGCGCGAGGGCGCGATCAGCTGCATCTGTCAGGTATGAACCCCGACCCGTCCGGTGATCCTAATCTAGGTGCGCTCGTCTCAATTTCAGTCGATGGTGCAGTCGTCGCCAGTGAAGAGGGAGCTGAAGCGACGGCAACTCTGGCTGAGGATGGCATTCATCTGGTTGTTGCACAGGCGCGCGATGCAGCTGGGAATCGGGCAGGTTCCAAGGCGATGACGATTCGGGTAGATCGCAGCGCGCCGGAAAGGGTCCGATTTCTCCCACAGGATGATGCCGACCCACGAATTGTTCGAGTCGACGCCTCGGACTCGACCTCTGGACTCGAGTCGGTCGGGATAGCCATAAGGCCAATCAGTGGTGGCGACTGGCGAGAGCTTCCGACATCGCTTAGTGGCAGTAGGGCTACTGCGACGCTTGATGACAGCAAAATGCAAAATGGGCTTTGGGAGCTTCGGGCCGTAGCGAAGGACCATGCTGGAAACACCACAGTTA
>Ga0194044_10001481_pt1 | contig 11951 bp, 7 predicted proteins | sample JunL4417m_MetaG_FD_155460 | JGI IMG/M metagenome (GOLD analysis project Ga0194044, IMG submission 155460) | Anoxic zone freshwater microbial communities from boreal shield lake in IISD Experimental Lakes Area, Ontario, Canada - Jun2016-L442-17m | ecosystem: Environmental > Aquatic > Freshwater >...
CTCTATATCTTAATTCTTAATTCTTAATTCTTAATTCTTAATTCTTAATTCTTAATTCTTAATTCTTAATTCTTAATTCTTAATTCTTAATTCTTAATTCTTAATTCTAAATTCTTAATTGCTCTTAAATCTCTTACTCTAAAATCCATCCGCGACAATCCGCCCAATCCGTTCTTATCCGCGTTCCATTTCCTTCCTCTTTCGTGTTTTCCTGTTTTAGTGCTTTGGTGGTAAATCTCTAAGACCTAATACTCTCTTGCTCTTTGTCTAAAAAAACATCCGTGTAAATCAGTTTCATCAGTGATCATCCGCGTTCTATTAAAATCAGTGTAAATCAATCTTTATCAGTAAAATCAGTGTGCCATTCTTTCCAACAACTGACAACTATCAACGAGAAACTAACAACTAAATTTCTCTTGCATCTTAAATCTATTACCACTAATTTTCCCATAACTAAATCAAACAACTATAAACGATACTTATACTTTATTTTTTATTATTAAATAAAGAACAAACTATAGATTAACTTATTCTCCTTTAAAACTTTAAATTAGGAGTAAACAAATGAAAGTAAGAAGTATCTTTATCCCTGTATTTTTATCACTAATCGCAATACTGTTTTATTCTTGCGAAGACTCATCAGTCAGCAATAATAGCAATGCAACCGTTAGCGGTACGGTCAGAGGTTCGTTGAACTATCCACTAAGCAACGTAACAATATCAACACAGGGAAAATCCACCCTCACTGCAGTAAACGGAAAGTTCTCCATCTCTAACATCAGCCTGCCGTGTGATTTATTCGTATCAGACACACTGCATAAATATCAAATCCTTTACAAAAACGTAAATTCATCAAGCGACCTGACAATCGGGCTCCCTGTTAATTTAAACGACGGATTAGTTACCTACAGCCTTGTCGTGAATCTTCCTCCATCCACTCCCCCGCACGTCGGGAAAGTTTTCTTTATGGACGACGAAAGTAATATAATGGGAGTTCAGGATGCGTCAAATACCACAAGCATAAATGTCAACGCTCCTGCAAACGTACCTATGAAAGGTAAAGTTTACGTAATCACGTACACAAGAAATCCAGCAATGCATATAACCAACTTTAATTACTTCGCTACAAAATCAGACGTCACCTTAGTCCCTGGTACAAACAATGGAATAACATTCGGCCAGAGCGAACTGATGCCTGTAACTGAAGACACAGTCAACTACATAGTAACACTTCCTTCAGGGAGTTTAGGAGGATATTATGCATATATGTTAAACTTCTACAACAAACGAATGAGTTATTACTCAAACTATCTTGCGCTGGAAACCTTCCAGATGCCATCAGGCAACACTCCTCTGCTCATTCCAAACAATCTCCCGATAGACTTTACTCCGATATTATTCTCCTACTCATCTGGAGCCTTCGGAAACGCAAACCAGATTTACGCACTGCCGAAAACTGGAACAAACGTACCCGTCAACCTGTCATCAGTTCCAACAGTACTGTCTCCGCAGGACTACGCCCTTAACGTTGACGTAAACACAACATTCAGTTTTCAGAAACAACCAATATCAAACGTAATCACATACACAGTCTCAGATTCAGCCAGCGGCCAAAAATATGCACTCTGCACAACTGACAACAGCATAACACTCAGCCAGATGTCACAAATGCTAAGCCTCTCACCATCAAAACTATATTCATATGAAATAAACCAGGTAGGAGTAAACATCACCACCGTCGGCGATTTACTAGCCAACGCCCGTACACCCGCTTCATTCAGCGGAACACCACCATCAAGATATTTCAGTACAAAACCATAGAATATAAAACCAAAAACCCCCTTCAACCAAAAGGGGGTTTCTGTTTTAATACTCACTTGTTATCAACTTACAACTAACAACCATCAACGATTATATTCAGGACTTACCTTCTCCACCACCATCTCCATCAGCACTTCCACCTCCTTCGCATTATCCACCGCAGGGTCATCACTCTCCTTAATCTCTTCCAGCACCTCAAACACAAAACACTCAGCCCCCAGCTCATTCCAGTCCTTCTGCAGACTCTTGCTCTTATGCCCGCCCAACTCCAGTTGAAACTTATGCCTGTTCCATATCTTATCCAGATTCATACTGCTCCCCACAAACACCTTCCCGCTCTTCACATTCCTAATCTGAAACACACCCATCGGAAACTTTAACAGCTTATACTCATCCTTCATCTCTTTCTTTGTCTTCATAATAGAATAATTGATTTATATAAAACTACAACAATATCATAAAAGAATCATACCAAATCACCGCCACAGCTCTTACCCTAAAAACAATCAGTGTAAATCAGTCTCATTCAGAATATCAATATTCTTTTCATCAATCGTTGTCATTCCTGCAATGTTCTTGAGCAGGATCAGTGTGCCATCTCTTGTTCTTAATTCTGAACTCTTAACTTTTAACCTTCTTCTCAAACCACCCATACATCGTCGGTATTAGCACCAGCGTCAGAAACGTTGACGTAAACAACCCGCCCACTACCACTGTCGCAAGAGGTCTCTGTATTTCCGAACCCGGCCCCGTTGCATAAAGCATCGGAATTAAACTGAATATCGCAATCGATGCCGTCATCAGCACAGGTCTTAATCTGTCATTGCATCCCTTGATTATCGCCTCGTGAAGTTCCATCCCGTCCTGCCTTAACTGCGATATGTAAGACACAATCACCAATCCGTTCAGAACTGCCACACCGAACAACACTATAAACCCTACCGATGCAGGTACCGATAAATACAACCCCGATATGTACAGCGCAAACACCCCGCCTATCAGCGCAAACGGAAGGTTCGAAATTACAAGCAGTGCAAGTCTCAGCGATTTAAACGTAAGGAACAGCAATGTTAAAATTATCAGTATCGATACAGGCAGTATGATTAATAACTTCGCCATCGCCCTCTGCTGATTCTCAAACTGTCCGCCCCACGTCGTGTAATATCCAGCAGGAAGGTTTATCTTCTTCCTTATCTTTTCCTTTGCCTCCGATACAAACGTGCCGATGTCTCTGTCCTTCACGTTCATTTCAATCCCTATTCTCCTCTGCCCGTCCTGTCGGCTTATCTGCACAGGTCCCTGCGATACGTTTATGTTCGCAAGCTGACTCAAAGGTACATTATATCCATTCGGCGACGGCACAAGTATATTCCCCACCTGCTCAATCGAGTTTCGGTGCTCTTCGGGAAAACGCACCACCACATCAAAAGATTTATTCTCTTCGTAAAGTTGCGTCGACGCCATTCCGCCAACTGCTATTTCCACTACCTTCAGCACATCGCTCACGTTCAGTCCGTAACGCGAAATCTTTTCCCTGTCAACGTTTACCGAAAGGTACGGCTGTCCCGCAACCCGCTCCACCACTATATCAGTCGCTCCTCGTATTCCCGAAACTACTTTCGATATTTCCTCTGCCTTATCTTTCAGCAAATCAATGTCATCTCCGAAAAGTTTTATTATCAGTTGTGCCTTCGTCCCCGCTACAAGTTCGTCTATCCTGCATTGTATCGGCTGACTGAAACTGAATACTATTCCCGGTATCGAAGCAAGACTGTCACGCATCATATTCACCATCTCTTCATTATCGTTTGTAGTCTTCCACTGGTCTCTCGGCAGAAATATTCCCGTAAACCCCGTCTTGTCTATTCCGCGTGCTTCCACTGATATTCCCGTCTGTCCTGTTCTTGAAATCACCATCTTCAGTTCAGGAAATTTCTTCACCGTCTGTGCAATCTGTTTGTTTATCTCAAGCGATTTATCCAGCGAAACTTCAGGCAGCAACTGCACATCCATATCAAAAGCACCCTCATCCATCACAGGTATAAATTCCGTGCCGAGTCTCGGTATCAGGAACAGAGTTACAATAAATAAAACCACCGCAACACTCAGCACTGCATACTTCTTCTTCAGCGACCAGTACAACTGCGGTAAATATACCTTCTTTGCAAAACGCATTATCACACTTTCCTTCTCTGCTCCCGCCTTTAGTATCACAGACGACAGAGAAGGTATCACGAATATCGAAAGCAGCATCGAAGACAGCAAAGCAATCGCAACCGTCAGCGCAAGCGGCGAAAACATCTTCCCCTCAAGTCCTTCAAGCGAAAGTATCGGCAGGAAAGTCACTGCAATTATCAGTTCGCCAAGTATACTCGGCTTTCTTACTTCAATCACAGACTTCAGTACTGTAAGTATTTTGTTATCGCCTTCCTTCGATTCACTCAAATGCCTCTGCACATTCTCCACCTGTATGATTGTAGCATCTATAATCATCCCTATCGAAATCGCCAGACCTCCCAGCGACATCAGATTAGCATCAAGCCCCGTTAACTTCATCACTATAAACGTCATGAATATCGAAGACGCAAGAGCTATGATTACAATCACTGCTCCGCGGAAATTCCTCAGAAGTAAATAAAGTATTATAATAACGAATACCACTCCCTCTATCAGCGCCTTCGTTACAGTTTTTATACTGCTGTTCACAATATCGCTTCTGTCGTAATAAGGAACTAACTTCACGCCCTTCGGCAGAACATTACTTCCGTTTATTTCTTCCACCTTGTCCTTTATCTTCTGCACCACTTCTCTTCCGTTCTCTCCCTTTAGCATCATCACTATCCCGCCAACCGCCTCGTACTTTCCGTTTATCATAGAAGCTCCCTGCCTTACTGCCTCGCCTATCTTCACTTCCGCCACATCCCTTATAAACACAGGCGTTCCGTTCACTGCCTTCAGCGTAATACTTCTCAGGTCATCTTCCGTCTTCAGAAGCCCCACTCCTCTCACTATGTACTGCGTCGAGTTCTTATCAAGTATATTCCCGCCAACGTTCTTGTTATTCTTCTGTATCGCTGCAAACACATCTTCAACACTAAGGTTGTACTTAATCAGTTTCTCGGGCTCAACAAGCACCTGATACTGTTTAAAGTATCCGCCGAATGAATTTATTTCGTTCACACCCTGAACACTCTTTAGTATCGGCGCAACAACCCATTCCTCCACAGTCCTCAGATTTGTAAGGTACTGCAGTTTCTCCTTCTCATCATTCGGCATATTTCCTTCAAGCGTAAACTGGTATATCTCTCCCATCGCCGTAGCCACAGGGCCCATTTCCACTTCCACTCCTTCAGGTACTTTCTGCTTTGCTTCCTGTATCCTTTGAAACACAAGGTTACGCGCAAAGTATATATCCACATTATCCTTAAACACCAGCGTTATCACTGAAAGTCCGAACTTCGTCACAGACCGCATCTGCACAAGGTCTGGCACTCCACGCAGTGAGTTCTCTATCGGAAACGTCACAAACCTTTCTATCTCCAGTGCCGAAAGTCCCGGCGCCTTTCCCATTATCTCCACCTGCACATTCGTCACATCAGGGAATGCATCAATCGGCAATCTCGTGTATGCGTAAATCCCCAGCCCGATTATCAGCGCACAGAATACGAGTACGTAATTCCTGTACTCAAGTGTTACAGATATAATTCTCTCAAGCATACTATTCCCCTTCCCCGAATGATTCCTTCAGCAGTTCCGACTTCAGTTCAAACACTCCGTTCGTCACTACTTTATCGCCTGCCTTCAGCCCCGAAACTATCTCCGCCCTGTCTTCCATCTCAAGCCCCGTCTTAACTTCCACCTTCCTGAACGTACTGTCATTCTCCTGCACGAAAACAAAACTCTGCTCGCCGTCCTTAAACAGCGCCGAAGACGGCAGGAACAATCCCTTCCTGCTTTCCGCAAGTTTCATTATCAGTTCGCCGAACATCTGCGGCAGTAATCTGTTCCTCGGATTGTTTATCTTCGCCCTTATCTTTATCGTCCTCGTCTTCTCGTCTATCAACTGCCCCTTGTATGTTATGTCGCAAAGAAAAGTTTCATCTGGCAGCGACGGAGTCTTAAACTCACACGACTTTGCACTACCTATCTTGTTAAAATCACTCTCATAAACCTGACCGTCCACAAGCAGCGACCTCGTGTTCAGTATCTTAAACGCTATCGAAGAAGATTCCACATACTGACCCACAACCACATTCCGCTCCACTATCACTCCGCTAATCGGCGACTTAATCGCAAGGTCTCCCGCAGAATGCAAATCGTTCTTATCGTTCACAATGTCATCATCCTTCAGCCCTATCGAATGTATCTTCTTATCCATCGAGTTAAACTCCGCAATTGCCTTTTCCCACTCTGCCTTCGCGGCTATCAGGTTCTTCTGCGAACCCGCATCCTGCTCCGCAAGTTTCTTCTGCCTGCCGTATTCCTGCTCAGTAAAACTCAGTGTAGTCTTCGCCTTCAGGAAGTCCGCCTTCAGCACTCCAATCTCAAGCCCCTCTATCAGCATCAGTGTCTGCCCCGCTACTACGTTCGACCCTATGCTTGCAAACACCTTCTTCACCCTTCCAGCCACAATCGGACCCACCTGTGCCTCGTTGTTCTGGTCAGTCACTATCACCGCAGGAATCTTTATGTACCCGCTGAACTGCTCCTCTTTCAAAACTACGGTCTCAAGGTTTATCATCTCCTGGGATTCTGTTGAAACCATCACAGTCTCCTTCTTTTCTTCTTTCTTTTCTTCCTTCTTTCTTTCAGTATTATCTGTCTGTACTTTCCCGCATCCTGCGAGTATTCCCGATATAAACAATATTAATAATATATTTTTCATTATTGTGCTCATTTTTAAAATAGTTTTCTGCCGATTGATTTCTCCAGCTCAATTAAGTTCAGGTTGTAATCTTTCAGTGCCGTCACAAAACTTTCCTTTGCCGTTATCATCGTCTGCTTTGCCTGCAAAAACTCTATGTACGTTATCTCGCCTATTCTGTAACTCGCATTCGCCACCCTGAAAATCTCTTCCGACTCGGGAATCAGCGTACTCCTGAAAAGTGTTATCTGCTTCTCGCTGTTCTTCAGGTTAATGTATGCCTTCCTTGCCGTACTCAGTATGTTCAGGTGTGCCTCGTCATATTCATTCTCGGAAATCCTAATCTCCGCATCGGCTTCCTTCACCTTCCCCTTCTGGTCAAAAAGAAACCACAGCGGCACCGAAATCCCAAGGTTAATCCCGTAGTAATCATTCACACCGTTTATCGCCTGTGTTTTATACCCCACAATAAAATCGGGAAGGTAAGAACTTATCGCTACCTTCTTCCCAATCTGCGAACCCGTTTTCTTCAGCCCCGAAAGATAAAGCACTGGATTCGTCTTCAGCGTCCTCTGCATCACCGTCTCAGGACTTTCATTAAACGGAACATAAACCAGCGAGTCAGTCAGCACGGGCTCGTAATCCCCGTACCCGTTCTTTATCCCCATAGCAAAAAGCAAATCCGTCACCGCAATCCTGTACTGATTCTTCAGCACCTCAAGGTTATTCTGTGCCTGTGCAAACTGCACGTCCGCAGTCAACTTCTCCAGATTAGTCGCCTCGCCAAGATTAAACCGAATCGTCGACTTCCCCCTGAACTCATCCGCCACTGCAAGATTCTCCTCCGCCACCTTCACCAGCGACTGCCTCGCAAGAAGCGAAACGTATGCCTTCCGCACCTCGCTCAGCACATTCAGCCCCTCCACGTCATTCTCTGCTTTGATAATGTCTATCGCACTGTTCAACTGCTCACCCTTGTAAATCGTCTTCAGCGGAAACTCAAACTCCTGATTTATCTCCAGACTTCTCTCCTCGAAATTGCTAAGCCCCGTACCGTTCGGGACAAAATCGTACGAAAGCGAAAGTTCGGGCATCTTCGGAGAAACCCCCGAAAGATACTTCCCCTCCGCAGACGCAACCCTGTTCAGACCCTTCTTCAGCGAAAGGTTCTGCCCCTTAGCAATGCGTTCAGCATCGGAAATACTCATCCTCTGCGGAAGAATTTCCTGTGCAGTGATACTTATAAATGTGAACATTAAAAATATCACACATAAAATATGTTTCATATTATATATTGAAAATTAATGATAATGTAAATTGCCCTGTAGAAAGAGCAGGAATAAAATAGAAGTGTCTAAATCAGGAAAGTACTGTGGAGAATGTTGATGTCAACATCCGTAATCGGCTTATGTGAATTGTATAATTGTGTAGTGAAAAACTCGCTTGGTAAATTAACCTGAAAAGATAAAGCAACCATCGGAACAAACAAACTATGAGCATTAAAATCATCTACGCACGGATTCTCAGGCTTTGCACATTCCACAATATCGCAGAAATCGTGTGAATCGTGTGCGTGCTGGTCTGGTGTAAACATATCCAGTTCAGAATGAACGAACAGAAACCCAATCACAAACAGCACCGACAAACTTATTATATGATAACGCTTTTTCATCATTCCCCAAAGATACCTACATTCCCCCACTTTTTAAAGTTAAAAAAGATACCACATCATTACCCATTCCATTTCCTTCCTCTTTCGTGCTTTGGTGCTTTAGTGTTTTCGTGCTTTCGTGCTTTAGTGCTTTGGTGGTAAACTCTTTAAATTCTTAATTCATAATTCTGAACTCTGAATTGCTCTTAATCTCTTACCCTAAAAAACATCCGTGTAAATCCGCCCAATCGTCTCTTATCCGCGTTCTATTCCTTTTTCGTGTCTTTCGTGTATTTAGCGGGAAAATCTCTTGCTCTCTCCTCATTTATAATTGATAATTTACAATTAATAATTGCTCTTTCAAACTGCAACTGCTCCTGCCACTCCCTATTGCCTTAAAAGTTATCGTATATTGTTGTGGCACATTATTTATGTATTATTTTTACACAATATTTTTCATAAATTATACACTGATATTATTGCAAATATCCCTTTTACTGAATACCATGCGGAATATTTTGTATTGACTAAATTGATTGCTTCAGATTGCATGAATAACCATATCGTTAATGTCAACGATATAAACTAAATTATTAAAACAATGGAATCAAATTCGCAAATCATCATTTATCAAACCGAAAACGGACAGACAAAATTAGAAGTCCGCTTAGAAAATGAAACCGTTTGGCTCACTCAAAAACTAATGGCAGAGTTATTTCAAACAACCGTTCCCAATATTAATATTCACCTCAAAAATATCTATGAAGAAGGTGAATTAGACGAAAAGGCAACTATTAAGGATTTCTTAATAGTTCGTTTAGAGGGAAATAGAGAGGTAAGCCGTAATATTGATTACTACAACCTCGATGCTATTATTTCTGTCGGTTACAGGATAAAATCAAGCGTTGCTACTCGTTTTCGTCAATGGGCTACACAGCATATCAAAGAGTTCATCGTTAAAGGCTTTGTATTGGACGATGAACGCCTCAAAAACCCTGAACAGCCATTCGATTATTTTGAGGAATTACTCAGGCGTATTCAGGATATTAGAACCTCCGAAAGAAGGTTTTACCAAAAAATTACTGATATATACGCCACCAGCGTCGACTACGACCCAACCCTCGACACAAGCATTCTATTTTTCCAAACCGTTCAAAACAAAATGCATTGGGCTGTTATCGGAAAAACAGCAGCCGAAATAGTTTCAGAAAGAGCCAACAGTAAAAAACCTAATATGGGCTTAACCACATGGAAAGGCACAAAACCACGTAAGCTGGATGTCGCTATCGCTAAAAACTATTTAAACGAAGAAGAACTGCTCGCACTAAATAACCTCACAGAACAATACCTTATTTTTGCCGAAGGACAAGCACTGAGAAGAATACCAATGTACATGAAAGATTGGATTGATAAATTACACGGTTTCCTTTCCTTAAACGACAGAGAAATACTAACACATGCAGGCAAAATATCACATCTTTTAGCAATCGATATTGCAGAAAAAGAGTATGATAAATATCACGAGTTACAAGTGAATAATTATCTGAGTGATTTTGACAAAGAAGTCAAAAAAATTGAAGCCGCAAAACCAAAAAGAATTACAACCAAAAAGAAAAATAGAAAATGAATAACATACATACACAAAAACTTGAACTTACATGATTTAGCAATGTCGTTTATCCTCATCACTGCTCTTATATCTCTTTGCCACTGCTACTGCAACTTTGTCACTTCATCACCACATCACTAAGACTCCCCTCCTCGGAGGGGTGGACGCCTTGGCGGACGGGGTGGGTAAACTCATTCACTTTCTCACCGCATCACTTCATCACTATGACTCCCCTCCTCGGAGAACGTCCGCTGTGGCGGATGAATTGCTCTTAATCTCTTTCTCTTAATTCTGAACTCTGAATTGCTCTTAATCTCTTACCCTAAAAACAAATCAGTGTAAATCAGTCTCTTTCAGCTCTAATCAGTGTGCCATCTCTTGCTCTTACCCTAAAAACAAATCAGTGTAAATCCGTCTAATCAGTGACAATCCGCGTTCTAATAAAATCAGTGACAATTAAAATCAGTGCAAATCAGTCTCTTTCAAAAATATCAGTGTGCCAATCTCTTTCTATCAACGAATATGCTTCCCTATTATCTCTTCCAGCAAATCGATGTCGAGTATTTTAGTGTATATTTTAAACAGGATATTATTACAAACGTTTAAAATAATTTTATCTAACATAAAAAGGTTGTCGCGAATGCCCACAAAGGATATTTCAGGGCTTGCTGTTTACTTAATAAAACAAGCAAAAGAAAACTTATTTTGAAAGAATCATCTTCTTTGACGTTGTAAAACTCTTACCGTCTGTACCAACTGCCTTCATCTGACAGAAATATGTACCTGAAGATAAAAGTGATGCGTCAATGTTAGCAGTATGATAACCGGCAGATTCCTGTTTATTCATTATGTTTATAACTTCTTTGCCGCTGATGTCATACAACTTAATAGTTACTTTGCTGTCAACAGGAAGACTGAAATCTATCTTAGTTGAAGGATTGAACGGGTTTGGATAATTCTGAGACAATTCATATTCCGAAGGAACACCTATATTTACTTCACCTGAAAGATTATGATATTCATAATTACCGTTATAGTCTGTTTGCTTTAATCTGTATTTATATTTACCTGTATTAAGATTGGCGTCCGTGTAGGAATAAACCTTTTCACTGTTTGTATTACCATAACCTTTTATGAAGGATACTTTTACATAATTGCCGTTAAAAGGCGCTCTTTCAGCATCAAATCCATTATTGTTAATTTCTTTTGACGTTTTCCACGTTAGCTTTACGTTTCTTTTATCAACAGAATAAGTAAAGCTTTCCATTGCAACAGGAAGCGGCGAATCCACCGAACCCAAAGAAATGTATGCACCGTTTGGAATGCTTGCAGAATTGACAGTAAAATTTGTTCCGGCGATTGTTCCGTTAATAACTGTACCGCTTGCGAACGAAGCCTCAATTGTAGATACAACCAGTCTGAGAGCTGCAATGTTAGAAACGGTAAGAGTGGATAAATTGAAATCTATTTTTCCTGTAAGGCCTGCCGATTTATTAGTTTGAAATTTCCATACTCTATTGATACGGCTGTTGGCACCTGAGGGTACATCTGAACTTGTAAAAGTTAAGTCTAATCCGTTATTTCCGAATAAAACGTTTTCGTCGTTAATAATATTTGTATTTGATAGGGTTAAAACAGAGGATGTATTAATAACATTCGCATTCCAGTCACCCGCTAAATCGTTAAGGCCGTCTAAAGTGCCGTTGTTTAAAGGTGCAAGCGAAGCAACCCACATTGAATTATCGCCGGTACCTGCTTCAACACCAAATAAAGTCATGTAACTTCCGCCGTTTAATGTGGGTAGTGTTAACAGTGGGGTTTGCAGGTATAAAACGTTTGATGTATTTGAAACAACAATGTTTGATTCATCAATACCGGTACCAGATATAGTTTTCAGGTTTAATCCGGCGAATGAATTTACTCCCCAGTTTTTTGAACTGTCAGTAACACTGTAAGTGGTTCCGGAAAGAGTGTAAACATCAACTTCTGAAATACCCTTATAGAAC
>Ga0194044_10001483_pt1 | contig 11944 bp, 11 predicted proteins | sample JunL4417m_MetaG_FD_155460 | JGI IMG/M metagenome (GOLD analysis project Ga0194044, IMG submission 155460) | Anoxic zone freshwater microbial communities from boreal shield lake in IISD Experimental Lakes Area, Ontario, Canada - Jun2016-L442-17m | ecosystem: Environmental > Aquatic > Freshwater...
TAAGTCCGCAGCGTATGCACTCATCGAAACGACAACCAATACAAACACAACTGCCAAGATTGCTGTAATCTTTGTCTCTTTAAATTTCATTGTGATTTTCCTCCAGCGCCTGTTGAATACGCCTAACACAATGTTCACCTGCGAAGTCAGGTGCAACAGATGGTTAGGAACACTGTAACGGTTTGTCTTTTACTGGCATACACTTGCTGTTGGCTCATTCTTGCAGACAATTGCCTTCAATGCCTGAATTTGGCAGTTCAGTGCATCAAAGTTTGCATTAACATCAGCAGCTTTAGCAGGTGTTCCAGCGGTGAATGTCACTATGCTATTTGAGCATGTACCTTGTGATATCTTTATATAATCTATATAAGTGCTATTATTCATCCATCCATCATTTGGACGATCGACAAAAGTTATATAATTACTACTGAATTTTGCAGAATCAACCGCAGATACCTCTAATTTATCATTAATATAAACATTTATATCATTACCATCATCAGTGATCTTTATTTTAATTAGTTGACCACTATTAAAGCATGGCATTGACCTACTGCCAGCAAGAGGATAATAAATACCATTAATATTTTTACCTATACCAACATTAGGGTTAGGGCATCCATCACCAATGTAGCCAGTACTGATTCCAATTTCTATTCCGTTATTGATATAATTAGGACCAATAGTTTTATCGCCCCTAATAAAAATATGAAACCTCTCATATGGTGATGAAGTCTTTGCGGTCAATTCAATGGTCAACAAACCTTGGTCAGGGTCGAACTGGTTAACTGAGTCCAAATTGCCCATAGCTTTCAAAACCAGAAACCCATTTTCTACAAAAACTCCACTGTCTGCACGAGGAGTTTTTGTAGACCAAATAGATGTATTTATTTGACTATTATTAAAATCATCATTGATCCCAGCATTAACAATACCACAAAACAGAAAAATAACCGCACAAACAGCAAACACTCTCGCTTTCATAACTGCCCTCCTAACGGTTGCCTGAGCCAGCCTAACACCGCGTTCAGCGGGCGCGGCCACGATCTCGAATTATAAAACAAGACCGTCCTCCGCGCTCCGCTGGAACGTATTGTTAGGCCGGGTGCGTTTAATTCGTACATCTTGGTGTGTTGACACGCTGATAAAGCACGTCGAAATTTGCATTGATTTCCGAAGCCTTGGCTGGTGTTCCAGCGGTGAACGTATAAGGCTTTACTGCTACTTCATCTGAACAATTGCTGCCTTGATAAAGCTGTTGAACTTCCGATACGGAAAGGGCGCGATTGTAGATGCGTATTTCATCAATATCGCCACGAAAAGATGGCTGAGTATACTCATCAAATCTACCTATTTTAAAATCTACAGTGTTTGAAACATTAGATGCTGTAGGTTCTGGCAAACTACTATCAAAAACACCGTTAACATATATGTATAAAACATTTGATTTTCTAACCCCAACTATATGTGTCCAATTGTATTGCAATGGATTTGGAGAGTCTAAACATGTTTGAGAACTAGGCGCATTTCTAACACAGAAACTGATTATTTTCCCAGCCTGATATCGCAAAAAATATCCACTGTAAATAGTATTCCCTGCGTGACTATCTTTCCCTATAATTTGTGAATAATCACTACTATTAGGTTTAATCCAAACACTCATGGAAAAGTCTAATGTTCCAAAGTTTAGAGAGTCATTACTATGAATTCTGATTACATGATCGCTGACACCATTAAAATTGTATGCACCGTTTGCATTTCCATTTCGATCATTAGTCAAAGTTACACCGTACACTAATCCGTTATTTCCACGCCCGCTTTCATCATTGGCGTTTCCGTTAAACGGATAATAAGCAACTAACCCATCATTGATCTCAGCATTAACAATGCCACAAAACAGGAAAATAACCGCACAAACAGCAAACACTCTTGTCTTCATAACCCCCCTCTCCTACGCTTGATTGAGCTGCCTAACACCGCGTTCAGCGGGCGCGGCTACGAACATTGAATTCAACAAAGGCTGTCCTCCGCGCTCCGCTGGAACGTATTGTTAGGCAGAGTGCCTTTACTGGCATATACTTGCTGTTGGGTGATCCGTACAGACAATTGCCTTCAGTGCCTGAATCTGACAGTTCATCTGAGTATAAATCGTATCAAAATTTGCATTAACTTCAGTAGCTTTTGCAGGCATTCCAGATGTGAAAGTGTAAGGTTTTACCGCTACCCCATTGTTACATGAGGTGGTGGGAACTATTTTAAGTTCCCCCAACACCACATATGCTGCCGCTGAATAATTGTCTCCACCGCTCACTGCTAGGCGGGCATTCTTAAAATATCCCCAATCAATATCGGCAATGGTACCTTTCACTTGCTGAATGGGTACCCCTCCATTTAAGTCATAGTTTCCAGTCGATAGTGTGGTTTCAAAGGTTTTATCAGCTTTCACCTTAAACCGACCGAAATACCAGGTTCCATCATTGATAACGATACTGCCATTGTAAGAATGATGGGTGGTTCCAAAAGGGAAGCTTCTATCGGGGAGCAGATAACCATGAGCAACAGCGTCAGCGCCGGAAACAGCCAAACCAAACCCAGAATACTGTCCATCCCCAAAAGGCTTGAACTTAATGAAGACTTCCGTATCAACAAGATTGTAAGTGGTTTTTGTATATGTGAAGAATCCAGTTCGGTAACCACAATTGAATACCCTCATTCCTTCACTGGTTAGTTCTAACTGGCAGCTTCCGCTAGTTTGGAAATTATTTGGGTCTATGGGAATAGTTATCAATCCATCACTATTGTCCCATTCACAGAGATACGACATAGTTGAAGTCTCACTCCCATCATTCCACTGTCCACAAAAGCCATATATAAGCAAAGAATTCTCTATTCCCCCTCCATTACTAGGTTCTCCAGTATACCAGTTTGTATAACTCCATAATTCACCAGTAATCCATTTCCAAACACCTTCTTGAGCCGAATCCGTACCACCTATCCACGCACCAGGAGATAATTCACTTATCTTCAGATTACCATAAATCCAATCGTTTTCCGCCTGACTAGTAATCGTTGCCAAATGCCCACCTAAACCGGCGCAAGCAGTTTTAGCTGAATTCCAGTTTAGAGCCGTGTCAAATCGCTGATAGCTATGACCGTTGGCCGGGTTGACCAGTTTGGCAGAATCGGCATGTGCAAAGCCACAAAACAGAAACACAACCACGCAAACAGCAAACACTCTCGTTTTCATAACCCTCCTCCCACGGCGCTTGGTTGAACGCGCCTAACACAATGTTCACCTGCGAAGTCAGGTGCAACAGATGGTTAGGCTGGATGCGTTTATTTGCATACATCCGATGTGGGATGCTCCTTACAAAAAGCGGCTTTCAAATCCTGTACCTGACAATTCAGCGCATTGTTCTGTTGATACAGCGTATCGAAATTCGCATTGACTTCGGTAGCTTTGGCGGGTGTTCCTGCGGTGAAAGTATAAGGTTTGACAGCTATGTCGTCACAACGCTGGCTAAATTTGAAATATGTTATTTCAGCACGGGCATTTGTTCCTCCGGTACCATCTCCAATATAAATTCGATTCATTCCAATGGAATATAATAGTGGTACATCTTCACTTATCAAAACATTATCTACAAATAATTTGTTACTGACTTTGGGTATGTATTCTAACCTATAGTCATGAAATACTGTATTATTGATAGTACTATCAATAATAAGTCCGCAAACAGTTGCGCTACAGGCTTGAATCATCTTTTTTCCAATTCCAATAATAAATCCGCCTCCTGTCTCAGTATGAGCACCAAAACAAAACCCGAATGAATTGGTAGCAATATCGCCTTCTTCATCAATTACTCTCGCACGAATCCAAACTGTAAAGGGCTTATGGGGGTCAATCACCCCTGTCATTGCATAGCCATTTGCACCTTGACCAGCGTACCCCACCCCCATTGAATTTTGGTATAAGACTGAACCGTCAACCGAGAACACGCTTGTTTCCGAAACACTATTACCTACTAAAAAATATGTCCACCCTTGTGCGCTAGGTAGCGATGTGAAATTCAGGGTAATATCTCCTGCCAAACTTGCTCCTGCCAACATGAACACCATTGCCAAACCCAAACACATTGCCATAAATCTTTTCATTTCTTTTCTCCTTGTCGTTAGTGAAACCCTAACACAATGTTCACCTGCGAAGTCAGGTGCAACAGATGGTTAGGAACACTGTAACGGTTTGTCTTTTACTGGCATACACTCGCAGTTGGCTCATTCTTGCAGACAATTGCCTTCAATGCCTGTAACTGACTATTCAATGCTTGATTTTGGCATTTCAGTGCATCAAAGTTTGCGTTAACATCAGCAGCTTTAGCAGGTGTCCCAGCGGTGAATGTTATTATGTCATTTGAGCATGTGCCTTGGCCTCGATAAATCTCTTGGATTTCTGATGCAGAGAGAGCGCGGTTGTAAATGCGAACATCATCCATCAATCCACTCCAGTACCTGATTTCTCCGCGGCCCCACTTGCCTAATCGGAGAAACTGAGTTCCGTCATAATAAATATCAGAAGTACCGGTTATACTACTAACAAGAGATCCGTTAATATAAATAGCTTGGCTTTTATTCGTACCATTCCCAGTGACAACAATATGAGACCATACATTCGAATTCAGTGTAAACAGCGGAACATTAAAATCGTAGCTTGTTGCTTTATAGGCTGGGCCAAAGAAATATGAATTTACAGTGTTATAAGTCTGCTGTAATACAAACGAGCGAACACTATCGTGATAATTGTCGACAATATCTGCATATTCCATCTGAGATGATTTTGGGTTAACCCATATAGATATTGTAAAGGACTGAAAGTTAAACCAGTTTCCCAAATCAATATAATTACTTGAGCCGTCAAAGCTGTATGCACTATTCGCATTTCCAGATATGTCTGATGTCAATGTTGCTCCACGCACTACTCCATTATGACCATTACCACTCTCATCGTTAGCATTGCCGTTAAATGGATAATAAGCAACCAACCCATCACTTAGGCTCGCATGTGCAGCACCACAATACAGAAGAACAGCCGCGCACACGATAAACACTTTCGATTTCATAATTTTCCTCCCTCGCTCAGTTGAACAAGCCTAACACAATGTTCACCTGCGAAGTCAGGTGCAACAGATGGTTAGGAGCTTGTGATAGGAACCTTCTTGGTTGGCGCTAATTTCATTCAGCATCACATAGGCACTAACAACAAGTATATTTTGGCTCATTAAAAACATGTCAACTACTTTTGGGGTTAATATGAAGAATGGCTGAAAACGTTATCAATTAGAATTAACCCCATATTTTGTAACAACAAAGTAGGTGTTTCCATCAGTGGAAAGAGCCGTGCTATATTCCATATCCACCCATAAATGAGTGATTCCATCGGCAAGCATAACATCTGGAATATGGATTTTTAAATCGTCTGATATTGTTGATATTGTGCAACCGAATGTGGGAACGGTTATAGTGCCGGCATTGGTCATTTTAAAAAGCATCAACGTTGGATATGCCGGATTGTACTCATAAACAAAATACACCCAAAACGATGGTGCTCCCCAGTATGGAACGAGATATGAAAGAACGGGTATATGGATCACTAAATTTCCATCTAAGGTTGCCGTACATCCCGCTGGTGCCTGGATCACCGTTACATCCTTGGGGCTGCCCGTTGCGCCAGATGCTGTAACCCGAATCGTTCCGGTACGCGCGGATGTGCTGGTATTAGCTGTGAAACTGCAATTGATGGTTCCGGAATTGGTTCCGTTGGTGCCAGATGTTATCGTTAGCCAACTGCTTGCGGGCGTTACTGCTGCCGACCATGGCATGGTTCCATCTCCAGTGTTGGCAACGCTAAATACAGTTGTACCGGATGAAACACTCACATTTTGGTTTGAAGGCATTACCGAAAGAGAAGCTGTTCCATCTCCAGCATACCAAACATCTTGATCCCATATTAAACTATCCCAATCACTGCTGCTCGCCCACAAGATATAGGGACAAAATAAAATCATCAGAATAAAAAATATTTTCTTCATTTCCGTCTCCTGTGCTACTTGCAGATATCTGCTGTGGGATGATCTTGACAGACTATTGCCTTCAATGCCTGAATTTGGCAATTCATCGCATCGAAGTTCGCATTAACTTCTGAGGCTTTCGCTGGCGTTCCTGAAGTGAACTTTACTACTTCATTTGAACATGTTCCTTGACCTGAATCAGGTAAGATTGAAACGTCGTCAATATAGATATCACCAACAGTACCATAATCAAGACATATATCCAAATGTGGTTCATCTGCTTTTGGTAAAGTATCTCCAACCAGAAATGTAAAACTGTCCGTATGCCATTTATCATCAGCAACCAAAAGATGTTGCCAGCCATAATCCTCATTAATCGCGGTCGAATGCATGACAGAACTTGTATCCGAAAAACGAATTCCTAAGTATTTTTTATCCGTTCCTGAAGTTTTGTATTTGTAACTGAAACGATACATTACCCCTTTGGTTAATTTGCTTGCCATCTCCTGATGAATTGAACACCAATCCTGCACAGTATCATGATGTAGTTTAACATAGACATTTGCCGCTTCAGTTACCACAGTTACATGACTTCCGCCTGTAAATTCTACGGCTGCCCATCCTGATAATTGTTGAGCGAATGAACCATTCGTAACTAAGTCTGTAGTTGAATAGCTTATTGCTGGCATAGTAATCACAATGATAAAAATTATCTTTTCGAATATCTTCATAACTCTTCTCCTTACGCTCGCCTGAGTCCGCCTAACACCGCGTTCAGCGGGCGCGGTGGCTACGAATATTGAATTCAACAAAGGCTGTCCTCCGCGCTCCGCTGGAACGTATTGTTAGGCATTAAGGTTTATATCCCACCATAAGGCCCAAGGGTGAACACAGCCGGGATATTGTTCGTTCCGTCCGTACTTTTCGTGAAATTCGTGATAACCGCACTCGATGAACCGACGGACAATTCATACATGCAGGAACACCGCCAGAAAAAGCGAATTGTGATGCTTTCACCGAAACCTTTTTTCTGGATTTTCGGTTTTGCCTAACGATAAGCTAACCGGCGTGCGGGCCTTATCGCACGTCCGGTTGAGTGACTTGTTAGGCTGTGTACGTTTACTGGCATACGCTTGCTGTTGGATGATCCTGACAGACAATTGCTTTCAATGCCTGGATTTGACAGTTTAAATTGGTGTCGTTTTTATAAAGTGCATCAAAATCTGCATTAACTTCGGTGGCTTTAGCTGATGTTCCAGAAGTGAAAGTGTAAGGTTTTACTGTTAATTCACTTGTACATCCACCTTGATAAAACAGCGATACTGCATCCAGAGAACCGCCTGCGCCATCGAAGATACCATCTGCCGCGAATCTCAATCTATCTACACCACCAGTTCCCCTCACGTTGAAAGTGTACTTTGCCCAATGATGAACGGAATCAGGGTTACTACCGGCAAGCGTCGGCCCCAACTGAGAATCATTCCAGAATACCTTTATGTCATTAGTGTCACAATTGGGACGTGGTGAGTACCAGAAAGACAATTCGTATATGGTACCATTTGTTGTGGTGATGCCTTGTACCATGCTGCTGTTACCGTTAGCCTCCAGCTCTACGAACTGCGTACCATCGTAGGCCCTGCCAGCCACATTGTCGCGGAGTTCAATACCAAGTGTAGAATCCCAACCCGGGATGGACGAAAAAACTTTGACCGAGTTAGCACCTATCTTCGGATCTTCGAAACTGCCATTGATAATCAAATTAATCTCAGCATTAGCAACGCCACAAAACAGAAAAACAACCACGCAAACAGCAAACACTTTTGTCTTCATACCCCCCTCCTACGCTCGCTTGAGCAAGCCTAACACCGCGTTCAGCGGGCGCGGTGGCTACGAACATTGAATTCAACAAAGCCTGTCCTCCGCGCTCCGCTGGAACGTATTGTTAGGCACTAAGGTTTATATCATAAGGTCCCAGGGTGAACACAGCCGGGATTCGGGATATTGATCGTTCCGTCCGTACTTTTCGCGAGATTGGTGATAACCGCACTCGATGAACCAATGGAAAATTCATACGTGACAGGAACACCACCAGAAAAAGCGAATTGTGATGCTTTCATCGAAAACTCCTTTCTGGATTTTCGGTTTTGCCTAACACAATGTTCACCTGCGAAGTCAGGTGCAACAGATGGTTAGGAGCTTTGAACGGCTGTTTTGTTTGGGATAACTTTACTCAATATCACATTTCGGTAAAAAACACAAGCGAACGGTATGAACCAGCTCTGAGCCGTTGAAGGGACACAGTCTGCGTTTTAAGTTTTCCTAACACAATGTTCACCTGCGAAGTCAGGTGCAACAGATGGTTAGGAGCACTGTAACGGTTTGTCTTTTACTGGCATACACTCGCTGTTGGATCATTCTTGCAGACAATTGCTTTCAGTGCCTGTAACTGGCTATTCAATGTCTGTAACTGACAATTCTGTGTGTTGATCTGCTGATACAACATATCAAAATCTGCATTGACTTCGGCAGCTTTGGCAGGTGTTCCAGTAGTGAAAGTGTGAGGTTTGACAGCTATACTTGTACATACACTCTTACACTTCCCCGCGCTGCCCGCATCGAAGATGGCCTTGATTTCGGAAGAGGTGAGGGCGCGGTTGTAAAAGTCCACTTCGTCAATAATCCCATGCCAGCCACGCGTGGGCATGGCATCCACAGCACATCCGGTAGGTTCATTCCCGATCATTAAACAAACATTTGCGTTTTGTATATTCCTTATCGTTCCTTGAGCTTTAAAACTTCCCAGAAGCGAACCGTTCAAGTATCCCCTCAGCATTGAACCATCGTACGAAATTGCTACATGTGACCATGTACTCAGTGGAAGTTGAGTTTGAGTGAATGTTTGATCGACATCCCCACCAGTCAACCGAAGATCGCCATTCACAAATCCATCATGAACCCGAAGTGCAAAGCCATCAAATTCCGTTTTAGATAAGATAGTTCTTCCTTCCCCATGACTTAATGGGAAGACCCACGCATCAATCGTCAGTTCATTGAAAGCACCGTTCAATGCTACGGGAGATATCACCACTGTACCCTCTCCCCCAACGAAACTAAAAGCCTGCCCCACCATCCCCGCCGCAAACATTGCGCCCTTTTGCAGCGTACCATGATTTCCACCAATAACATCATTCGCATTCCCATCCCCCGACCACCAGCTCACCAGACTCGCAGGAGGCTGAACGCAGGTAGGTGATGCTTGAGCTGGAACTGGGGATACCAAGAATACAACGAGTATCCCTAAAATCAACCGAACCTGCCATAATATCAGATTTTTCATCTCTTTCTCCTCCTGCGCCTGATTGAGTACGCCTAACACAATGTTCACCTGCGAAGTCAGGTGCAACAGATGGTTAGGAGCTTTGTGACGGTTCGTCTTTTGCTGGCATAAGCTCGCTGTTGGCTCATTCTTGCAGACAATTGCTTTCAATGCCTATGATGATTATCTTGCCCAAATCGCGTAGGCTGCTCCAATATTTCCGTATTTTATCAGATTCAATCCATAGTTAAGATACATCCACCGATCACCGTCAACACCACAAAGAGTTAATCCGGCATTAGCAGAAGTATTCCCGAAATCCCATCCAGAACCAAGATTACCATGTCCTTTGCAGTCTGAGGGAGCACCTGATGGCCGATTAACTTGACCTGTTCCTTCATCAGTAAATGACTTATTTCCCCCGCACCAATAGTATCCATTACGATCATTGTAGAGATAATATCCATCTTCACCGAAATTAATTCGTAAGTCCTCTTTATAGACATTGCTACTGGTATACGTTTGTGCGCCAGATGAATACGAGGCAAGACGAATCGTTCCATAGGAAAAGTTATTTAGATTTAACCATCCAACGATTGCGGAAGAGTTTTTTGACGCTGACTCCGGTGTTGTGGAAAGCGCACTCGTATTGTTGTATGTCCCTGCAAAACCAGCATAGTTGCCACTCTCTACAGAGTTCTTCAGAAAAACAAGAGTCCACCCGCCGCCGTCCGTTGTCATGTCACAGTAAACCTGGAAAGGTTGGAGGCTGCTATCAGGCTGGATCAAGTATATCCCACTCGGAAGCCCACCAGATTTGGCATGAATCATTGCACAGGACGCGCCGGCTGGGGCTGGGCCTATTTGTTTTCTCAAGGCATTCAACTCACTATAAATCGCTTCAAAATTCTCATTTACTTCCGACGATTTAGCAGTCGTTCCCGGAGAGAAAGTATGTGGAACGGTTAAGTCCGTAGCATATACACTCCCGACCAATACAAACACAACTGCCAAAATTGCCGCAATCTTTGTCTCTTTAAATTTCATTGTGATTCTCCCCCCGCGCCTGATTGAGTACGCCTAACAATTGATTATACGTTGGATACTTTCTAAAAGAAAGCATCAGCACCTCTAACTGTGGTAAGTTTATATTATGGTCTGAATTTTGTCAACAAGTTTTTTGAATTGGAATAAACGCTCGTGGCATGGTTCCCATGAATGAAAATTGCTTCTCACTCGAAGGCGCAAAGGACATTTTTTCGTGTCTTTCGTGCTTTAAAAGTGCTTGACTTTTGATAACTTTTTATAAATCTTGTATTTTTAGATAGTTATATATTCTATCCGTTTATGTTATTCTGATTAAGCTACACTCATCATACTGAAACACAAAAAGCAGTTTTGCTTAACATGTTGAAAATACAACAATTCATATTTTCTGTAAAATGTCAAGATATAGAATTCGAAAATTTAAGAAAATATTTTCGCTGTAGATAATTAAATTACAAGTTACTAAATAAAGTATTAAACTGTAAATGACTGAATATAGAGTTAACAGTAATTTTGTTATGATCGCTATAAATAAAGAAAGCATGGGGTTTGCCATTTTGGCCACTCACATAAAATCAGGCACTTGGGCTGGGAACCAATTTACCGGTGATTAAGAATTAAGTTGTAATTACCTAAATAAAAATAAAAGTTGTAATTACCTAAATAAAAATAAAAGTTGTAATTACCTAAATAAAAATAAAAGTTGTAATTTCTTATTTAATGAATTAAATTACGAATTTCGAATTTAAGGATTAAACTGAATTTCATCGGGAATATCATGACTACTTCAGACTCAGACGAAAAACGCCCACCGAAGCTGCTTAATCAGGTGCGTGATGCCATCCGGCTGAAACATTATTCCATACGCACCGAAACCAGCTATGTTGACTGGATCAAACGCTATATCCTTTTTCATAACAAGCGGCATCCGAAAGACATGGATGGGGCTGAGATCGAATCATTTCTGACACATCTGGCTACTGTTCGCAATGTTTCGGCATCCACACAGAATCAGGCTTTCAGCGCATTGCTCTTTCTTTACAAGCATGTACTGCATCAAGACCTTACAATTCCTATTGATTCTGTTCGGGCAAAAAGCCCCAGGCACCTTCCTACGGTTATGACAAAAGACGAGGCAATGCGACTGATCGGAGAGATTCCTCCGAGTACGCATCGGCTTATGGCAAAACTGCTGTTCGGTACCGGTATGCGCCTCATGGAATGCCTGCGCCTGCGTGTCAAAGACATTGATTATGAGCAGAATATCATTGTTGTCCGTGACGGAAAAGGCGGAAAGGATCGGGTTACGGTTTTACCGGAGAGTCTGAAAACACCGATCAGGCAACAGTTGCAATATTCAAAAGCATTGCATGACAAAGACTTATCTGAAAGTTACGGAGAAGTGTACCTTCCGTTTGCACTTGAAAAGAAATATCCGAATGCAAATAAGGAATGGTATTGGCAGTATGTGTTTCCGTCTCACAAATTATCCAAAGACCCGCGCACCGGCACTATC
>Ga0194044_10001484_pt1 | contig 11943 bp, 4 predicted proteins | sample JunL4417m_MetaG_FD_155460 | JGI IMG/M metagenome (GOLD analysis project Ga0194044, IMG submission 155460) | Anoxic zone freshwater microbial communities from boreal shield lake in IISD Experimental Lakes Area, Ontario, Canada - Jun2016-L442-17m | ecosystem: Environmental > Aquatic > Freshwater >...
CAACAATGGCTTTTGTTCTTTCCTGTACGTCGATGGGGAGGTATCCTAAAAATTCAAATTGCTGTCCATTCATGCCGCTGGCCATTAAGGCAAGCAGTATAGAACTGGGCCCTACCAACGGGTGTATCCGTGCATTCATTTGCTGGGCAACGGCTACCAGTATTTGTCCGGGGTCAGCAATGCCCGGACAACCGGCTTCGCTCATGATGGCTATATTTTTACCTTCCCTGATATGCTGTTGAAATGCAGCAATCACCTCATCCTCTGTTTTATGAATGGTATACCAGGTATAGTCATCGATAATGATGTCTTTGCAGATCGCTTTTAAAAACCTTCTGGCTGTTCTTTCATTTTCGGCAAAGATCACCTGACATGCTTTTACCGCATCAATAATATAAGGTGGAATCGTTTGTAAAGCCGATTCGTCCAATACTGTGGGGATAAGAAAAATGTTGGAGTTCATCATATCGTTACGATATCGCCGCCAAATGCGGGGTTATCTGATTTTGTTTTGTATAAACTGATGGTAGCTGCAATTACTCCATAACCCGGAGCCAGTATCCAGCCCAGGAAGGGGATAAGGTGCATCATATAGAATATCATGCCATTGCCAATGGCGAGCCCTTTATGCCTTCCAATGAATGATATACTTTGTGAAGGGGATAATTTATTTCTTTCAAAACTATAATCGAGCATGGAGAACCCAAAATAATAACATTCGATAAGTAAGGCAATGATGGGGGTGATCCATCCTACAACAGGAATAAAAGACAGGAGCAGAATGGAAATGGTATACACGGTTTGCCATAACATATTGCGTAGGGCAAGTTTAATGCCTCGGATCATGTCTTTCATCAATTGTTTAAAATTGAAGGGGTAGGATTTTCCTTCAATGATGGCTTCTGTTTTTTCGCTTAGCCATGCAAACAAAGGTGAACCAACGATCAGGAAAAGATATTTGAACAGCGAGAAATAAAAAAGTATCAATACCAATTGTAAGATCACCTGGCCAAAGATCAGAAAAAAACTCAGCCAGCTGTTTTGCATTTGTTGCATCCAGGCCTTTACACCTGTTTCCGATAGCATGAATTCAATGGCCCTGTTGCTGGAGATCCAGAACAGATAAATGCCCAGGCAGAAAACAATGGCATAGATCAGTCCGGGTATAAATATCCATTTCCACAACCGGTGTTTATTGATGAACCGGTGAGCAAAATAATACGCCTGTATGGAGGTGATGATTTCTTTCAGCATGTCCTAACTTGATTAATGAATGCGCAGTTTTTGCTATATATTCTGATGTTGTATATTAGCTTAAAGTTAAAGATATAATGAAGAAGTTGGACATCAAATTTTATGAACGGGATCAAGTAATAGATATTGCCAGAGAATTGATCGGTAAAATTCTGGTAACGAAAGTTGATGGAGTTTGTACATCCGGGCGAATTGTAGAAGCGGAGGCCTACCAGGGCGTTATCGATCGGGCATGCCATGGATTTGGGGGAAGAAGAACGGCCCGGAACGAACATATGTATGCTCCTGGTGGAACAGCCTATGTATATATCTGCTATGGGATGCATCATTTATTCAATGTGGTCACCAATAAACCGGAAGTGCCTGATGCAGTATTGATCAGGGGTATAGACCCTCTCGAAGGCATAACTACTATGCTTAAACGCACTGGAAAAAAAGTAGTTGATCGCACATTGACCCGGGGGCCGGGAAATCTTTCTCGCGCCCTGGGCATCACAAAACTCAACTCAGGCCTAAAACTTACCGGCAATACGATCTGCATCATGGATGATGGAAAAATGATTCCCGAGCATGAAATTGGTTGCAGCAAACGTATTGGGGTTGAATCGGCCGGTGAAGCAGCAAACTACTGTTATCGGTTTTATCATAAAGGCAATTTGTTTGTCAGTGCTTCTCCTTCAAAATAGATAGTTAAAAAAATCCCGCCTCATGGAGGCGGGATTGAATATTGACTTTTAGATTATTTATCTAATCACGACCACACCTGTTTTCACTTTTACACCTGCAGCGGTACGCAGAACTACATAATATACACCCGCACTATTGCGCCGCATGTCTACTTTGAGTAATTGGTACGACTGCGTTACAGGGAAATTATTATTGTACATCCTTGAGCCATGACTATCATACACGGTTACATTTTGTGTAGTAGCCGCTCCACCTGCATTATAATAAGAGATGGTGAACTGTCCGTCGTTAGGACTAGGGAATATCCAAAGTTTACTGCTGGCAGAATCACTGATGGTGATGGATGCCGGAACAGAAGTACATGAACCAATGGTGGCCACTACGGTGTAGAGCCCCAGTTCATTAACCGTTACCGTTTTTGAATTACCCGTTACGGTGATCGGTGTTCCGTTTCTTGTCCAAACGGTAGTAAATCCTGTTGCAGGCGTTACTGAAGCGGTGATGACAGTGCTGTATCCTGGATACAATTTGGTATAAGGCGATGCAGTTAAGGTTACGGTTGGCTGCGCACTTACAGTTAAAATAGCGGCCGCGGTATTTACTATGCCACAAGGAGCCAGACCATTTACCACGGTACGGTATTGATTATTATTCATGGCCGTGGTTACACCGGTTAAGGTTAATGTGGTTGTGGTAGCACCACTGTATATACCTGCATTGCTGATATTGTTCCAGGTAGTACCGCCGTTGGTGCTTTCCTGCCATTGGTAGGTGGGCGAAGTACCTGCTGCAACCACGCTGAAGCTGGTTGTGCCTGTGGCGCAAATGGTGGCATTGGCCGGAGCCGTGGTAATACTGATCGGCGTATACACGGTGAGGATAGCAGCATTGCTAGTAGCCGCAGGGCTACAAGTTCCGCTGATCACACATCGGTACCGATAAGTATTCATGCTAGCCAATGCACCGGTAATGCTGATGGTAGCCGTAGTTGTTCCGGTATACACACCAGTGTTGGTCAGGTTGCTATAGGTAGCGCCTCCATCGGTACTCAACTGCCATTGGTAGGTGAGTGCTGTTCCGTTGGCTGCTACAGTATACGAAGTATTCTGTGCGGCACATATGGTTGTTCCGGCTACAGGTTGTGCTGTAATGGCCGGAGCAGTATTTACGGTTAAAATAGCCGCTGTTGAGTTCAAGATTCCGCAAGGGGCGGCACCGGTTACTACACAACGATATTGATAACTATTCATGCCAGCGGGTACACCCGTTAACGTTAGTGTGGCAGTGGTAGCACCACTGTAAACACCAGCATTGCTGATATTGCTCCAGGTTGTTCCGCCATTGGTACTTTCCTGCCATTGGTAGGCAGGACTGGTACCGGCAGCCGTGATGCTGAAGCTGGTATTAGATCCTGCACATAACGTGCTGTTTGAAGGTTGTGCACTGATGGTAACAGCTGTGTTCACGGTGAGTAGGGCACAGGCTGAAGTAGCCGCAGGGCTGCAGGTTCCTGTGATCACACAGCGGTATGCGTAACCATTCATGGTGGCAGGGGCGGCGGTAAGACTTAAACCAGCCGTTGTTACACCAGCATAAATTCCACCGTTGGTAAGGTTTACAAAACTACCCGCACAGCCTGTTGTACTTTCTTGCCATTGGTATGTAATGGCAGTACCGGTTGCAGCAACAGTAAACCCAGTGTTTTGTGTTGCGCAGATGGTGCTTGCCGTTGGCTGACTGGTAATATTTGGAGCGGTATTTACGGTTAAAATTGCAGCATTTGAGTTGATGGCCGGACAAGCGCCGGTTACCACGCAACGATACTGATAATTGTTCATGGAAGCAAGTACACCCGTTAACGTTAGTGTACCGGTTGCGGCTCCACTGTATACACCGCCATTGGTAATATTATTCCAGGTGGTTCCACCATTGATGCTTTCTTGCCATTGGTAACTGATGACTGTTCCGCTGATGACAACCGCAAAGCTGGTATTGGCCCCGGCACATAACGTAACATTAGAAGGTTGCGAGGTGATGGTTAAGGCTGTACCTACGGTCAATATCGCTGCTGTAGAAGTAGCAGCTGAAGGACAGGTTCCGGTTACAATACAACGATACTGGTAGTTGTTCATACCGATCACTGTTGGATTGATATTCAGCGTAGCTGAAGTAGCACCAGTATAGGGAGCCACATTCGACAGGTTACTCCAGCTGCCGCCACCATTGGTGCTTTCCTGCCACTGGTAGCTGAGTCCGCCACCTGATGCCGTAACACTGAAACTGGCAGCATTACCGGCACATACAGAAGTATTTGACGGATTTGCTGATATAGCAGGGGCAGAATTTACGGTGAGGGTGGCTGCATTTGAATTGAGTGGACTACAAGCGCTGCTCACTACGCAACGATATTGGTATCCGTTCATTCCTGCAGCAGTGGGCGAAATACTGATAGTAGTGGTTGTTACTCCCGAGTAAGGAGCAGTATTGGTCACATTATTAAAGCTGGCTCCTCCATCTGTACTCACCTGCCATTGATAGGTAAGTGTACTACCGGTAGCGGCTACACTAAATGAAGTGGCCGTGGGTGCACAAACGGTGCTATTGGATGGCTGGCTGGTAATGTTAGTAGCCGAATTTACTGTTAGAATTGCCGCATTGGAAGTAGCGGTCAGCGGTGCGCAGTTTCCGGTTACTACACAACGATACTGGTAAGTATTCATGGGTGCAGTTACCGACGTAAGCGTAAGGCTTGTGGTAGTAGCACCACTATAAACACCGCCATTGGTAATATTGCCCCAGGTTCCACCACCATTGATACTTTCCTGCCATTGGTAACCCAACGGAGTTGTGCCATTGGCTACCACGGTAAATGTGGCATTATTTCCTGCACAGGTAGTGGAATTAGAAGGGTTGGTAACGATTGAAGCAGGTGTACATCCGGATGCCGGGATGATGGCTGACCATACACCACGGCCATGGGTACCCGCTGCAATGGTGCGGTCACTTGCTCTGTATCGGATCATATCTGTACGAACATTGGGGAAGGTGGGGTTGGCATTCCACACGGTACTGGCGCCATTGATCAGATCGGTTTCCCAAACACCGGTTTCTGTTGCGATATAGGCCTTTGTGTTATCGCCAGGATAGAATAAGCACCAACGAACAGGCATATCGGGCAGGTTGCCATCAATGGCTGTCCAGGTGGTTCCTCCATTGGTAGAAACCCAAACATTGTTTACACCATAGTTCGAGTAAGTAGCCATCAGGTTCTGATCATTTGTTCCCTGGATCACACAACTTACTGCACCTGTCATACCCGCTCCGGTAATATTCACATCAGTTGGAACTGCGGCATTGGCATTATCCACCTGAACTACTCTTCCACCTGATGTTCCAAAATAAACCCTGTTGGCTGTATAGGGTGATACGTTTACACTGAGTACACTTGCACCATTGAAACTGGGTATGGCGATGATATTGGTTGAACTACCGGTATGCGGATCATTCCATCTTAGGTATTGTCCGGCAGAATAACCTGCATAAAATATGTTTCCAATATGGTCAAGATCAAAAGGATTGATGAACTGTCCGGCAGAGCCTGAAAAATTTATACTGCTCCAGGAAGCACCGCCATTTGTACTCCTGCGGTATTGGTTATATACATAAGCACCATATTGGAATTGATTTTCATCCTGGTCGATGGCCACTATACCACCGTCGCCTCCGGTTACTTCAACAGAGCTGCTTAAACCAGGGTTGTTCAATTGGTGTGTACCATTATCCTGGGCACCGGCTAAAAAATAATCGGTAACCGTTGGACTAATAGCAATAGAATAAAATTGTTTAAGTCTCAGTCCTACGTTTCTGTCTCGGATAGTTGTACCGCCATCAGAAGAATAGTGAACACCTCCATCACAGGCAAATAGTAATTTATTACCTCCATCGTACCAGATCACTTTATGTTGGTCGGCATGTACATATTGACCACCGGTTCCTACCCAGGCAGAAATTTTTACCCAGGAAGCACCGCCATCAATTGTTTTGTGGGTATCCAAACCTCCAACAATACATTGGGTTGGGTCTGCAGGATTGATATCGCAGGAAAGAGAATACCATCCTTGTCCGCTTGCCCAACCAGAAGCAGGCTGACCAGCAGTTGCTACCCAGTTTGCACCACCATCTGTTGATTTCCAGATGGTAGGTACCTGATATGAGCCATTGCAGGGCAATGCATATAAAGTATTGCCTTTGCAGCAAATTTCTGTTCTGTTTGAAAATGCTGTAAAAGCAGTAGTAGGAGTATTCCAGCCAGCAGCAGAAGTTACAGTGGAAGGAACATCGGTATAGAAATAAGCAGAAGCTGAAAAAATACCAGTGGTGATATGCAACCTGCCTGGACCAGAAGTTGAACTGATCTCCATATCGCAGATATCAGAGTTGGGTGAAGTGCTGGGAGTGATCACTTGCCAGGCTGCTCCGGCACTTGCCTTGGTTGATCTGAGTATTCCGTTGGAACGGGTGGCCAGGTAAATATTTCCCTGATAATCGCAGAGGATCCTTGTACACCTGGTATAGCCACTGGTGCTGGCAAGATAGTTCCAGGTAACACCATGATCGGTACTTCTGAAAACACCTACGCCTCTTACAGCTTCAAAGTTTCCATAGGATTCACCCGTACAGAAATACATGATATTCGGATCTGTTGGATCCTGGCATATTGCCGCTACGGCAAGATTGCTTAAAAAATCATTTACCAACAGCCAAGTGGCAGGAGAGGCTGTAATATCGGAGGTTTTCCAAAGGCCACCATCCACACCACCTACCCAAACTGTTTTGTGGGTAGCATCTGCAGAATCCACCATCATGGCCCTGATCCTTCCAGAAGTAACACCGCTATTGGCACGGGTATTTCCGTTTGAAGGGCCCACTACATCGGAATTTGGTCCTCTTTCTTGCCAACTTAATGTAGTTATGGTAGAAGGGCTGTTAAGCGCCATATTCTTAGACAGCTGCGTCTGATACATGGCTGTCAAAAGTCTGCCTTCTGGAATGGTTCCTGTGGCAGGATCTTTGGTACGGTTAAATTCAAATTCGTTGGCTTGATCGGGGCCGTCATATTTATCATTTTCTTGTTCAGTGCCTGGGTTGATTTTTTCCAGACAGCCGGTAGTAAACAAGAAGCTGGCAGCCATTGTTAAAAAAACCGCGAATGATTGCTGGTAAATTTTTTTCATAATTTTATTAAGGTGAAGGTTGGAGAATGCAAACAAAAGTTTGGGTGTTCAATAGATTTTTTTGGTTAATTATTAAATAATTCTAAAACGGGAATTGGTTCAAATTGTTGCAAAAAGCATTAAATAGGGGTATAAAATAAATCGCTCAATTGAATTACAATTGAAATTAATATATTTTTATACATGGTATAATAAAACCACCAAATTATTTCTGTCCATCCGAATTTTGCAGCATAAAATTAAGCCCGAATTTTGTTTTTGGCAAATCTGAATATAAAAAAACTCCTGCTTTTTACAGCAGGAGTTGATATTTTTAAATAGTTGGTTAGCACTATCTTACAAGCACTTCACCGGATTTCAGTTTTTTACCATTGGCATCCCTGAGCACAACATGGTAAACTCCTGCTCCATTTCTGCGCATATCAATCTTATGTAACTGATAAGCCTGGTTTACAGGGAATGTACTGTTGAATACCCTTCTGCCCAGATCATCGTAAATGGTAATGCCCTGCGTGGTAGTACTACCAGCATTGTAATAAGTAACGGTGAACTGACCATTGTTCGGACTTGGGAAGATGAACAGTTTATCGCTCGGTAATGCAGTGATCGTAAGTTCATTCGACTGGTTGATACAAGTTCCGGTAGCGATATCAGTAACCACTACTTTATATTTTCCAAGGTTATTTACGTTAACAGTATACGAATTGCTGGTTGCACCCGGTATCAGTATGCCATCCCTGAACCAAGCAATGGTAAGTCCGCTTGCCGGTGTGGTAGTAGCCGTGATGATGGTGAAATCACCTGCCTGTAAAGCTGTTTTTGGAGCAGCGATGCTGGCAGTAGGCAATACATTTACAGTTAAAGCTGAGCTGTTTGAAATGGTCGGAACAGTACAAGTTGCATTCGACAACAGACAGCGGTAACGGTAACCACTAAGCGAAGTTGGAACATTGGTAATGGTGAGCGTAGCGGTAGTTGTTCCTGAATAAGGAGCAGCTGCTGTTACATTGTTCCAGGTAGCACCTGCATCGGTACTTACCTGCCATTGGTAAAGAATGGTAACCGTACTGCTTCCTGCAACAGTAAAGCTGGTATTACCCGTGCTGCAAATAGCGGTAGACACTGTAGGCTGGGTAGTAATGGTAACCGGACTGATCACCGTTAAGATGCCAACAGCAGAATTCACTGCAGGAGCACATGTGCCACCAACAGCGCAACGGAAACGATATGTATTCATCGCAGCGGTAAGCGGATTCACTGTTAAAGCAGCGGTAGACACACCTGAATAAGGAGCGCCATTGGCCAGATTGGTATAAGTAGTTCCTCCATCTGTACTCACCTGCCATTGGTAGATCAAACCTGTACCGTTAGCGGTAACGTTGAAGGTGTTGCTAGATCCTACACACAATGTGATATCTGTAGGTGATGCAGAAACAACTGGTGATGTTTGTACAGTAAGTGCTGCAGTTCCATTAGTGTTTAAGGCACCACAAGCTGCAGTACCGGTAACGATACAACGATAACGATAACCGGTCATGCCTGCTGTAGCAGCAGTAATATTTAATGTTGCTGTAGTAGCTGTGCTATAAACACCGCCATTGCTGATATTGCCCCAGGTGGTGCCGCCATCGGTACTTACCTGCCACTGATAAGTGGGGGAGGTTCCGGCAGCAACTACTGCAAAGCTGGTATTAGATCCTGCGCAAATAGTTGCGTTGGCAGGTTGTGTAGTGATGCTGATCGGTGTATTTGCAGTAAGCAATCCACAAGCCGAAGTAACGGCAGGGGCGCAGGTTCCTGATACGATACACTGGTAAGCATATCCATTCATGGTCGTTGGTGCATTCGTAATGGTGAGTGAAGCAGTGTTTGCATTAGTATATACACCGCCATTAACCACATTGCTGAATGTTCCACCACAACCTGTTGCACTTACCTGCCATTGGTAGGTAAGGGTTGCACCTGTTGCAGTTACACTGAATGAAGTACTGTTTGTTCCTCCGCAAACGGTAGCTGCTGCTGGCTGACTGGTTATGGCTGGTGAAGCCTGTACTGTAAGCTGGGCATTGCTTGAATTAGTTGAACCGCACTGAACGCCTGCGATACAACGATATAGATAACCATTCATGCTTAAGGTAACCCCTGTCAATGACAAAGTGGCTGTAGTAGCATTCGTATATACGCCAGTGTTAGTTACATTATTCCATGAAGCACCACCATCTGTGCTAACCTGCCATTGGAAACTGGTAGCAGTTGCAGCAGTAATCCCGAATGTAGTATTGGCGCCAACACAAATGGTTTGCGGTACCGGTTGAGCGGTTACCGCCGGGCCTGATCCAGCATTGATGGTAAAGGTTATATTCTGAGTTTGGTTTGGCGCACCTGCGGCAACACCTGTTACAGTAATTGTATATGCACCGGCGGTCAATGTATTGGTTCCGGTTAAAGTAACAGTAGAAGATGGAGCGCCCGTGGTTAATGGGTTTGTTCCAAATACAACTGTTGTTCCGGCTGGATTACCACTGGCAGACAACGTAATTGGATTGGTAAAGCCTGAGGCAAATGTTGCGGTTAGCGTTGTTTGCATCGATGCAGGCGCAGGACAAGTTACAGCACTTGGTGCAGGAGCGCCAAGGGTAAAGCCTGAAACCGGAGCAGTGATGGTAAAATTGGTATTTGAAATATCAAAGAAGATATTTCCAACGGCTTCAATTTTGATCCTTGCTGTTGTAGATGCTGTAGTGGGTATGGTAAGTGCTTCCGTGCCATCGTTAGGTGTACTTGCTGCTAAAACGGTAGGGAATGTTTGTCCGCCATCTGTGGATAATGATATCATGACATTGGCGCAACTTACCGGAGCAGCTGTGGTATTATTCACATTCCATGTAATGGTTTGAGTAGATCCACCGGCCCAGGATACATTGGTATTGGGTATGGTAACCTGGAATGGACCAGATGTATTGGTAACCGTCACGGCCATATCCTGAAATTGGGTTTGGCCGATCGTTGAACCTGGAACATAAGGGCGATTATCCCTAACTGTTAACCTGAAGTTCAGGGTCCTTGAAATTGAACTCAATGCTTCAATATTACATATGGCATCTCCACCAGGTAAAGTTGGCGTGATTAATAAACCAGCCAAGATGGTTGATAATTTTGGTAAAAGCCTGGTTGGGTTAGTTGAAGGACTGAATGATAACCAGTTTGGACCGGTTGGCTTGGTTGCGTAGGCAACACTATTAGAAGCAGTTTGTCCACCATGAACATCATTTTGTTCCCAGCAATAAGTGATCGGGTCGTTCTCGGGATCAGTTGCTGAACCAGTTAAGTAAAATGGTGTGGAGATGGGTATAGTATAACTGGTAAGCGCTGCTACAACAGGAGGATGGTTCACTGTCATAGTGGTAACCACCGGGCAACTCTTAGTAGCCATATTGGCCTGGATCTGTGCAATATTTGCTTCATGATAAATATCAATGGAATGCGGTGCAGGATCATAGCTGGTGATACCAGCATAACCCATGATGGTAATACCGGCACCTACTTCTTTCTGGGCAACCGTGCCTTCATTTGAAAAAGTGAAACTATGGTTTCCGCCCATCTGATGGCCAACTTCATGCACTACATAATCAATATCGAAATTATCGCCTTGTGGAATTCCATCAGCTGGTGAAGTGATACCACTTCCTTTCGTACCGGCTACGCAAACGCAACCGATACAACCTGCGTTTCCGCCGCCACCAGATGCTCCGAACATATGTCCGATATCGTAGTTAGCATCTCCCACCACTGAATTCAAGAGGCTCTGCAATTGTCCATTCCAGGCACCCATTGAAGTGTATGGATCTGTATTTGGGTCGTAAAATATGATCTGGTCTTCAAAAGTATTTGAAATGAGGTTGAGGTGAATGGCCAGGTCTTTTTCGTAACAACCATTACAGCGTGTAAGGGTTGCATTAATAGCAGCATAAACCAGTGCACTCTGGGCTGCGCTAGTTGCTCCAAACCAGTTTGAATATTCCCCGTTTACAGACTGTGCCAAACGCATGGTCCTGATTTCTCCGGTATTGCTTTGGGGGCCGTTTATGCCGGCAACCTTTGCATTTAAACTAGTGGCGAGTTGGGTGTCAACAGTTGAACAAACCCATTGCAACTTGGTTTTATCTCTTTGTGATTTGTAAACTGAATAAACATTATGGTCGTTGGAATAAGGTTCAATGAATTCACTTGGCTTGTCTGCCCTGAATACCATGGTTTGAATACCTCTGGGCGAAATACTCAATTTTAAAAGGGCATACCTGTCGGTGATACCTCTTCCTGAATAGGCCCTGATCTCGGGATAACGGGCTTGCAGCTCGGGTACAAAATTTGAAGCTTCCCATACTTCAAATTCTTCAATACCACCATCTGCATTGGGTAAAGAAATAATTGTTGAACGGCCTTGATTCGCAACGCCAACAATCGTAAATAATTTTTGTCTTAAAGGTTCAGTATTCAAATTGAATAATTTGAACTCTTTAGGATAGGCAAGTCTTGCTACAGCTTTATCTGTTGTAATGCTGCTGCGGCTATCCATATTGGCAGACCAGAAACGGTCTGTTTGTGAGAAACCTGCAACAGTGATCAAAGCAAGCAATAATGTGAGGAGTAAAGCTTTTTTCATACTTTAAAATTTTTTGCTAATGTATTGCTTTTTTTTGGTAATAAACATGCTCAAATCCTTTGTAGGAGGTATTTTTTATCATGTTTGTGGCATAAGGGGGAAAAG
>Ga0194044_10001485_pt1 | contig 11943 bp, 11 predicted proteins | sample JunL4417m_MetaG_FD_155460 | JGI IMG/M metagenome (GOLD analysis project Ga0194044, IMG submission 155460) | Anoxic zone freshwater microbial communities from boreal shield lake in IISD Experimental Lakes Area, Ontario, Canada - Jun2016-L442-17m | ecosystem: Environmental > Aquatic > Freshwater...
GTCCTTGGGAGGTCGGGTGCTTCTCGTCATTGATGAGATTCAGAAAGTACCGAACTGGTCCGAGACAATCAAATCATTGTGGGATAAGGACCACAACGCCATCAGGGTCGTCGTCTTGGGGTCAAGTTCCTTGCAGTTGCAAAAGGGACTGACGGAAAGTCTTGCAGGACGGTTTGAGCTTGTAAAATCCTATCACTGGACATTCCATGAACTGAAGATCGCCTTTGATTATGACCTTGAACGCTATTTAACCTATGGTGGATATCCTGGTGCCGTTACCTATGAAAGCGATTTTGACCGTTGGTACGCTTACCTCAAGGATTCCATTGTCGAGGCAGTTATCGGAAAGGATATTCTGCTGAATCGGAAGGTGGGTAATCCCGCCCTGTTTCGCCAGGCATTCGAGATCCTGTGTCGATATCCCTCGCAGGAGATTAGTTACACAAAACTGCTCGGACAGCTTCAGGATAGGGGGAATACGGACTTGATCAAGTATTATATAGAGCTCTATTCCGGTGCTTTTCTCATCAATTCACTGGAAAAATATTCAGAGAGAAGCTATCTGACCAGGGGATCAAGTCCCAAGATTCTAATTGCATGTCCATCCCTTTATGTTATGAATGAGGGCCCTCATATCCTTGACGATCCCGAAAAGCGGGGCCGGATCTTTGAAGCGGCTGTAGGTGCGCAGCTTCAACAGCTTGCGGGGAAGCTTTATTATTGGCGTGAGAAAAACTTGGAGGTTGATTTTGTCTATAAGTACCGGGGAATGGTGTATGCCATAGAAGTCAAATCAGGCCGCCGCAAATCATCCAAAGGACTGGATGCCTTTATGGAACGTTTTCCTTCGGCTAAGCCAGTTATTATCACGCCAGATAATTTCCCCAAGTTTTCCGAAAACCCCCATAAATATTTGGATATTGTTACGTAATATTATGAGACCTGTGATCTTATGAATAAAAACATCATTGCTATCATAAATCAAAAAGGTGGCGTAGGGAAAACTACCACGTCAATAAATTTTTCTGCTGGTTTGGCCAGAAAAGGCAAAAAAACACTTTTGATTGACCTGGACCCACAAGCTCATTCAACGATTGGACTGGGAATTGAACCGGAGAGCTTTACCGCCTCAATTACTGACGTTCTGGCCAAGAAAAAACCCATCAGGGAAACAATCTTGCCGACCAAAACCGAAAACCTTTTTATTGTCCCATCGCATATTCGTCTTGATAAAATTGAGCAGCAACTCGCACCCGAACTATTTAGAGAAACCTTTCTAAAAAAGGCAATTGATAGCCTTGATTTTGATTATATAGTGATTGATTGTCGCCCAACCTTGGGGACATTGACCATTAATGCCCTCTATGCTTCTGATTTTATTGTTGTGCCTTGCGAAATGGGCCGTTACGCCCTGGACGGCTTTTCCGATCTAATGGAGACTATCGAACATGTTAAAAATGGTGATTTTAACAAGGCTGATTTTATAAGGATAGTCTTGACCAAGTATGACAGCCGAAACAAGGTTAGCAATGATTGGGTGATCCAGCAGTTAGAACCTTTTAAGCACTTGATCTTTAATACATATATAAGACGGAATGAAGCATTGAACCAATCGCAGATGGCCCAAGAGTCAATATTCGAATTCAAACCAGACAGTATTGGCGCACAAGATTATGAGCAATTAACTATTGAGTATTTAAAACTATGACAGACATCAGAAAAAAATTAGCCGGCAAGACAAGCAAGTTGGCTCAGGACAGGCCAAGACAAGATGACCACCCCGCGAACTTAAACGGCGAACAGGAAGGGAGTTTTTATCACATCGAGATCGGCTTAATTCATCCAGATCTGGAACAACCAAGAAAATATTTTAATAAGGAAGCCCTCATTGACTTGACCAACTCAATACAATCAAAAGGTGTCCTGCAGCCAGTTATTATCCGAAAGACCGACGAAGGACAGATCTTTTTAGTGGCTGGCGAAAGGCGTTTCAGAGCCGCTAAAATGGCCGGATTGGAAAAAATCCCGGCACTTTTAACAAAAGGTGACCCCCTTGAAATATCTATTGTAGAAAATTTACAAAGAGAGAATTTGAACCCTGTTGAGGAAGCCGAAGCCCTGAGCAAGATGATAGAATACCACGGCTACACCCAAGAAAAGCTTGCCTTTGCCATTGGCAAGGCCAAGTCAACCATTTCAGAGACTATAAGCATTAACAGGTTGCCAGAATCAATCAAAGAAGAAGTTCGGCGCGCCGAACAATATCCACGACGCCTTTTAGTGGAAATTGCCAAGCAGGCAACGACAGATGCTATGATTGCTCTTTTTAAGCAGGCAAAAGAGGGTAATCTTAAAAGCGATGAAGTTCGCAATATTGCCAGAAAGAGAACAGAAACAACAATTCTACGAACACCGGTAGAAATCGCAAGCAATAGAGCACAAGCCTTGAATGCCTTTCTTGATAGAATTAATTATCAAACAATTAAGCAGGAAGAGAGAGAATCTCTTGTAGCTGATTTGAAAACCTTGAAAGATAAAATTGAAAGACTTTTTGTCTTTCTTTACAAATAAACTCTATGACTCGTATCATCATCAGCGAAAAGCCCAGCATGGGGCGAGCCATCGAGGCGGCTTTGGGCATTCAGGGAACGGGGCGCAACTTCCTTCATCCAGGGTACCGATGTCATCGTCACGTGGTGTGTGGGCCATCTTGTGAAGGCTATGGGTCCAGAAGGATGCAATCCCGAGCTCAATACGTGGCGGCTGGATAAGGTGCCTTTTTTCCCTGAACCGTTTCTTTATTCCCCAATAGAGGTCATCAGGGATCAGTACGAGGTGGTGGCAAAATTCATGACCCGCGACGATGCCGCCATGGAGAGGGGACAACCACAATTATATTGTCCAAGCAATTGTTTATCCAAATGGCCGTTCATGTCGGAGCTTCACCGACCAAGTGATCGAGTGTCCCCAATATTGGTTGATTTTGAGACCAAAATGACGAAGTATGTTGTTATAAATAATTATTGAAAAGCGCAAGAATGGATCTGAAGAAATTTCATGACGTATGCGTCGCAAATCATCACAATGGAAGACTGTTCTTTTGCAGTGCTTGCCAGCCTGTTCTCAGCCTGTGGTTGGTAATACGGTCATCATTAGTAATCATATCATATAATCTCATGTTATCTGTACTTGTTCTGATAATCATCTTTAACGCCGGTATTGGTCATGGTGAAGAAGAAAGAAAACCAGTTACAGGCAAATGGCAGACTACGCTCAAGAAGAAAGTAGCCGTTACTGTCGAGGATAAGGGGATAATCAGCTATGAGGAAGGAGAAGCTGTTGCAAGGGGGACATGGAGTTCTTATGACCAGAAAAAGAGCGTCGCCAAAATTAAATGTCTGAGGCAAGCCCGCATAAACGCCAACAGCAACCTTGTTGAAGTATTAAAAAGGATTCAGATAGACACCAACAATGATATGGATCGGCTCTTCAGTGAATGTGACATGATCGGCCGGACGACAGAAGGATATTTGATAAAATCAGCAACTATTAAGGGAAAACCCGTCTTCAAGGATGATGGCACATGTGAAGTGGAGGTAAAAGTTTTAATAAAAGGTGCTGTTTTAAAGTATATTGCGGAGGCCAAGAGCAATTGTGAGGAAAAACCAAGATATTCATCTCAAGAAACAAAGACTGAGGTCGCCCCAGGCTTACATGCATGCACGAACGTGATCGTCGATGCCCGCGGCGCCGGTGTGTTACCGGCCATTTTCCCCCGTTTTATTGATGAGAAAGGGGAGGTTATCTTTGATTTCTTAAGTCGGAGCGGAGCCATCAATGCGGGTGAGGGAACGGTGATTTATGGAAAATATTTGCCTGTAGCCCAAATTGGCACATCGACTTCAAGCAAACCGATTGCCATCAAGGCTAAAGCTATTGGTGCAGATGGGCCAGGCAGAACGGATGTAAAAATCGGCACCAACGATGCAAAGAAACTTAGAAACCTTGAAAAGAAATCGAGATCCCTGACAAAATGCGGTGCTTTGATTATTGTGGATTAACATTGTCATGATCAGATATTATGCCTACAACTAATATCTGATATGCTAATAACATTGTTTTTTATTTTCCTCAAGCATATAATAGATGCCGCTTATTGTATTAGATCTATTTAACTACCGGAAAGCTTTTCATACCCATTCAGTTTTTCATAGTCGTTGTAAGCATCGGCATAAACATAGTCGGGATAATAGAAGAAATCGCTGGGTAGCCGCTTGATGCGATCGATATCCAGTCTTCTCCTAAATCTCAATCCTGACCATTTTCAAAATCCCGGGCGGGTAGGCACTGGTTTGCGTCCATCACCTGCGAGGTTGCAATTGCCTCAGTTGCACCCAAGACTAAGGACGTCGGCATCGACATGTGCATCAAGAAACTCTGTGCCATGTCCGACGGTAAGATCGTAGCAAATCCCGCCGTCTTGGATCGATACGCGAAGAAGTTAGCCAGGTTGCAGCGACACCTGGCCCGTAAGACTAAGTTCTCTAAAAACTTCTACAAGTTAAAAGCGAAGATAACAGATCTACACATCAAGATTGCCAATACGCGTAGGGATCACGCACACAAGACAACGACCTTGATTGCCAAAAACCACGGCCTGGTCGTCCTTGAGGACCTGAATTTAAAGGGCATGAGCAAATCGGCGAAGGGGACCATCGACAACCCAGGGAGGCAAGTCCGGCAGAAGTCCGACCTTAACCGCGTCATCACCGACGCCGGGTGGGCGAGTTCCGCCGCCAGGTCGAGTACAAAGTTGGTTGGGCAAATGGAACCACGGTATTCATGAATCCCCGGAACACGTCGAGGAAGTGTTCGGCCTGCGGCCATACCGCAAAGGAGAACCGTCTGACCCAGGCGGACTTCGTTTGCGTAGCTTGCGGCCATTCTGACGATGCTGATGTAAATGCGGCAATAAATATCCCACAGGCGGGACACGCCTGGTTGGTCTGCCAAGCGAGTGGTGCTCCAATGCCGCCGGCAACAGAAATCCTGACAGCGGCGTGAGCCACCGGTCTGTGAATCACCGTCACTTTAGGACAGGGAGAATGTCAACGGGAAAGATTCAGAATTTCGCATTGCCGCTTCACTGGAAGTTCATCCCTACTATCTATATAGAGAAGCACTGATAAACCTCATATCTCGACACCATAGATCTCCCGGAGATGATACTGACTGTCCCGTGTGGTTATATACCACGGGCATGCACCGACATAATCTTATCATCAAATCCGCTGAACCGCGTCTGGTGCTTGGAAATATTTAGTAATGCATCTTTTTGTAAATCCAGCCATCCGTATAAACAGAATCCGTATAACGGACATGGATCGTTTGTGCATCAACAACCCTGACAATCATTCCCCCGAAGGCACCCCATTCCGCGCTTCTCGTTTTGCTGCCTCCCCAGAGATGTCGTCCAATGAAATCCGTGTCTCCCATACCGGCAAACGTAAATTCACCGATCACCTCTCCGGGTGAATTGTTCTGACTGTAGGGAGAAAACTGTCTCATAATGAACGTTACCTCTTGAGGAGAATAGGTTATATCCATGACGCCGCCGTTCACAATATCGCAAACCCAACGCCCGGATAGTGTTCTTGCTGCTACTGCACGATTGTCATGTGCGTAAACAGATTCTCTTTGAGAGATGAGGTAGGTTCCAACGGAGGCAGGTTGCGCTAGATCATGACCATAAGTCGCCTTAACGAAGGGGAATACGGTCAACAGGAAAGTGATCCAAGCAAGTGAAAAGATCTTTATGTTTTTCATTAATTTTGATTTCATGGTTCTCTTCCTCCGTTGTTCTGAAATATTTTGCTATTCCCATGCTCATTCATCTTTCCATTTTTTCTGTGTTCAAATACATTGACGGACAGATGTCTTCTTTTTCACATACAACCTGAGTTCCAGAAATATTGTATGTGAATATTGTAACGAGGCAGGTGAGAATTATGAATGCATGCTTTGACATTCTCCCCGCCCTGAAGGAAGGGGTTTTACGGCCATTTGGAAAAGGCATTTACTATTAGACATGACACAATGGATTCTCGTTTTTCGGGGCAAACTCTAACGCTCAGCACTTAACGACTTCTCTTCGGGTATATAAATTTCCGTTTGATGGCGTCACCCTATAACCACAATTCTTGAGGTACGTTCTTCGAAGCATGGTATTAAGGTAGCGTTTGTCCTCGGAATCCCCTCCTGACAAATTTCAGAGTCTCAATATAATTGCTCCTCCGGAAAAAGCTCAAGAGCGGCTTGTTCAGTTTCGCAGATACAGAAAATGTCTGCCAGTTCGACTATCCGGAATATCTTGCTGACCGCCGGCGGCATCGAACAGAACAATAATCGCCCTTTACGGGAAGAAAGCTTCTTCTGCAAAGCAATAAACGTGCGCAGACCGCTGGAGCTTAAAAAGTCCAGATCCTTCATGTTTACGATTATGTTCAGCGCTCCGGCATCGACAAGCCTGTCGAATTCCTTTTCCGCCTCGATTGACAAAAATACGTCCAGTTTTCCCTGAAGATAAACAATCCGAACGTTTCCCTTCTCTTTGATCCTTAACTCCATGACAACGTCTCCTCATTTCATGATTTCAATTTTTTTATCAGGGTTAGACAATTAGTATTGCCATCCCGTTGATAACTGACCTCGTCCATCAGTTGTCTCATGATATACACCCCGACTCCCGGAGTCGCCCTTTCCAGCATGGCTTGCCCCAACTGCGGTTTCACGCCGGGAAGAATCAATGCCTCCGCATCATCGCAGAAAACTACAGTAACGCTGTGGGCGTTAACGGACAGTCTAATACGGATCATGCCAGCCGATCCGCCCGTCCAACTCGGTCCACCCGATTGATGCTTATTGGAATGGAATATGATATTGGAAAAAGCCTCGTCAACGCAAATGAGGATTTCAGAGGCCGTCTCGCCTGAAACGCCGCCGCGTTCCAGTTCTGAATCCACCCAATTGATAACGGCAGTGGCATTTTTCAATTCGCCGCTAACCTCCAGCGTTGATATTTGCGGGTTTCCCATGCCTACCCTTCAGATCAGGAATTTGACGATCATCAGCGTGACGTCGTCCGATTGCTCCCCATCGCCTGTCGTATGCTTCGCACGGCGCTCCGGGCGCTTATTTATTCGCGTAAATCTCCCCTTGCGTTGGTAGGTCTACCGCCCTATCGTTATTCTTCCAAAAGGTAAACAGGTAAAAACCCCCAAAGTTAACGTGTCCTGATAAGGCGAAAGCCCAGGTCCCCATAGCGGCTGCTTGGGCCGTCGTCCCTGCGCTCCGCTGACCGGCAGTTAAAGGAGCGGTTGAGCTTGGAGCCGCCGCGACTAACTCGGGCCGAGCCCGACGAGGGACCTTCAGGATCAGTTACACTGCCGGAGGGGTAACTCCCCATCCAATCCTTAACCCACTCCCAGACGTTTCCATGAATGTCGTACAAGCCCCAGGCATTAGGAGTCTTTTGACCCACAGGGTGAGTCCTCCTTTCTGAATTAACATAATACCACCCAGCGCGGGACAAATCGTAATTGTTTTCTCCCGAATAAAACCGTGTGGCCGTCCCTGCCCGTGCGGCATACTCCCACTGAGCCTCCGTGGGCAATCTATATTTGTTCGTTCCTTCCATGCTGTTCAGCTTCTGAATGAACTCCTGAACATCGTTCCAGGAGACCCCCTCCACGGGGCAGTCGTCGCCGCAACTGCTCAAATACGAAGGATTATTCCCCATCACCCGCTTCCACTGTCCCTGCGTTACCTCCGTAGTCTGCATGTAGAAGGACCGGCTGATCGTCACCTGATGCTGGGGGGATTCATCGTCATCCCGTCCCACCTCGCTGCTGGGCGAGCCCATTATGAAGCTCCCCGTCGGGATCAAAACGAACTTCGCCCCAATGGTCGGACTGGTAAATCCCTGATCGCTATCACTTCGCACATATGGAACTTGGGTGGGTGACGCCCTTTTGCCAGAACGTACTGGGAGGGCACGACAGGCTCCGTCGTATGACTGCCTACTCCAAATTCGCTTGCCATTGCCGAAACCGAAGGTGGCGGCTTCGGAACCGCGCGTTTCAGATCCCCAAAGACCGCTACATGTAATATGAATCAAGTCGGTAACAACATGATTTTTACGATATTGAAAACAATCTACTTGCTGGGATTTGCTCGCATCATACAACCCCGCCAGTTCATCCTGCGTCGGCATCCGCCAGTCCGAATAACCGCCGCCGCGATAATTCTCGCAATAGCTCTTGGCGTTCGCCCAGTCGATATTGCTCCCGTTGTCCTTGGCCGCCCACGTCAGGTTTGTCCGCGTGTCCAGAACCGTCCCGTTTTCATAGATGATGAAACGCCCATCCCTGCCAGCCTCCCCGGCTGTGGCATACTTCGTCGTAGTAGAAGTCCCTATTAAAATAGACACAACCATAACCGCTACCATCGTTCCTACTGTCTTTTTCATTTGCTCCTACTTCCTCCTCTATTGATTCGTTAAACGCATGGTTTCAGTAGTCTGTTTACCGAAGAGTACGTGCAGCCTTATCAGGCTTCTGATAACCCTGTTTTGTCTCTTTCTCCGCGTACGTGGGTGCTACTCATTCAATATTGGGAAAAGCCTCGTCAACACAAATGAGGATGTCAGAGGCCGTCTCGCCTGAAACGCCGCCGCGTTCCAGTTCTGAATCCACCCATTCGAAGACAGCAGTTGCATTTTTCAATTCGCCGCCAACCTCCAGCGTTGATATTTGCGGGTTTCCTAGGCCATGTCCTTCAGCTCAGAAATTTGACGATCATCAGCGTGATGTCGTCCGATTGTTCCGCATCGCCCCGGAATTGCTCAATATACTTCAGGATCAACTCCATTATTTCCCGGCTTTCCATCTTTTTGATTGCCTTATCCATCAGTAACTTCTTCAGACGTCCATCCCCATATTGTTCACCATTCCGGTTCATGGCCTCCGTAACACCGTCCGTATAAAGCGCCATGAGATCACCTCTGTCATAAACTATCTTCCGCTCCAGATAGTCGGTATATGCAAGGACGCCCAGCGGCTTGCCGGGGGCATTCATGATTTTTACCTCGTGTTTCCCGGAACTGACCAGATATTGATTCGGATGGCCGGCGCTGGCATAGGTAATCTCCTTTCGGATTGTATCGATAATACAGCAGAACACCGTCACAAACATGCAGGTACTGGAATCTTCGTGGAGGCGCCGGTTGGACAGGGACATGATCGTTGCCGGGCCCTTGCCTGAGGTGAAATGGACGCGGATGACGCTGCGTGAGATGGCCATAAACAGACCCGCAGGTATCCCCTTTCCGGATACATCGGCAATAATGACGCCAAATTTCCCTTCGCCAAGTGGAATAAAATCATAGAAATCCCCGCCGATAATTTTTGCCGGTAGATTGCAGGCGGCGATGTCAAAATGACCGTCCGAGGGGAAATCTCTAGGGATGATGTCCTGCTGGATACGGGCCGTAATGGACAGCTCTGCCTCCATTATCTGCTTTTTCCTGAATTCTTCCGTCAAATGGAAGTGGCTGTAGTTTTCTACAATTTGCTGGGCCAGCATATCGAGTAGAAGCTGATCTGCATGCTGATAAGGTTGTTTTCTGCTCCGTTCCGTGACGCAAAGGCAGGCCACCAGTTTATTCCTGATCTTCATGGGTACAACAATGAAGGAGAGCTTCCGGTAACGTTGATCATTATTCATCCCAAAGCGGTCATCCTCATTGATGTTGGTGGAAAAAACGCTGCGATCAGTCTTGATCATATATTCCAGGATGTTACTAACGACAACCTTCTGATTCCTGACTCTATCCGTATTAAAACCAATACCGGCGCGGAATTTGAAATCCTTGCCCATGCGGGTCAAAATGGAAACCCGTTTCGCCTCCATTACCTCCGCCACGATAGCAATATTATCCCCTAATAGCTCATCCACCGAGTTGCAGTAATTAATTGACGTCGATAGCCGGTGGAGGGCAGAGGCTTCATAGGCTCTTCTTTTCATTTTTTCGTAGAGATGCCGGTTGTTGATGGCTACGGCCGCAAAATCACTGATCGATTTCAACAATGCAAGGTCACTGTCCGAATATCCGGTGGCTCCGATTCTGTTGATTACTTCCAGAACGCCCAAGGTGTGACCCTTCATAATCAGGGGGACGCAGATCAAATTCCGGGTTGTTATTTCTGTCTGCTGGTCAACATCCTTGAATATCAGCCTGTCATTTTCCGCATCGTTGCTGATGATGGCTTTTCCCGTTGATACTACCATGCCGGCGATGCCCCGGCCCGGAGGAATCCTGACCATTTTCACTTCATCGCTTTTTTCTCCTGTTACCAGGCAGAAATACAACTCTTTCGTTTCCTCATCTATAAGCATCAGCGAGCTGCTCTCGGAGGGGATGATTTTTTTTGCCTCATCCATAATCAGGGACAGTGTTGCGTCAAGCTCCTGGCTGGAGTTTATTTTTTTAACAATCCCCATCAGGGCTTTCAACTTTTTATCCGACAGGATTTTCATAGGTAAGTCCTTTTGTCAGAATCTCAAATTTTCATCTTTTAGCCCTTGACTTTACAACCATCACATGGATTTATTGTTTCCGGATCAGGTGAACTCGTAAAATCATGAAGTTATCAACATGTAGTGCCGAAAATGAGATTTGCCAGCTTATATTGTTGTTATTACACAATAATATTTTTGACTTCATGAATTTTGGTTAATACCACACCTTCAAGTTCATCGAATCCGTTCGTACGAGCGTGTCCCCAGGCAGCGGATGCTCTTCAACTTGGGGACAGATTTCACACTGCCGGAAGAACGATGGAAGGATCTGGCCAATCGGATCGAAGAGATGGTTACCGGCCAAGATACTCTGTTTGTCTACTGTATCCTTGTGTACATTCAGTCCGCATCCCTTATCAATAATGACGTCCATATCTCCGCCCCCCTTTCTTTGAATTTGGGAATATGATAATCATCAACCGCAATTATCCAAAAAATAAAACGGTATTTTCATCCCCCTTTGTGAAGGGACACCGTCATGAGAGTTTCATAAAGAAATGCATAACGGCTACTTCCAGTTGCCGATGAGGATGAAGGGCGCCCAGAAGTAGGGGTGGGCAAAGGGGGCCTTCGGATCGGGTGTGAACTGCGGATGGTTTGTGTCTCCCATCTTGGCCTTCCCTTTGTCGTATATAGGCTTGCCCCCCCGCTTTCTTTCCGAAGCGGCGCCGGATGCTACTGATCCTTGCAGCAAGGCGATCTGGGCCAGCCTCAACGCCTCCACCTTGGGGAGCTTTCCGTCTTCCCGGAGTCTGTAGAAGTCGGACATCAACAGCGCCGTGCTCTCATCTGCCACCGGCCAGAGGGTTGCGATGACCGCCTTTGCTCCTTGATTCATGGCCAGAGCGCCGAAACCTTCGATCTCCGATCCCCTGCCGCTGCTCCCCATGGCCGTTTCACAGGCCGAGAGGGTGAGTAGTTCACTGTCCTGGAAGTAACTGCTATTTCTCACCTGATCCATTGTCAAGTGACTTCCGTCACCCAGCAACAGAAAGGAATCCCGTTCGGTGCCGGGACTGAATCGGAAGTGGCTGGCGATGTGCAATACGGGGTTGCGGGCGGAGGCATCTTGGAGGACGGCCTCCGTGAATTTCTGGTCGAGATGGATCTCGCCGGGGACGACTCCCGTTTTCCCCTGCCGTACGATACCGGCCAGTTCATCGGGAACAGAGGGAAGCGGGTCGAAACCGGTGTGTCGTTTGCTCACACCCAGGGCCGCCACCTGCCAAACCGGTCTGGCAGGGAGAGCCACCTTGTCCTTGGCCACTTCGCTATACATGACGGTGCGGTAGTTCCGCACCGTCA
>Ga0194044_10001486_pt1 | contig 11937 bp, 10 predicted proteins | sample JunL4417m_MetaG_FD_155460 | JGI IMG/M metagenome (GOLD analysis project Ga0194044, IMG submission 155460) | Anoxic zone freshwater microbial communities from boreal shield lake in IISD Experimental Lakes Area, Ontario, Canada - Jun2016-L442-17m | ecosystem: Environmental > Aquatic > Freshwater...
GTCTCGGTGTTCGGCGATGGCATCACGCCGGTGGCGCTCACCTTCGCCGTGCTCGACCTCACCGGCTCGGGCACCGACCTCGGCCTCGTGTTGGCGGCGCAGAGCGTGCCGTTGGTCCTGCTGGCGCTGGTCGGCGGCGTGTGGGCGGACCGGCTGCCGCGCGCCGCCCTCATGATGACCAGCGACCTCGTCCGCGCCGCGGTGCAGATCACCGCAGCCGTGCTGCTGCTCACGGGCGCGGCGCAGATCTGGCAGCTCGCCGTGCTCGCCGCGTTTCACGGCGCCGCAGAGGCCTTCTTCCGCCCGGCGGCCGGCGCCATCCTGCCGCAGATCGTTCCTCCGGGCCGCTTGCAGCAGGCGAACGCGCTCATGGGTATGAGCGACAACTTCGGCTGGATGGTCGGCCCGGCGGTGGCCGGCGTGCTGGTCGCCGTCATCGGCGCCGGCGGCGCGATCGCCATCGACGGCGCGACGTTCCTCGTGAGCGCCGCCTTCCTCGCCAGACTGCACGTGCCGGCGATCGCGAAAACAGAGGCCGCCGTCCACGGCTTTCTCGCCGAGCTCCGCGCCGGCTGGCTGGAGGTCAAATCGCGCAGGTGGCTCTGGGTGATGCTGCTACGTGTCTGCCTCGTGCTCTGCATCGTCATCGCCCCGTTCCAGATCCTGGGGCCCCTCGGGCTGCGCGAAGAGGGCTACGGCGCCGCGGCGTGGGGCTGGCTTCAGGCCGTGTTCAGCGCGGGCATGATCGTCGGCATGGCGATCGCCATGCGCTACCGGCCCAAACGGCCGATGATCACGGTCTCCCTGACGGGGAGCACCGCGGTGGCGGCGCCGCTGGCGCTGGCCGTCTTCGGGGATCCCTGGGTGCTCGGCGGCGTGTACGTCCTGCGCGGTGTGGCCGTCGGCATCCTCGTTGCGGTGTGGAACACGACCCTGCAGACGCAGATCGCCAGGGAGTCGCTCGGACGCGTGACGGCATGGGACTGGATGGCTTCGCTCGCGCTGTGGCCGGTCGGCCTCGCAGTGGCCGGCCCCCTCGCGGAGGCCTTCGGGGTGACGACGATGTGCTGGGTCACCGGCGGCCTCGGGCTGCTGGCCGCCTTCTGGGTGCTGCTCGTCAAGGACGTGTGGCGGCTGCGGCCGGCGGCGGCGCTCGAAGCCGCTCCGCCGCGCGATTGACCGACGCGACTACGGCCGACCGATCAGGCGACGGACGACGCGCCGGAAATCGCTCGTGGGCCGAGGCGGCTGAGCCCTGAGGCGCGCCCGGCATCCGGCCTTTGAGGGAGGCCAGCGACGCGCTGCAGCAGCCCCCCAACCGCGTTCGCTGATCAGCAGACAGCGAAGCGCGGGAGGAGCCGACCGACTGCACCCCTCAATCGTGCGCCGTTGGCGATACCGCCGGCTGTACTCCCAACGGTATCGTTGGAAGTACCTTCGACGTCACATGCTCTTCTCGACCATACGCGTGCCGGCGACGCTGCAAAGGCCGGCGCCCATCGGGCGGGCCCCGAGCCGGCGAGCTGGTCTGGAGTCTCCCGCAACAGCGCCGGCCGTCAGCCCGCTGCGGCGCGCTCCTGCCGCCCTCTGCGGCCGCTCGCGTACAGCAGGATGTCGAGGAGGATCCCCACGGCGAAGACCACGGTGCCCCACCCCTGCAGCCCGCCGAACGAATTCTCGGCGATCGCGTAGGCGATGGTCGTGCACGGCACGAAGAGGAAGCCGATGAACCCCCAGATGAACGGCAGGCCGATGCGGCTCAGGTAGTCGGTGAACAGCCACATGCCGATGAGGATGATGCGCGGCGAGGCCGCCAGGACACCGACGATCAGACAGCAGCCCATGCGCCTCTCCTTGTGACTGTGCTCGCCAACGTAACCGCACACTCGACGCGCTCTCACGCAACGCTAACACGCGGCGGGCAGGATGTGGGCGTCATGATCCCGCACCGCACGAAGATCAGAAGGCATCTGCGCAGTACGCGCGTCGAGGCTCTGACTCCCGAGGAGCGTCGCGAAGAGCTCCGCGCCGCCGAGGCAAGATGCGCGGAAGGACACGGCCCCTCAGAACCGGCCGGCGCCGACCCCGCTGGCGCGACCGGCGGTGAGACGCCCGACTCCGCATCGACGCCGCACACGTTCTAGAGGCGGCAACGGGGCCTCTGCCCCCGGCCGACGCCCGCCGCCGGCTCCCGCGGGAGCCGCCCGTAAAGGGTTTGTCGCCTCCCCGGCCGAACACCCCCATGTGACCTCCACAGACCCCGCAGCGACCCCCCCAGCCGAACGAGCGGCGCGGCCGGCGTCCGTCCTGGCGCCGCTCGCCAACCCCTTCTTCCGCGCCCTCTTCATCGCCTCGCTCATGTCCAACATCGGCAGCTGGATGCAGACGCTGGCCGCCCAGTGGCAGATGACCAGCCTCACCACCTCGGCCCTGCTGGTCGCCCTCATCAGCGCCGCCAACGCGCTGGCCATCTTCGTGCTCATCGTGCCGGGCGGCGTGCTCGCCGACATCCTCAGTCGCAGACGCCTGCTGATGGTGACCAACGGCTGCATGTTCGTCACTGCCATCGTCCTCGCCACGCTGACCTTCAGCGGACTTGCCCGGCCGGGGACGCTGCTTCTGCTCGTCTTCACCGGCGGCCTCTTCAACGCCCTGACGATGCCGGGCTGGCAGGCGATGATCCCCGATCTTGTGGAACGCGACCAGTTCCGTTCCGCCGTCACCCTCAACGGGGTCAGCACGAACGTGGGCCAGGCGGCCGGGCCGGCGCTCGGCGGCCTCGTGGTGTCGTTCGGCGGTCCGGGAACCGTGTATCTGCTCAACGCGGCGTCGTTCCTTGCCATCGTCGTCGTGCTGTGGCGCCGCGCCAAAGAAAGGCCGGAGCAGGCGCTGCCGGCGGAGCGCTTCTTCGGCGCCGTGCGCGGCGGCCTGCGCTACGTGCGCTTCCGCCCGGAGCTGCGGCCGCTGATGATCCGCGCCGCCACCTTCGGCTTCTGCGTCAGCTCGCTGTTCTCGCTTCTGCCCGTGTACGCGCGCCAGCATCTGCACGTCGGATCGCTGTCGTTCGGCGTCCTGATGGCGTTTCTCGGCGTCGGCGGGGTCGGCGCGGTGTTCCTGCTGCCGCGCCTCGGCAAGGATTTGCCTCGCGATCGGGTGGTCGCCGGGGGGATGGCCCTGCTCGCCGTGGCGGTCGCCGGCCTCGCCCTGAACGACGTCTACTGGGTCGCGTGCGTGATCGTGGTGATCGCCGGCGCCGCCTGGCTCACGCTGTTCACCACGTACCAGGTGGCCGCCACGTCGCTGCTGCCCAGCTGGGTGCGGGCGCGCGCCCTGTCGGTGTACCTCATGGCGCTGTTCGGCGGCCTCTCCGCGGGGGCCGTGATCTGGGGCTCCGTCGCCGGCCGTTTCGGGGTGACGACCGCGTACTTCATCGTGGCCGGGACGACCGTCGCGGTGCTCGTCGCCACGTGGCGGCTGCCGGTGCCGCAGGGCCGCGCCGCCGACATCTCCGTGGGCGCGGCCATCCCGTTCCCCATGCACGAGCCGGAGGAGACGCTGGAGCTGGAGCATGGGCCCGTGGTGATGAATCGCCGCTACTCCATCGACCCGAACGATGCCGACGAGTTTCTCGCCGTCATGGAGAAGCTGGGCGCCGCACGCCGCCGGCGCGGAGCCATCTACTGGGCGGTGTACCGGGATCTCAACAGGCCCAACGACTACGTCGAGACGATGGTCACCGAGACGTGGGCCGACCGCCTGCGCCTGCGGGAGCGCGTCGGCGACGCGGACCTCGAACTATACCGGCACGCGCTCTCGTTCGACAGAGGCGGCCGCCGGCCCGAGGCGGAGGAGTACCTGGTCGCCGCCGGCGGGCGCTGACGCGCCCGGCGGCGCCGCGGCGTGACGGGGGCGGTCGTTTTCGCCATACTGATGTGATGAACGGACTCATCGCCTGCGACAGCTACTTCGGCAACACGCTCCAGGTCGCCGAAGCCTTGGCTGAGGAGCTTCGCGCCGCCGGCCACGACGTCACCGTCGTGAATCTGCACGAGCAGAAGTTCGACCTGCGCAAGCCGCCGGCCGCCGACGCCGGCTTTCTCGGCATCGGCGGCCCCACGCGCATGGCCAGGATGAGTCGGCGCGCCCGCGGCTTCGCCAGGAAGCTGGATGCGAAGACGGCGGCGGGGCGGCCCGTCTTCGTCTTCGACACCTACGGGCCTCTCGACGCCGACCCCGCCGAGAACGAGAAGAACAAGAAATGGTTCTACCCCGGCGGCGGCGTGAAGCTGAGGGACGCGCTGACGGCACAAGGAGTGGACGTCTACCCCGAGGTCCTGCGCTGCCTCGTCACCGATATGAAGGGCCCGCTCGTCACTGAAGCTCTTGAGTCGGCGCGGGACTTCGCGCGGCGGTTCGCCGCCGAGGCGCTCGGCTAGCCGCGATCTCAGCGTCGCCGGGAGGTCGGGGCGGGCACGGAGGGCTCCGCCGCCCTTTCGTCCAGGCTGACGTGCGGCAGCCACTCCAGCCACCGCGGCAGGTACCAGTTCCAGCGGCCGAGCAACACCATCGTCGAGGGCACGACCACGATGCGCACCAGGGTCGCGTCGAGCGCCACGGCCACGGCGAGCCCGAAACCGATCTCCTGGAACATGACCATCTCCCCGCTGGCCAGCCCGGCGAACACGGCGACCATGATGAGCGCCGCCCCCGTGATGATGCCGGCCGTGGACTGGATGCCGAAGGCGACCGCCTCCGTCGTGTCTCCGCACCGGTCGTACCGCTCGCGGATGCGGCTGAGCAGAAACACCTGGTAGTCCATCGAGAGTCCGAAGAGAATGCAGAACAGGAGCAGGGGGATCCACGACTCGATCACGTCGACCTGGCGAAAGCCGAGCAGGCTTGCGCCCACGCCCTTCTGGAACACCAGAGTGAGCAGTCCAAAAGCCGCGCCGACGCTGAGCAGGTTCATGAACACCGCCTTGACGGCGATCACCAGCGAGCGGAAGGCGACCAGCAGCAGGATGCAGCTGAGCAGCAACACGGCGACGATGACGATCGGCGTGTACAGGTCGACGAGGTCGGTCATGTCGGCGAACGCGGCCGGGCTGCCGCCGACCAGCACGCGCACGGGAGCGCCACCGGTGGCCGCCGGGATGATGTCGGCGCGCAGCTCGCGCACCGACCGGGCCGCAGCCGCACCCGTCGCATCGCTGTTCACGGCGAGGCTGAGCAGGCCCAGGCGGCCGTCGTCGCTGCGCTGGAAGCCGGTGACCGAGAAGCGGTCGTCGGCCGTCGCCGCGGCGCGCAGCTTCTCGGCGGCGGCGGCGACCCTCGGGTCACCGAGGTCACCGTCAATGACCACGAGGATGGGTGACGTGAGACCCGCCGAGAGCTCAGCCGTGAGGATCTCGTAGCCACGCCGCGTCCCCAGCTTCTCAGGGAGACCGGCGACACCCGACTGGCCGCGCTGCATGGTCAGGCCGGGCGCGGCGAGCAGCACCAGGATGCCGGCGCCGATGACCAGGCCCACGACCGGACGACGCATGATGGCCGCGGCCGTGCGTGCCCAGAAGCCGGCGGCGGGGTCGGCCGGCCCGTGCCTCCGCGCCAGGCGGCCGAGCGGCAGGCGCAGGGCGTTCACGCGGTCGCCGAGCAGCGTGAGCACGGCCGGCAGCAGGGTCAGGGCGGCCGTCACGGCGGCGATCACGACAAGGATCGCCCCGGCGCCGAGGCTGGTGAACATCGAGAACGGCATGACCAGCATGCCGCACAGGGCCAGTACCACGGTAATGCCGCTGAAGAGGACGGCGCGGCTCGCGGTAGCCGCGGCCCGCCCGACTGCGTCGGGCAGCGCGCGGCCGGCCGCGCGCTCCTCGCGAAACCGCGAGACGATGAACAGCGAGTAGTCGATGCCCACGGCGAGGCCCATCATCATGACGATGTTGAGGGCGAACACCGAGACCATGAAGCCTTCGCCGAGCAGGGCGGTGAGCGCCGCGCCGACGATGATCGCCACGACGCCGAGCCCCAGGGGCGCCAGAGCCGCGACGAGCGAGGCGAACACGACGATGAGGATCACCAGGGCGATCGGGATGCCGATCGACTCGCCGCGCCGCAGGTCGCTGCCGGCGACGGACGCGGCGTCGCGCTCCCACGCGCCGCTGCCCGTGAGGACGACGGTGAAACCGTCCTTGCCGTCGGCCGACTGAGCGAGGTCGTAGAGGCCATCGATGTGCTCGTCGACCGTACCTGAGCTTGTCGCCATCGTCACCGGGATGATCGTCGTGCGCCGATCGGCCGAGACGAGGGCCGCCGCCTGGGCCGCCGCCTCCGCGGCGGCGGTCTCGGCGGCCTCTTGCGCCGCCGGGTCGGCTTCGGACGGCGCCGCTTGCGCCGCGGCCGCCTTCGCCGCCGCCTGCGCGTCGTACCAGGTGACCACGCTGCGCACGTCCCGCGGGCCGAGCGCGCGGATCGAGGCGGCCAGCTCCCGGGCGCGCGCCTCGAAGGCGGGGTCGGAGACGGTCAGCCCGTCCGAGCGCACGACGACGATCTCGGTGTCGGCGTCCGCACCGGGGAGCCGCTCGGCGAGGAGCTCCTCGGCGCGCTTGGACTCCGGGTGACCGATGAAGTCGTCGGCGGCCTGCAAGGAGTCGCCAAAGGCGACCAGCAGGCCGCCGGCCGCGACGACGATCGCGAACCACGCGGCGATCGTCAGCCAGGGCCTGCGGGCACAGGTGCGGGCGAGTTTCTCTGTCATGGGTGTACGTGCCATCTCGGTCTCCCGGGGATGAGGGGGCAACGCTGCCCCCGCCGCTCGCGGCTCAGCCGCTCGTCCAATCTGTCTTCAGCCCATTCACGAAGGCGCGCAGCACGTCGCGGGCGCGCGCCCGAAACAGTTCCTCGTGGTGCAGGTGCGTGCGTTCAACCGCCACCAGCCCATGCACGAGCGCCCAGGCGCCGTGCCACATGAGCATCGCGTCGTCCTCGTTGCGGGCATGCAGCACGCCCTGGGCGATGCCATCCTCGAGGACGCCCTGGATGATCTGGAAGAGCGGTGTCGGCGTGAGCACCTCGAGGCTCTCGTCCTGGGCCTTGCGCGACAGCGCACTCAAGCTCTCGAACAGGAGGTCGAGCTCCGCAGGGTGCTCGCGGGCGAACTGGATGTAGGCGAGGCCGAGCTCGATGAGGCGCTCGTCGACCGGCAGTGAGTCGGGCACGGTGAGCAGGTGCGCGGAGAGATGGTCCAGGTCCTCAGCGGCGAGCGCCAACAGGATCTCGTCCCTACCACTCTCGAAGTAGCGGTAGAGGGCAGGGGCCGTGAAGTCGACGCGACCGGCCAGCTCACGCACGGTCAGGCTGCGCGCGCCCTTCTTGACGACGAGGGCGCGCGCGGCGCCCAGAATCTCGTCGCGGGTCTCCTGATGGCGCTTGTCCTGGCGGCTCGTCGGGGGCACGGTCCCTCCTCTGGTGAACAGTATTCCGATTAGTGAACATTGTTCACTCTAAGGCCATCGACGAACCTTGTCAAGCACTGTGTCGAAGAGGCCCGCGCGAGCGGCGCCCGGGGGCCCCCGCGAGCACGGGCGCCTCAGGCGCGCAGGCCGGGCACGTTCACGCGGAGCCGCCAGCGCCGCACGAACGACCCTTCCGCCGGGCCGCCGCGCTCGAGCAGCGAGTAGCCGGCGCCGAGGAGCGTGCGCCAGCGCTGGAGCAGGGGGTCGTCCGGCGGCAGCAGGCCGAGGCGCTCGACGACGTACCCGAGTCGCCGCGGCACGGTGCCGCCGGCGAAGCGCTCGAGGTAGCCGGTCAGGCGCTCCGCGTCGAGCGCCGGCCAGGCGGTTTCGAGGGCGGCGGCGACCGCAGGCACGCCTCCGCAGAGGTCGCTGCGGTCGAACATGTCGACCACCGTACGCTCGGGGTCGGAGACGCGGATGCGTAGCCCGGGCTCGCCGAGGAGGGCGGCCCCGAACATGCGCTCGGGCTTGACGAGCACGAGCTCGAAGCGCACGCCCAGAAGCTCGGGCCGCATGGCCTGTTTGCGCTTCGGCGTGATGAACAGCATCGGAGGCCCGGGTCCGCGGGCGCCGCGCGGCCCCTCATTCACCGCATCTCCCGGCGTCCACCCCCACCAGCGCATCGCCGCGCCGTAGGCCGCGGCACCTTCGGGCGCCAGCAGGCTGCCCACGACGAGGGCGTCATGGAAGCGGTGGCCGTCTTCGCTGCGCATGCGGCCATCCTACTCGGGCGGGCCGGCGGTCGGAAGCGCCGCCGGCCCGCCCGTGAACCGGGCGAGGACGGTCTCTCGCCCGGATGACCGGATCAGGCTACCTGGCGCCACCTTGCGGCATGGTGGGCGCGAATCGCCTCCGCCACTTCCTCGTCACAGTACGGGCACCCAAAGGGCGCGTCCTTGGACAGAGCCATCTGCAGCTGCAGGTCGACGTCTTGGCCGCACACGAGACACGTAACCGTGAGCTCCATGGGCACTCCTCCCGCAAGGCCGGCGCACGGGCGCACCGGCTACAGGGGGCAGTGTCGCCTGCTCAGGTTACGGCCGGATGAGGGTCGCGTTGATCTTTGTGTGGAGGCTAGGCGGTCTCCTGGCGCGACAGACGCCACCAGACGAGGCCGTAGCCGACCACCGCCCACCCAAGAATGATCGCCACGGAGAGCCACTCGGCGCCGAACAGCTGGCGGCCGGCGAGAGCGTTCACCCCGAGCCGCATCGTCTGCGCGGTGGGGAGGACGGACACGAGCGTTTCGGCCCAGCCCGGCAAAGGCAGCTGAATGGCGATGGCGGGGGCCATAAGGGGGATCAGGGCGACGGTGCTCCACGTATTGAGCTGCGTCTGGGTGCGCATCAGCCCGCCCAGCAACAGACCGAGGCCGACCAGGGTCACCGACGTCAGGACGATGTCCACGACAAACAACGCCACGTTCTCGGGCGCCACCCGGGTGATCGCGAGCATGAGCGGCACGGAGATCACGCAGTACGTGAGGCCGAAGAGCGACTTGGCGACGATCACTTCTGCGTCGGAGGCGATAAGGGTGAGCGCCTCCACGGTGCGTTTCTCGGTCTCCTCGGTGAGTACCGCAGGGAGCGCGTAGACGGCGATCATCGCGAGCATGAGGATGACGGCCACCAGCACGAAGGCCTTACGCGCACCAAGCGCGACGAAGGCCGAGTCTGAGGTCCCTGCCGCTGCGGGGAGCATCACCCGCGTGACGGTCGCCGCCGGCGCCTGCCCCGCCAGCGACTGCGTCACCCGGTCCAGCATCGCCGCCACGTAGTCTCCGCCGAAGCTCGGCGAGGCCGGCAGGATCACCGTGAGCCTTGGCGGCGCGCCGCCCGTCAGGGCTTCGTCGAAACCACTCGGGACGATCAGGCCGACGTCCACGTTCTTGTCGCGCACCTGCTGTGTGAGCGCCGCCTGATCGGCAAACGCCTGCACCTTCAACTGTACGGCCGCCTTCGTCGCGGCCTCGAGTGCGGCCGGCAAGCGCGTCGCTGTGGACGCGACCACACCGAGCTTGGCCGTCGGCTTCGTGTCGTCCTTGAACATGAAGCTGTAGAGAAGGCCGATGAGCAGCGGCATGAGCAGAGCGACGATGAGGCGCGAGTCGCGCAGCGCGTCGCGCAGATCCTTGCGATAGATGGCGTTGACACGCGCGCCCTTCACAGCGGCCTCCCGGCCAGATTCACGAAGACGTCCTCGAGGGTGCCCTCGTTGGAGTGCACGGTGAGCACCTCGCCGGCGGCCATCCACGCCTCGAGGCGGGCGGCGTCGCCACCGTCGTCAAGACGGACCTCGTGCTCCGACCGGTCATGCAGCAGGACGGTGGCGGTGCGCTCGCCGTAGCGCAGCTTGAGCTCACGCGGCGTATCGAGCGCGACGATCCTGCCGGCTGCCAGGAAGGCGACTCGATCGCACAGCTCATCGGCCTCTTCCATGTAGTGAGTGGTGAGAAAGACGGTGGCGCCGGCGCTCGCGTGCTCGCGGATGATGCCGCGCACGTCGCGCGCCGACGACGGGTCGAGCCCCTTGGTGGGCTCGTCGAGAAACAGGACCTGGGGATCGTTCACGAGCGCGCGGGCAACAAGCAGCCGCTGCTTCATGCCGCTGGAGTACGTCCTGACCTTGCGTGCGGCGGCGTCCGTCAGGCCGACGCGCTCGAGAAGCTCAGCGACGCGGGCCGGCGGCGCGCCGTAGAGCTTGGCGAACAGCTCCAGGTTCTCGCGCCCCGTCTGGCGCTCGTAGAGGTTCTGCTCTTCGAACACGAGATTGATGAGCGGCTTCACGCGCTCGCGCTCGCGCACCACGTCAAGACCCGCAATGAGCGCGCCCCCGCTGGTGGGACGCGCGCGCCCGGTCAGCATGCGGATGGTCGTCGTCTTGCCGGCGCCGTTGTGGCCGAGGAGGCCGAGGATCTCGCCCTCGGCCACGCTGAAGCTGACATCATCCACCGCACGCACGTCGCCGTAGTGCCTGGAGAGACCGTCCACCTCGATGATGGCGCGGCCGCCGCTGGGGGCGCTCATTCTCAGTCCGATCGCCTGATGTACGTCGCCCCGCTACCCTACTGGAACGCGCGAGGCTGGGGCAAAGCCGCCGGATGGACAGCCGTCAGAGTCTCGTGGTCGGGAGACGCCGGCGTGGCGCTGCACGAGTCCAGAAAGGGGGATGGGCCACGACGACTGTGGTTCAGTCGTCGCGGCCCATGTGGGGCCAGCGGCTCCCGGGCGCAGGAGGTACACCGCCCGGGCAGGTGGGATCTCCGACTCGGTGGGGGCGCACCGTACATCTGTCGGATCCCGACGGCCGGGGGGGCAGCCGTCGTTGCCGTCGTATGGCTTGATGGCATTCTGCGACCCGAATATGAAGTGCGTGTTGCGTCGGCGTTGAGGAAGATGTTGCCGACGGCGAGCCGGCGGCGGCGAGGCGACAGCCTCGCTACCCGGCCGGCAGGAAGCTCGCGAAGCCCGGCGCCACGCGCTCGCCCGGATGTGCCCTCTCCCACGCGTCGCCGACATCGAGGACCAGGGCATCGGCGAAGCGCGGACCCGTGATCTGCAGGCCGAACGGCACGCCGTTGGGCGAGCGACCGGCGGGCACGGAGAGCGCCGGGTGGCCGGTCATGTTCTGCACCTGCGTGTTGTAGGACGAGACGCCGGTGCCCGGCCGCTGCGCGCCGACCTCACGACCATCGGCGTAGAAGCCCTGTTGAGGCGTCGTAGGCGTGACGAGCAGGCGGTCGGCGCCGAGGAGATTGTCGAGGGCGCGCGCGTACGCGAAGCGGCGCCGGCGCGCGGCCAAGTAGGCCTCGACGCTCACGACCAGGCCGTGACGCATGGCCGCCAGAAACGCCGGGTGAAAGCGCTCCGCGCCGGCCTCGATGGTTTCGCGACCCAGCGCGTTGGCCTGCTCGCAGGCGCACGTGAGCAACCAGTCCTCATCGGCGTTGGCGGCCCCGCCGACGCCACCGAGGATCTGGGCGGGGGCGATCGGTTCGACCTGGAGGCCCAGATCCTTCTCGAGGCTGGTGAGAGCGGCGTCGAACTGATCGGCAACCGCGTTGGGCAGCGGCCCCCACTCGACGAAGCGCGGCGCCGCCAGCACGAGGGACGGGCGGCGCAGCGGCGCGGCGGAGGCCCTCGCCGCCGCATCCAGCCCGACAAGCCGCGCGGCCAGCGCCGCCGGCAGGGCGGTCGGGTCGCCGTAGGCGGGGCCCGACATGACCGCCAGCAGAAGGCGCAGGTCGGCCATCGACAGAGCCAGGGGACCATCCGTACTGAAGTCGATCCACGGCGGGATGGGGTCGCGACCCACGAGCCCGTTGGTGGGCTTCAGCCCGAAGAGCCCGCAGAAGGACGCCGGGATGCGCACGGAGCCGCCGCCGTCCGTGGCCGTGGCGAAGGGGACCATGCCGGCGGCCATT
>Ga0194044_10001488_pt1 | contig 11908 bp, 8 predicted proteins | sample JunL4417m_MetaG_FD_155460 | JGI IMG/M metagenome (GOLD analysis project Ga0194044, IMG submission 155460) | Anoxic zone freshwater microbial communities from boreal shield lake in IISD Experimental Lakes Area, Ontario, Canada - Jun2016-L442-17m | ecosystem: Environmental > Aquatic > Freshwater >...
AAGGTTCATGACGGCGAAGCAACGCAAGATGATTGCCAAGGCCAGACTGAACGAACTGGATATGGGTGTGATCCTGAAACGCCGGATGCATCTTTAAAATAGCGGTTAACCGACGGATTAAATCGATTTGGTTGATTTTTGCACCCCAGTTCAGGGATGAGGATTCGTGAACAACGATCTTTTCCGTAGCCAGCCATTCCACGCCATTGGCGAACCCGAAGCCCCCCAACTGGGAAAACAGCGCACAAAGCGAGGTCCGCATACGTGCATAAGAAATGGAGCGGGCAGCCAAACGGGTGTTGTCGTGGGTTTCGGCAAAATGAACAAGAAGCCCATCTTCCCGTGAAATATCCATAGCGCCGGGAAGATAGGCTTCGATCTGGCCGCGATCATAGTTTTGAAACAGCTCGGAATAGGCCCAGTCAAAACCAGCCGTATTCAGGATATCCCGTGCAACGGATATTTTTCCCCCAAGGCCTTCCAGAAAAAAAATGGTGTCCGGATACTGTTCCCGGACAACGGCGACAATGTATTGCCAGGCAGGAACCGGAATCATATAGCCGGCATCGCACCGGAAGCCGTCAACTCCCCTGCGGCACCAGGTTAGAAAGACATCCGCCATGTACTTCCAGAGTTCAGGTTTGGAATAGTCCAGCCGGGTGAGATCTTCCCACTTCACGCCCCAGGCTCCGGGAACTTCAATGCGGCCATCCTGTCCGCGAACCAGCCACTCGGGATGGGTTTCATGAAGGCCGGCTGCCCACCCCGTGTGATTGGGAGCGATGTCGATCAGTATCTGCGCATTGCGTGCATGAACCGCATCCACCAACTCGACAAACTGTTCAAGTGGCGTGGCTTTAGGATCAAATTGCGCCAGGGCCGGATCAACCGCCGTAAAACTGAGAGCCGCATAAGGACTTCCAAATCGTCCCATCCGCGCATAAGTTGTCGGCGTCGGGTGAATGGGCAGCAGGTGCAGAAAGCGGCAGCCCAGCCTTCCCACGATAAAATCCAGCTCTGCAATCAAATCATGGAACGTACCAGATTGTGGAATTACCGTATAACCAGCCTTGTCGAGTTCACTAACCCAGCGCTGCTCTTCCGCATGCGGAACGGCTTTGCCTGCCTTGTTCGGACCGAACTGCCGAACAAAGGCATTATAAATGATATTTGCACAGCAGGTATGGGCGGATCCAACATTGAGAACAGAATTGGGACCTTCCGGCCATTCAGGATCGGATTTACCATCTTCGAGAAAAAAACATTTGGCTTCGGCATGGCCGATTTCAGTCATGGCAAGGGTAATCTGAAACAGTTGGTCATGAATCCGGCGCATGGGAATGTCGAACCAGTCCTGACCAAGCGAGGGAATTCCCCGTTCAATGAGATTTATGATTTCTTTGCGGCAGACCCCGATATGGCCGATGTTGGTTCGAATCCATGCTTTGCCTTTCAGAGGGGAATCCAGGCTGAGCGAAAATGTCCGGACATCCCCTCGAAACGCCACAATATGGTTTCCAGGCAACGGATTTTGATGAAGGTGGTTGGATACTGTCATGGCTGGGTGACCAGTCGGACGTTGTTGTCGGTTCCAAAGCAGTTCCTGCAGACCTGTTCGTTCTGGGGATCGCGCTGCCAGTGACCGTCCACAAAAAACTGATATTCGTATTGTCCGATATCCAGTCTCAGGCTTTTTTCCCACACGCCCTTCTTATTTTGTTTCATGATGTGAGATGTCTGGCTCCAATTGTTAAAGTCGCCCACCAAGGCAACCTGGGCGGCTCCGTCAGCTTTTAGCGAAAAAGTGATTCTTTGTCTTTTGTTTTTTTTCTTTGGTGGCGCCATCGTTGATCTCCTTGTAAAACAAATGAATGCAAGCGATAAAAAAAATTACTGATAATGAATGAAACGACAATCGACGCAGTAAAACACTCCGCCTTCCTAAAATGAAATTGAAAACTTGTCAATGAGAATGATGATCTGCCAATTGACTTTAATTATCATCTCATATACACAAGGTCAACAGGCCATGACACCCGCTTCTGACTGAGAAATTAAATCAGGGCCGGTTCGCAAGCAAATTATATGGTACTGACCCGATTCATTGACTATTAACGGGCGGGTTTGCCAGAATGTCTTTTGGCAGCCCCTACGTCTGATAGACACCCCAACGAAGGATAATGCAGCCTTGATGCTGGAAGAAATTATTTCCTATGCTCATAATCTTGAGCGCGTTCTGGATAATCTCAAGGAAGGGATCATTGCTCACGACACCAGACGGCGCATTTTCTATTTCAATCAAGAGGCTGAAAAAATAACCGGATTTTCCAAGGAAGATGTTCTGGGGAAAGACTGCCACCAGGCTTTTGGAAAGCCTTTTTGTGGCGACAACTGTCATTTTTGCAATGATCATCAGCCTGTGTCAAGCGACAAGGAAGAATGTATTACGCATATCCGAACCCGGCAGGGGGAATTCCGGCGCATTGAGATTCGTGTTACAGCAATGGCGGATAATCATGGAGTACTTCTGGGGGTTCTGGCCGCGTTTCGGGACGTTACCAGTCTTTTGAATCTCCAGTTGAAGGCTGAAAAATCCCAGGGGTTTGCCGATATCATCGGCCAGGACGGCAAGATGCTGGAAATTTTTCAGCAGATACGAAACATAGCAGGCTATGATTATCCAGTTCATATTTCCGGCGAGACGGGCACAGGAAAAGAACTGGTCGCCGCCGCCCTTCACAGTGAAAGCCAGCGAAGTCAGGGGCCTTTTGTACCCATTAACTGCGGGGCCCTGCCTGAGGGCCTGATCGAGAGCGAGCTTTTCGGGCATGTGAAAGGCGCCTTTACCGGCGCAATACGAGATAAAAAAGGGCGATTTGAACTGGCGGACGGCGGAACAGTATTTCTGGATGAGGTGGCGGACCTGACCAAACCGGTTCAGGTTAAACTGCTGCGGTTTCTTCAGGAAGGCGAATTCGAGCGGGTCGGCGGGGAAAAAACGATTTCGGTGAACGTCAAGGTGACCAGCGCCACCAATAAGGATCTCAAAAATGAAGTCCGGTTGAACCGTTTCCGGGACGACCTGTATTACCGCCTCAATGTGATTCCCATTCACCTGCCGCCGCTTCGGGAGCGAAAAAGCGACCTTCCGCTTCTGATCGAACATTTTCTGAATGAAGCCGCCAGGCGCAATGGACAGAAACCACGAAGGATTTCTATTGAGACGCTGTCTCTGATGACAGCCTATCGCTGGCCGGGAAATGTTCGGGAACTCCAGAATGCAATTCAGTATGCGGTTGTGAAATCCCAAGGAAACATCATTCTGCCAAAGGATATTCCAGTTGAAATTCATTCAGGGACCCGGCCGGATAAACATCAGAATCATTCAGGAAAGCTAAATGATTATCTGGTTAAGTCTGCGCTCGATAGGGCCGGTGACAACAAGGTCAAAGCCGCAAAACTCTTGGGTGTAGGGAGGGCGACGCTGTACCGGTATTTGAAAAATATGGAAAATGTAGGGCAGGAAAATGTAGGGGCGACCGGGTGGCCGCCCCTGACACCAGGGTAACACGGTGGGGGAACACGGTGAATTATGCTGCAGATTCCATGGCTCTGCGGTCCGCCATATCCATCAGGACGCGCTCGCGGGATTTATCCAGGCCCAGGGCCTTTCTCTTCTTGTCGATATGGGCGATCATCATACGCGCCATTTCATAGGGATCTGGAGAAAATCCCCACTTGCCCATACCCATGTCTTCCAGTTCCTCGAATAAATGCTTATGAAAACGAGTGCCCTCAACGGTCGGAAAGGTGACACCAAAAACCGTATAAACACCGGATGCCACAAAGTATTGGCCGATGGCGATTGCTTTTTCACTCATCCATTCAGGGGCGGCGCCCGCAACCGGAAGACCGGCAATGGTGTCTCCCAGGCCGCCCTCCTTGACCATCTGTGATGCGGCTACCAGAATGCGGCTGTTGTCCACGCAGGCTCCAAGACCCAGAACAGGCGGCATGCCAACGGTTTCACAGACCTCCCGCAGGCCCGGGCCCGCCATGACAGCAGCTTCCGGAACAGTGAGTCCGGCCTTGGCCAGTGCAATCTGGGAGCAGCCGGTCTGAAGAACCAAGACATCGTTTTTGATAAGTTCTTTGACCAGTTCCACATGGACCCAGTCCTGTTTGACTCTGGGGTTGGTACAGCCCACAACACCTGCAACGCCCCGGATTCGTCCGTTGATGATGTTGTCGTTCAAAGGCGTATAACTGGCTCTGAAGCTGCCGCCCAGCATGTAGCTGATGTACTCATGAGAAAATCCGTGAACGCCGGTGTTGACGATTTGTGGAATTTCAATTGCACATGTTCTGTTTTTAAAACGGGTAATGGCCTTTATCACAATTTCATCGGTGCAAGCTCTGGCATTGTGGTCATCAAAGGGAATATGCACCGCTCCCTCGATTTTACACCTGGAGTTGGTTGTAAACATTGGCGTGCCATAGCATGCGGCGACTTTGGCCAGACCCTGTTTGATACACTGGACATCGACGCCCAGGGCATCGACCGCTCCGGTCACCAGAACAGCCTCGGTGGACATGAAGTTTCCGGCATGAGGAATGCCGTGGCGGACCAGCATTTCGGCGCCCGAGCAACACATTCCAACCAGGTTGATGCCGGCCGCGCCGGCTGCTTTGGCCGCCTTAATCAGGGATGGTTCATTCACCGATTCCAGGATTGACTCAAACAGGCTCGGTTCGTGCCCGTGAATGATGATATTGACTTGATTTTCTTTCAGAACGCCCATATTGACTTCGACACATACAGGCGATGGGGTGCCGAACATAATGTCTTCCAGTTCGGTTGCGATCATGGATCCGCCCCACCCATCGGAAAGCGCGGTCCGGCTGCACTGTTGGGTGATATTTTCATACTGCTGGTCAACGCCCATGTGGGTCCGATGCATCAATTCCATGATTTCCCGCATGGCGCCCCGGGGAACTATATTGTGTTTTCGCCAGTTTTCCAGGGTCTTGATGGGTACGCGTCTGGCAAAGGGAATTTCCCCTTCAATCTGGGTGTAGGTTTTTTCAAGTTCGGTATAGAGTTCTTTGGCGATTTCAGTGGTGCTTTTGCCTTCCACTTCGATGCCGATGGATTTGGCGACATTTTCCAGCTTGATGGTGTCTTTGATTTTGTAATCATGGATTTTACCATTGACCACGCCTCGGAACAAATCCAGAATGCCCATGCCGTGATCCGTATGCGCGGCAGACCCGGAGGCTACCATGCGGGCAAAATTTCTAGCCTGAATCGTGTCGATATCTGCGCCGCAAACCCCGACCTTTCCGTACGGATCTTTGGAGTTCAATCGGCATGGACCCATTGCACAGTGCTTGCAGCAGGCCGAATCCGCACCGATGGGGCAGGCTTTCATATTGGCGGCGCGATCAAAGGCAGTTTCAACGCCGTCTCTCTGGGCTTTTCGAAGCATTTGGGCCGTAGCTTCACAGATGGTTACATCACTTGGGTTAATCAGCTTCAAGGTATCCGTTTTTTTGGCTTCCATTTTGTTCTCCCTTTATGAGGTTATTGGGGTTGGGGGCTGTTGGTGTGAGAAGGTTATTTTTTTATATTTTAGTTTATTGGGAATAATTACCAAGAAGAATAATTCTTCATTTTTACTTTGTCAAGCAATTTTATCAACAAATTGAAGTTAAATGAGACGATGTGTAAAACTGTTTTTTATTGCTTGCTAAAACGCCTGTCCCATGATACTGAAGCAAGATAATAAACAATGAAGTCTTCTGCAACGCAATCCCCTGTTTGTGATGGCAACATGCAAATTGCCTTTTGACAATAACAATATGTCCTGTATGCCTGACATCAGGAAACGGGGTGTATCTTCCGATAATTGTTCTGAATCCGCAGGGAACCTCGGATGCTTTATCAGGTTCCAGAATCATTAAACATCAATTAGGAGGACAGAATCAATGGCTTACAATGCAGTAGAAATGAAAGATTGGCAGATCTCCGAAGCTGCCGAAGTCCACATGAAAACGCCGCAACAATGGTGTGACGAACTGGGTCTGCAAAAAGATGAAATACTTCCCATGGGAAGATTGGCCAAACTGGATTTTCTCAAAATCATCAATCGCCTTCAAAATAGGCCGGACGGCAAATACATTGAAGTCACCGCCATCACCCCAACTCCTCTGGGTGAAGGCAAGAGTACTACTTCCGTCGGCCTGATGGAAGGCTTGGGAAAACGTGGCAAAAATGTCGGTGGTGCGCTGCGTCAGCCCTCGGGCGGCCCGACCATGAACGTCAAGGGAACGGCGGCAGGCGGCGGCAACGCTCTGATCATTCCCATGACCGAGTTTTCACTGGGTCTCACTGGCGATATCAACGACATCATGAACGCCCACAACCTGGCAATGGTCGCTGTTACCGCCAGAATGCAGCATGAACGCAATTATAATGATGAGCAGCTTGCGCGGCTCACCAAAATGCGTCGCCTTGATCTGGATCCAACCCGGATTGAAATGGGATGGATCATTGATTTTTGCGCCCAGTCCCTCAGAAACATCATTATCGGTCTTGGCGGAAGAACCGATGGATTCACCATGCAGTCCAAATTCGGTATTGCCGTGGGTTCCGAGTGTATGGCCATTCTGTCCATCATCCGGGATCTGGCGGATCTGAAAACACGCCTCAATGATATTACCGTCGGTTTTGACAAGAGCGGAAAACCGGTTACCACCGGTGATCTGGAAGTCGGCAACGCCATGACCGCTTTCATGCGAAACACCATCAACCCAACCCTCATGAGTACCGCCGAACATCAGCCATGCATGGTTCACGCCGGTCCTTTTGCAAATATCGCAGTTGGCCAGTCATCCATCATCGCCGACCGGATCGGATTGAAAATGTTCGATTATCATGTCACCGAGAGCGGGTTTGCTGCAGATATCGGATTTGAGAAATTCTGGAATGTGAAATGCCGCAACAGCGGACTGAAACCACATGTGTCCGTTCTAACCACCACCATCCGCGCCCTTAAGATGCACGGCGGCGGACCCAAAGTTGTCGCCGGTATCGCACTTCCCGATGCATACATTAAGGAGAATCTGGGGCTGGTGGAGAAAGGTGTCGAGAATATGGTTCACCATATCAATACCATTCGAAAATCCGGTATCAATCCTGTCGTCTGCATCAACTGCTTCCATACTGATACTGATGCTGAAGTCGCTATCGTTCGAAAAGCTGCTGAAGCCGCCGGTGCCCGCTGCGCCAAGTCAACCCATTGGGCTGATGGTGGGGATGGGGCGCTGGAACTAGCGGATGCCGTCATTGAGGCCTGCAACGAAAAGAGCGACTTTAAATTCCTGTATCCGCTGGAAACCAAGCTTCGCGATCGTGTCTCCCTGATCGCCAAGGAAGTTTACGGCGCAGACGGTGTATCCTGGTCCCCAGAGGCCGAGGCCAAAGCCAAAATGTTGGAAAACGATCCCAAGTATGCAGATTATGCCACCATGATGGTTAAAACCCACCTGAGCCTGACCCATGACCCAACGGTCAAGGGCGTGCCCAAGGGATGGACCCTGCCGATTCGGGACGTTCTTATTTATTCAGGCGCCAAATTCCTCTGTCCCTGCGCAGGCACCATCAGCCTGATGCCAGGAACCAGTTCCAACCCGGCATTCAGAAGAATTGACGTGGATACCGATACCGGAAAAGTCAGCGGATTGTTTTAGATATTACGGGACATGGAGTAGTTGTCAGGGGGCGGTAAGACCACTGATTCCGAATCCATGGCTCCGCTGAATGGTTATAGAGTTGTTAAGGGCCCGAGGCATTGCTTGGGCCCTTTTTTTGGAGCTGGGTAACCGTTCACTCCCCCCCTCCTTTTCAAAGTCGGCCTAAATAAATTCAAATAGTTACAGATTGTGGGGGGAGGGGGAGTGAACGGTTACGGAGCTGGGTCTGGGCTGATGAAAATTGCCATATATTTTAGTGAAAAACAGATACTATTTTTGTTCCGCTTATATAACGAGGAATAAAAATGGGATCAATTTAAAACCAGTTTTTGGATGATTTTCATCACCCCAAGCTGAGTCCTCAGATCGGCATTCTTTCCCTATCAAGACAATATACGAACAATTTGGTTGCCAGCTTGGCGGCTGTAAATTCCGAAACCGTAGTTCCCTCGATTTTGGACAGCTCGTTAATATCGGCAGCAACCACTTTTCGGGATCGACCCACTGCCTGAATCAGGCCGACAAGCTGACGATAGAGAAGTCCGCCCGGTTCCGGTGTGCCGGTTCCGGGTATAACTGACGGGTCAAGACCATCCAGATCTATGGTCATATACACATGCTCCGGCAACCGCTCGACTACCTGCTGAATCCACGACATGTCATTCTGTGCAATCTGATGGGCAAAAAAAGGAGATAAGCCGCGATACCGTATGAAATCGGCCTCTTCAGATGAAAAGGAGCGAATGCCAACCTGAACCACGGGAAGCGCCATATCTTCAACCACCCGGCGCATTACACAGGCATGATTGTAACGGCTTCCGTTCCAGGTGTTTCTGAGATCCAGATGGGCATCTACCTGAAGCACGCCTAAATTGGGAAAAATCTCCGCAGCCGCCATGATGGGACCAATGGCGATTGCGTGGTCGCCCCCGAGAGATAATAGAAATTGACACCTTTCAAGTACAGCCAGTGCAGCTTGTTTCATTTGGCTGACAGCCTGCTCAGGATTTTTGGAAGGATAGAGCGGCGGTAGGGTGTGGATGCCAATTTCCCCCCAGTTGATGAATGTTTCTTCATCCATCATTTCCAGTTGCACGGAGGCTTTCAGGATATGCAGCGGTCCGCTGCCGGCCCCGGTTCCATAGGAAACCGCATTTTCATAGCACAGAGGCAGCACAATCGCCCGTGCGCTTTCCGGATCATGCAACTGATATTCGGGCTCTCCAAAAGAAAGGGGGCTCATAGCGTGTTCGTTAATTGCGTTCATACCTTATTTCACAAATATGGCCGCTGCCACAACGGTCGTCCACAGGTTGCCTTCAGCGCCCAGAGCGCCCTGGCTGGTATGCTGGGATTTAACGATTTTGCCGGACATTTTATAGACTTCCCTGCGTTCGTCATAGTCCTTGTCTGCGTCGAATTCGATGCCAAGGGTGTTGGCCAGCATGGTTGCCGCCAGATCTTCGGCATAATCGCCTGCCTCAATTTCAGTCTGACCAAATCCATGGTGTTCCGAAAGATAACCATAGCGGCCCCTTTCGGCGGGCAAGGCCAAACCGATGCTGGCGACAATTCTGCGTCCAGGTTCATTGATCTGTTCTCTGGCCATTACACAGTGCGTTATTTCACCAGGTTCCAGGCGGTCAATTCCCTTTTCGATATCAATGATATTGCAGTGTGGGGGGAAAATGGATGAGACCATTACAAGATTGAGGTGAGCGATACGCGCCTCACGCAGGGCATTTTCAAAAGAAGACAATTTTTCTTTGGCGACGCCGACGCCTTTGGTGAAAACCATATATCGCGGTACATACATGGATCGACCCTCCCATACAGTTAGAATACGCTTGCCGTCGGAATACGCACCGAAACCGACGGCAAGCAATATAGTTATTGCAATAAAAAATAGATGAACAAAAACACTCTTTTTTAATCGCAACTGGTTACATTGTCAACTAAATACCCATTGTCTGCAACGGAGAACATATTTTAAATTGAAAATCGCCAGGCGCAGTACCAGGTGTCAGGATGATCATCCGGCGGGCATCCGATGCATTCGGTTTTGATTCTGGGATCGATAGCGCGGGCAAAATAGGTATATTCCACCAGTCCTCCGGATTTGCATGGATAGTCCTGAAGGTCTTTTCGCTTCCTGGCGGATTGCACCCGGCATTCATTCATCTGGAAGATCAGGCTGTTTTCGCTTTCTTCAACAAAAGACTGGGTGTTGATTCTGGCATAAAGCCGGAAATTGAGGGCCGCCTTCAAACCTGCAAGGCCGGGCTGGTCGGAAAGATTTAAGAATTGCTTGATGGATCTGGCTTCGAACGGAGAAAAATGGGCCCAACAGGAATCGTTGCAGCGCTTGGCATCATTCATGCCGCTTTCAAACTCGACGGCCTGAAACCAGACACCGTCATTGGCCAGCCAGTTGACCGCCACACTATCCAGCAGTGTCATCAGCGATTTCTGGGACATGTTAAGAAGCGGTGCGGGAATATTGTCCTTCATCTCAAAACCCAGCACCTTGGACAGTCGTTTCATCTGAATGGGATAGCCTCGGTCAAAGGCGGTTTTTAAAGTGTCGAGCGCTTTCTCCGTGCCCATCTGGTGTCGGACTTCGGTAAACCACAGGGCATGATGAATGACAATCCGGTGAAACAGGTCGATAACCAGTTTTGCAGTGGATTCGTGATCAAGGTCTTCAATTCGGGTAACAGGGAGCATTAACAATATCCTTTGTGTGATAGGTTTAAGGTAAAAGGTTCAAACGGTCGAAATCTATTTTTCGTATGCCATGTAATTCGGCTAAAAACAACAGAAAACCTCGGATTTTGTTCTCTCTACATTTATAAAACTTGTGAGCAAAAGCTGCTTCATCCTGTCGTTGGATATTTCAGTCATCGGAATGTCGTTTGTGCATTGCCGTGCAGCAAGGAATCTGACATGAACACATCCATTGAAGATGTTGCAAATCAAAATTGTTTAATGCAACAGCATAAAATGAATGTCAATCAAAAGTGTATTTGGGGATGCTACAGGATAGAGAATGTTGAGGCATGAGAGAATGGACGATCAGAAAAAACCTTCCCAGTTACTGGAAGGTTGGAAATCACTTTCAAGTCGAATATATAAGAGGGTGAAATATCACCTAACCCAGTGATTATATTGGTACGCCCGGCTGGACTTGAACCAGCGGTCTTCAGCTCCGGAGGCTGACGCTTCACCTTTACCGCTAATTCCCCCTTTTTACTTCCACTTCACTATTAACAAAGTAATTGAATATCTTATACATAATATTTTATTATTGACATACCGCAAATAACCTATATATATATCCCAAAGGTTGGAAATAGGGTTGGAAATTGGAATCTTCAGCTTAAACACGAATGCATCAATGTCCAACCTAAAGCGGATTGTGCCGTATGTCAATAAATAATGGAAATTGAAAAATCTTCATCTTGAACGTGTGGGTATCATGAAACGATTTAAAACGGATTATCCGGGAGTTTTTTTCCGGGAAACATCTCGAATCGGAGGCAAGGGTATTGAAAAATGTTTTTATATCGTTTTCAAAAAAGATGGCAAGATTTATGAAGAAAAGGCCGGCAGACAATTTGCTGATGACATGACACCTGCTAGGGCGGCACGGATCAGAGCTGAAAGAATCGAAAATAAACGGCAGTCCAGAAAAGAAATCCGAGAAGAAATAAAAGCAAAAAAGGAAACGGATGTCGAAAAATGGACTATTGGTCGTCTTTGGGATGCATACAAGACCAATAACCCTGATCTTAAAGGCATACATACTTATGAAAGCGCATGGAACCTGCATATCAAGCCGAATTTCGCTGACAAGGAACCAAAAGAACTTTCACCCCTAGACATCCATCAGACTAAAAACCGACTACTTAAGGAACGATCTCCGCAAACGGTTCAACATGTACTTGAACAGCTCCGCCGAATAATCAATTTTGGTGTGAATAACCGACTTTGCCAGGGAATTGATTTCAAGATTGAAATGCCGAAAGTTGATAATAATAAGGGTGCGGCTCTTTTGTAACAGATATAAAAACTTCTAATAACAGATAGTTAATCATTTTATGAGAGATAGATCAGGTACTTTGTTATGGCATAGCTTTTGTGCAGGCCGATA
>Ga0194044_10001489_pt1 | contig 11895 bp, 4 predicted proteins | sample JunL4417m_MetaG_FD_155460 | JGI IMG/M metagenome (GOLD analysis project Ga0194044, IMG submission 155460) | Anoxic zone freshwater microbial communities from boreal shield lake in IISD Experimental Lakes Area, Ontario, Canada - Jun2016-L442-17m | ecosystem: Environmental > Aquatic > Freshwater >...
CCCTGTATTGGGAGTCTATTATGAATGAAACCGATCCGGCTGCTTTTGAGGATTATATAAAAAACTATCCCGATGGTGCGTTTGTAGAACTTGCAAAAAGAAAGATGAATGCACTAAAAAAAGGTGGCGCAAAGCCGTCTATAGTGGATGTTATTCCACAAAGTGACCATACAAAACCGTCCGGCAGCTTAAAGATATCCAGCGATCCAACCGATGCACTGGTGCTGCTTGATGGCAATCCAATGGGAAACACAGATATGGAGACATCTGGCATTGACATTGGAAAAAGAAAACTTGAGCTTAAAAAGGATTGCTTTGAAACCAAAACCACAGAGGTGTTTATCAAGGCGAATCAGCAGGTCATATTGAATCTGAAACTGAAAGCGGCGTGTGGTGCAATATCTGTCACCAGTAACCCAGTTGGTGCCGACATTCTTATGAATGAAAAACTCATGGGCGTGACTCCGGCGGAACTGGCTGAGTTGAAGGATGGAACATATATGATCAGCCTGAAAAAAGATGGGTATGAGGACTGGAAGGATACTGCAACTGTAAAGGCCGGGAAAACGGTTTTGATAAAGGCAGACAGGCTGAAGCCAGCGGTTATGGCCAAACCACCATCACAGCAGCCAATGACAGAGATCAATCCCCCGGTTGCCGAACAAAAGACATCAGATATTCATTTTACCGTTGGAGCAACAGACAGCTTGCCTGTAGAGCCTTCCGGTGTTTCGACCGGGAACCAGCAGATCACGGTAAAAAAAGATGCCTATCCGGATCATGGTGAAACTGTCGCTGTACAGACAGGCAAGACTACATCCGCTACCGCATCATTAAAACCGCCCTCTAAATATTCAAAACTGGACAGCAACGGCAAACAGTTGCCAAACTCCGCCCAATCCTGGTTGATGGTACTGGATAGCGAAACAAACCTTATTTGGGAGGTCAAACAAAACAAAGATGGTGTCAAGGATTACGACAATCCAAACGATGCCGATAACACATATACATGGGACGAAAGCAATCAGAAATTTATTAATGCACTGAATGCTGCACATTTGGGTGGGTTTTCAGACTGGCGACTTCCTTCCTTGAAAGAATTAAAAACTCTTGTTGTTTCCAGCAGAAGAAGTCCTGCAATCGACACTGATTATTTCCCCAGTACTCAATCGTCCTATTATTGGTCATCTACTACCTATGGGGACAGTATGGGCTACGCGTGGTGCGTGTATTTCGTCTCCGGCGGCGTCAACGACTACTACTTTAAGCCCAATAGCAGCTATGTTCGCGCCGTGCGAGGAGGACAGTAATCGGTTATTAGATGATTGGATTATTTGCACTGCCGGAATTCATTTTTCTCATGATGTACTTGAGACCGGATAAATTTAGCCGACACAAGAGCGTGAGTTTCTTATTCCAATTTTCACAAATTCTTACGCTTTTGTGTCGGCTGTTCCGCAGTATGGAAAGGCGGCGAGTTCTTCACCCCCGCAGCCATTGTTAATATCGCCGTTCTTGAGGAGGCATTATGATGGATGAGCGGCAAAGCGCCTCTGGGACCGCCGCACCCCAGTGCGACTTTTGTTTTAGCCGCCACAAGAGCGTCATCATAATTGCCGCACTGGGGTGCGGCGATCCCAGGATGGCTCCCAAAATTCACACGGTCCGCAGTATAGAATGAGACCGACATCGTTTAATTTGAAACACTGAATTACCAGTAATGAGAGGAAATGTTCATGCGCAGATTCCATTCCTACGGCCCAGTAAATGCTCGCAGCCACTTTTCCGTACCCCGCACGGATTTGGTTAACCAGTGTCTGAATTCGCTGATTGGAAGTGACAGCGACAATGAAGAAGGCCATTATTTTACTATATGGGCACCACGGCAGACCGGAAAGACTTGGCTGACTCAACAGGTCAGAAAGCGAATTGAGGCGGAATATCCGGATCAATTTACCGTCGGCATGATGTCCATGCAAGGAACCATTCTGTTACCCGATGATCCACCTGAAGCGTTTCTGAATCAGGTTGATTATCTAATCAAGGAGACTTTTGATATAACTTTGACATCAGCTCCCAATTCATGGAACGCATTCAAATATCTATTCCACAAAGATAATACCTGTTTTAAACGCCCCCTGATTTTGTTTATTGATGAGTTTGACAGCTTGCCGCCGACGGTGATTGATCGGCTGGTGACATTGTTCCGCGATATCTATCTAAAACGGGATCGTTATCTGCTACACGGCTTATCCCTGATCGGTGTGCGTGCTGTACTGGGTGTGGACAGCCAGAGAGGGTCTCCATTCAACATACAGCGAAGCCTCCATGTTCCCAATTTTACCTTGGCTGAAGTCACGGACCTGTTTGACCAGTATCAACGGGAAAGCAGTCAGGTCGTTGAATCAGAGGTTGTCAGAAGTGTGTATGAATCCACAAACGGCCAACCAGGTCTGGTGGGGTGGTTCGGGGAGCTGCTGACCGAAAAATACAATCAGGGAAAGGATCGTTCAATTGATCCAAATACGTGGGAAACGGTACATTATGCAGCCATAACTCTGGAGTGGAACAACACCGTGCTGAATCTGGTCAAAAAAGTCCGCATGGGATATGTTCCCCATGTTCTGGAGCTGTTCTCCCGATCCGATGTTTCGTTTTCAATTGATGCGCAGTGGTGTGCATATTTGTATACGAACGGCGTGATTGAGCCTAAGCTCCAAACGGATGAGAACGGCAGAAAGACATCTGTCTGCCGCTTTTCCTGCCCTTTTATCCAGAAACGCCTTTATAATGCGCTGACCGATGACCTGGTTGGAGACCGCCTGCCGATGCTGGCGGTTGATCCATTGGATGATCTGACTGATGTATTTGAAGGTGACTTCCTGAATCTGCCGCCTCTTCTTGACAGGTACAAGGCGTATCTGATTCGAATGAAGGCCAAAGGGCTGAATCCCTTCAAGGATCAACCCCGAAGAACCGATTTGCACTACACCGAAGCAGTCGGGCATTTTCATCTTTATGCCTGGCTTCAGGCCGCCATTGGCAGGCGTTGTGTAACCAGCCCGGAGTTTTCTACCGGCAACGGCAAGGTCGATATTCATATCCGGTGCAACGGAAAGAAAGGCATCATTGAGGTCAAAAGCTTTGTGGATATGTCTGAAACCAGAAAAGGCACTGAACAAGCGGCTGCCTACGCCCGCAGTCTCAATCTGAATTCGGTTACGCTGGCCCTGTTTGTGCCAGTGGATGACGAAACGGTTCTTGCCAAACTGTCCGGAGAACACCAAAGCGATGGTGTAACAGTAACGCTTGTGGCCATCGGGTGGACATAAGGTGTAAAATCAATAAATACAGTATGGGCTGCAAATCGTCTCTGGGATCGCCGCACCCAGTGCGGCAATTGTGACGATGCTCTTGTGGCGGCTAAAACAAGCAGCCCTACTGGGGTGCGGCGATCCCAGGATGGCTCGCAAGTATGGCATTAAATACAGAACCCTGCACAGAACTGTATCTTGCCGTACCCGAAGAATCCAATCGTTGAAGAAATCCGTAGTTATCGAAATGAGCATGCTGCACGGTATGGTAACAATCTAAACCGAATTGTAGAGACACTGAGGAAAAAAGAACGAGAGTCAACTCGTATTCAATTAAATATAGGCCCTAAATCACTTTGGGGATCGAAGTAGGGGACGGGTATTGATATATTGATTAACATGGTTTTATTTGTCTGCCGTTCAAAGTTGTAAATCACCTAATGAGAGGAGATGTTCATGCGTAGATTCCATTCTTATGGCCCAGTAAATGCTCGCAGCCACTTTTCTGTACCCCGCACGGATTTGGTTAACCAATGTCTGAATTCGCTGATTGGCAGTGACAATGAAGGCGGCCATTATTTCACCGTCTGGGCACCGCGGCAGACCGGAAAAACCTGGCTGATCCGCCAAGTTGTCCATGAGATTAAAGCGCAGTATCAGGATCAGTATGAAATCCTGTCACTTTCACTGGGGATACTGCGGGGCATCTCAATCCCAAAAGATCAGATTTCAGATGAAATTCCCAAGTCTTTTTCGAATATCATTTCTGAAAAATTTCCAAATGAGCCGAACATAAAAGATTGGAAAGAATTTCGAGATATGTTCAGCCGAACCAAAGGGCTTTGGGATCGGCCATTGATCCTGTTGATTGATGAGGTGGATACGCTGCCATCCTTTTGGCTGGATGTGCTGGTGGGTCAGTTCCGTGAAATGTATCTGGATCGGGAAGCCAACTGGCTTCACGCGCTATCCCTGATTGGTGTCCGCGCCGTGTTGGGTGTGGACAGCGAAAGGGGATCGCCATTCAACATTCAGAGAAGCCTTCATGTTCCCAACTTCACGTTGGATGAAGTCACGGACCTGTTTGATCAGTATCAACGGGAAAGCGGTCAAGTCGTTGAACCGGAGGTTGTCGGGAGTGTGTATGAATCCACAAACGGCCAGCCAGGTCTGGTGGGATGGTTTGGGGAGCTGCTGACCGAAAAGTACAATCCGGGAAAGGATCGTTCCATTGATCCAAATACATGGGAAACGGTGCATCATGCAGCCATAACTCTGGAGTGGAACAACACCGTTCTGAATCTGGTCAAAAAAGTCCGATTGGGGTATGTTCCCCATGTTCTGGAGCTGTTCTCCCGATCCGATGTTTCGTTTTCGATTGATACGGAGTGGTGTGCATACTTGTATATGAACGGCGTGATTGTGCCTGAGATCCAAACTGGTGATAACGGCAGAAAGACATCTGTATGTCGCTTTTCCTGTGCATTTCTCCAGAAACGCCTGTATAATGCACTGACTGATGACCTGATCGGAGACCGTCTGCCGATGCTGGCGGTTGATCCCCTGGATGATCTGGCTGATGTGTTTGAAGGAGAAACCTTGAATCTGCCATCTCTTCTTGACCGGTACAAGGCGTATCTGGTTCGAATGAAGGCCAAAGGACTCAATCCATTCAAGGATCAACCCCGAAGAACCGATCTGCATTACACCGAAGCAGTCGGACATTTTCATCTCTATGCCTGGATGAAACAGGCAGTTGAAGACGTGTGTGTGATCAGCCCGGAGTTTCCAACTGGAAATGGCAAGGTTGATCTTCACTTAAAATGCAGGGATAAATTCGGAATCATCGAGATAAAAAGCTTTAGAAGCCATGCCGGAACACAGACTGGTATCTTGCAGGCCGCATCTTACGCGCGCAGCCTGAATCTGACATCCGTAACAATAGCTTTATTTGTTCCGCTGGATGATGTGTCTGTTCTGGCATCCCTGTCCAAAGAAATCCAATGCGACGGAGTGGTCGTAACTGTTGTGGCCATCGGGTGGACATAAGAGCAGAAAAATGATATGGGTGCAATATGCAAAGAAATCCTCTGTTTTTACTGATTTTAGCTGTTCTGAATCTGATGTTTCTGATTCAAAGCCATACATCCCTGGCTGCTTCCCCGGAAAAGCGCGTGGCGCTGGTGATTGGTAACAGCGCCTATCAGAATACGCCGCCTCTTGCCAATCCACGAAATGATGCAACGGAGATGGGAAAGGCTTTGAAGCGGGTCGGGTTTGATGTCGATTTGGTTGTGGATGCAACAAAACCAGATATGGATCAGGCCCTTAGACGATTTGGGAACAATTTGACAGGGTCAAGCGCAGCCGTATTTTATTATGCCGGACATGGAATACAGGTAGATGGAATCAATTACATTCTGCCGGTCGATGTCACATTGAAAAATGAACGCGATCTGAACTGGGAAACATCTGATATGACAACTGTGCTGAAACAGATGGAAGGTCATAACCGGGTGAATTTGCTGTTTCTGGATGCCTGCCGAGACAATCCGCTGTCGCAGACATTGGCCAGAAGCATGGGTGAAAGTAGATCGTCCGTGATTGGAAGAGGACTTGCCACCATGAAAGCCAACGCCGGAACACTGATATCGTATTCGACCAAAGAAGGCGAAGTAGCGGCGGATGGAAGAGGCAAACACAGCCCCTATACCGAAGCCCTGTTGAAGCATATCGAAATGCCTGGAGTCGAAATCGGATTACTGCTTCGAAAAGTGCGTGAAGATGTGATCGCTGCGACAAAAAATAAGCAGGTGCCGTGGGAATATGGATCGCTTCTGGGTGAATTTTATTTCACCGGACCAGTGACGATTCAGGTGCAGCCGGAAGTGAGCAAATCCGCTACTGGATCGAAAAATGAATCCCTGTATTGGGAGTCCATCATGAATGATACCGATCCGGCTGCATTTGAGGAATATTTAAAAAAATATCCGGATGGTGAGTTTTCAGGACTTGCCCGATACAAAATCAATTCACTGATAAAAGGTGGTAAAAAGCCGCCTCCTGTGGATGTCATTCCACAAAGTGAGCAGATAAAGCCTTCCGGCAGCTTGAATATATCCAGCGATCCAAGCGATGCACTGGTGGTGCTTGATGGCAATCCAATAGGCTACACGGATATGGAGATATCCGGCGTTGATGTTGGAAACAGAAAAATTGAGATGAAAAAGGATTGCTTTGAAACCAAAACCATCGAAGTGTTTATCAATTCGAATCAACAGCTCAAATTGAATCTGAAACTGAAACCTTCGTGCGGTGCAATATCTGTCACCAGTAACCCGGTTGGCGCCGACATTCTTATGAATGAAAAACTTGTGGGCGTAACACCTGCTGAACTAACTGAGTTGAAGCCTGGAACATATACGATCAGCCTGAAAAAAGAGGGTTATGAAGAATGGAAGGATACGGCAACTGTAAGGGCCGTTAAGACGGTTTTGATAAAGGCTGATCTGCTGATGAAGGCAGTGGTTGTGGCCAAACCACCAGCACAGCAACCGACGATTGAGATTGTTCCACCGGTTGTGGCCAAACCACCGGCACAACAACCGACGATTGAGATTGTTCCACCGGTTGCCGAACATAAGGTACCAGAGCTTCATTTTACCGTCGAAGCAACACCATCGGATTCCCATATCAATATCCTGAACATTCAGGGAAAATATCACAAGGGCATGGTCCTGAAACCTGGGAAATATCAGGTAGAGGTTTTGCGCGATGGATATGAGACATCCACCCAATGGATTACAATGGATCAAAGCGATATAGTGCTGCCGGTAGTTTTGACACCGTTGCAGAAGGAAAACTTGCGTGTAACCGGAGAGTCGTCAGGCGCAGATGTGCTTATTGATAAAAAGCTGGCAGACAGTGTGCCTGTAGAGCCTTCCGGTGTTTCGACCTGGAATCAGCAGGCCCCGGTAAAAAAACCGGATCATGATGAGACCGTTGCTGTACAGGCAGGTAAGGCTACATCCGCTACCGAACCGCTAAAACAGTCTTCAAAATATACAAAACTGGATGTCAACAGCAAGCATTTGCCGAACTCCGCCCAATCCTGGATGATGGTACTGGATAACGAAACAAGCCTTATTTGGGAGGTCAAACAGAACAAAGACGGAATCAATAATTATGACAATCCCAATGACGCTGATAACAAATATCTCAGCCACGAAAGCGACAAGAAATTTATTAAGGCGCTGAATGCTGCAAATTGGGGTGGGTTTTCAGACTGGCGGATTCCATCCAAAGAAGAATTGAATACTCTTGTTGATTCCAAAGGAACAAAGCGGACAATCAACACCGCTTATTTCCCCAATACCCAGTTGTCATCCTATTGGTCATCTGGTGGTGAACGAGTGGATTTTGGCAGCAGTCCTGACTATGGCTATGGCAGCAACCGCGATGTCAGCGACAGTAAGGACCACGGCGGTTATGTCCGCGCCGTTCGTGGTGGAAAATGATCGGTGATTGCTGATTGCTTCAAAGCCTTATTTTGCTGAATATCGGTCTGATGCAGATTTTCACTGTAATGAGTACTAACTTGTCAACGTCTGCTCATTCGTTATAGCATCAGAGCCACGATAGGCTGGTTTCATGAGATCAGGCAACCGGCGGAGATTGTATGGTGATCCTGGATCAGGTGCAATTGCTGGCCGGAACCCCCCTTTGATCTGACCCAGGCCCCTTGGTTTAAAAAGCAATTGATGGTATCCTCAATATGACTCAGGGATTTTTAAAGCTTATTCTGTTGCTTTTTGCTGTTTAAGCCTTTATGATGAGAACGAAGATTGTTGTCAGTACTGCAGTGAAAGGCATTATCTGGAATTATATAGGTACGTTTTTATCCTTGGAGGATCAAATGATTAACCTGCTTTCTGGTGTTAAAACAAGAGAATTCATATCTCATTTTTTGATTATCAGTGTGGTATTTGTTGCATGTTTTTTGTTTGGACCAACAAGTCTGTATGCCGATCCACCCGGCCCCGATGCCCGTTTAGTCGTCACCCCTTCCAATCACAATGTCGATGCTGGTTCTGGAGGAATCTTTTTTTCGGTATCCACAAATAGTACGACTGATTGGAATGCCCAGGTGATATCCGGCGGCGACTGGCTGACGATAAGCAAACCTGACAATAACACGATCAATTGCAGGTACAAAGCCAATTCCACCAATGTAGTCCGTATGGGAACAATTCGGGTGACGGCCTTGGCCCAGGGCATAAACATACTGGACAGTCCGCAGGATGTAACGGTCACACAGGCGGCGGGACAGACCTCTCCGGTTTTATCGGTTAGTCCTGGCAACAGAGAAGTGGACAAGGATGCCAGCGGCACGACATTCGATGTGGCAAATACCGGTACCGGCTCCATGAGCTGGACCGCCACGGTGGTATCCGGCAGTTGGTTAAGCATTGCTGGGGGGGCCAGTGGAAACAACAGCGGCACGATTACATGCAGCTTTGGCGCCAATCCAGATACATCGCCCCGTACCGGCACAATCCGGGTTACGGCATCGGGTGCATCGGGCAGTCCGAAAGATGTGACTGTCATACAAGCGGGACAGCCCCAGCCGGTTTTATCGGTTAGTCCAGCCACCCTTACTGTGGGCATGGATCCAAATTATAGTACGAGTATGGTCCCCAATTATTCGAGGGTGTTGGTATCCAACACTGGTGCTGGCGCCCTCAACTGGACCGCACAGGTTACATCCGGCGGCGATTGGTTACAGATTCGCTCCGGGGCCAGCGGAACCAATTCTGGCGAAGTAAATGTTGGCTTTCTGAGCAATACTTCTGTTGCGGCCCGTACGGGGGCCATCCGCATCACGGCCAACGGTGCGGGCAGCCCTGTAGATATTTCAGTCAGCCAAGTTGGGCATTTGCCCCTGACCATCCGGGTTCCGGACACCGGGCAGACCTCATGCTACGATGTGGCTGGTAAAGTGATAACTTGCCCATCGCCTGGTCAGTCGCTATACGGTCAGGATGGAAACTATTCCATCAACCCACTGTCCTACACCAAGCTGGATGCCTATGGAAACGATCTGCCGGATTCTGCTGCTACCTGGTATATGGTGCGTGACAATGTTACCCGGTTGATCTGGGAGATGAAAAACAACAAGGATGACAAGGCAGACTACAGCAACCCCCACGATGCAGATAACAAATATACTTGGTACGACAGCAATCCGGCTACCAATGGCGGCAATGCCGGAACACAAAGTGCTGGTAAGGATACCGAATCCTTTCTTAAAGCTTTGAATGATTCCAACTATGGCGGCTATAACGACTGGCGGCTTCCTACTATCAAGGAACTGACCGATATTGTTAATTACAGCATTTCGTATCCAGGTCCGACAATTAACACCACCTACTTTCCGAATACGGCCGCGTCGTGGTGCTGGTCCAGTACTACCGTTGTGAGCAAAACCTCCGGCGCGTGGGGCGTGGATTTCAGCGGCGGCTTAGTCAACGGCAGCGATAAGAACGGCGCTGGTTACGTTCGGGCCGTTCGGGGAGGGCAGTCCGGGCCTTTTGGTCATTTGGCTATTGGGTCATTTGATGTTGTGGACAGCGAGTCAATGGATAATGCTTCGATTGCTACTGGCAGTTATACAGATAACGGCGATGGCACGGTTACGGATACTTCTACGGGCCTAATGTGGCAGCAAGCCAATTCTTCCAATACCCATACATGGGAGCAGGCGCTGGCCTATTGTGAGGGTCTAAATCTTGGCGGCTATACGGACTGGCGACTGCCCACCAGCAAGGAATTACAAAGTTTGGTTGATTACAGCCGGTATAGTCCGGCGATTAATACGACTTATTTTCCGAATGCGGCCGCGTCGTGGCACTGGTCCGGTACTACCTATATGAACGGTACCGGCTACGCGTGGAGCGTGAATTTCAGCTACGGCTACGTCGCTAGCTACAATAAGCCCAGCGCTGGCTATGTTCGCGCCGTGCGAGGTGGACAGTCTGGGGCAGGTTGGATTATTGGGGCATTAGCGGGTCTGCAGCAGCCGTCTGTGCCGGCGCAGCAGCCCTTGGAATTGCAGGTCAATTCCACCAATTCCCGTAGGGATATCCCGGTGCATCAATGGCTGCTGTACACCACCATCATAAATGAGGCGCAGTCGCCACTGTATCTCATGAGCGATCGGGGCATGTATGAATTGACCAACGATGTTTTAACACATTATATCAACTACACATTCACCTTTGACAAAGATAATGTCACCCCCATTTCATCTTTGTCCATGTCAAGCATGGGACTCAAGGCCGGTGATCATTTTGTATACGGGTATGCATATATGAACGCGAGTACCATTTTTATAGATAATATCGTTAGTATTGATGTAGCGAAGTAGGAGCAAAGCAGGGGACGGGTATTGATATATTGATTAACATGGTTTTATTTGTCTGCTGTTCAAATTGATAAAAGCATTTTGCCAAAGAGAAGAATCCGATTTGATGTCCGGGTTGCAGTTAGATAATCTACTGTGATTCTGGAACCTTATCGACACGCATGCGACAGAAGTCAAATCTGTATTCAGGGAAGGTTATCAAATTCCTGCCCCAAAAAACCAATTATGATCAGAATTATTTTGGTTGACATTCATTGATGATTGATATAGCGGGTACTGATCGAATATAATTCATTTTGTGTGACCTTGCACAGAGTTGAAGGAGATTTCCATGAAAATTAAAGGACTGATGTGGATATTTGTATTCTTTGCTTTATCCATTTTCACAGCGGTTGCATGGGCAGCGCCGGTTCCGGATACCGGACAGACGAAATGTTATGATGTTGCAGGCAATGTCATAACCTGCCCCTCGCCAGGTCAAGCCCTTTATGGCCAAGATGCCAATTACAGCATAAACCCGATGTCCTTCACCAAGCTGGATGGCAGCGGCAATACGCTGTCGGATTCGGCTACGTCGTGGGTAATGGTGAAGGACAATGTTACCGGCCTGGTCTGGGAGATGAAGACCAACATGGATGGGGTTAAAAACTATAATGATCCGCATGATGCAGACAACGTTTATACATGGTACGATAGCAACACGGCTACCAATGGTGGTAATGCGGGAACTCCGGGCACTGGCACGGATACCGAGGACTTTATTAAAGCTTTAAATGATGCCCGTTATGGCGGCTACAGCGACTGGCGGCTTCCTACTATTAAGGAGCTGGCCTATATTGTTAATTATAGCATTCCCTATCCAGGGCCTGCGACAGATACCGGATATTTCCCGAATACGGCCGCGTCGTGGTACTGGTCCAGTACTACCAATGTGGGCGGTACCGGCTACGCGTGGGGCGTGAGTTTCGACGGCGGCGGCGTCAACGCCAGCGATAAGAGCTACGCTGGTTATGTTCGTGCCGTGCGAGGTGGACAGTCTGGGGCATTAGGCTATTCGGTTATTCGGCCATTTGATACTGTGGACAGCGGACTATCGGACGATGTTTCGACTGCTACCGGTGGCTATACGGACAATGGCGATGGCACAGTAACAGATAC
>Ga0194044_10001491_pt1 | contig 11894 bp, 13 predicted proteins | sample JunL4417m_MetaG_FD_155460 | JGI IMG/M metagenome (GOLD analysis project Ga0194044, IMG submission 155460) | Anoxic zone freshwater microbial communities from boreal shield lake in IISD Experimental Lakes Area, Ontario, Canada - Jun2016-L442-17m | ecosystem: Environmental > Aquatic > Freshwater...
TGCGCCCGTGGACGCATCGCGGCTGCGGCCCCTCCCCGGATCCCCACGTAGCTGGGCTACGAGGGAACCGTCTCGTGACCGCCCCGCTCGGTCCACGAACGCCCCGCACGCACATCCCTATCGGGATAGGCCCTGAGTTACGTCGGGAGGAAGAATGGCTGCATCGGGACCACCACGCGACGCACGACCCCAGATGGGGGGCGTGGCCGAGCGCGGCTTGACGACGCCGCGCGCCGCCGGGGTGGCGGGGATCGTCTTCGCCGTGCTGTTCGTGCTTGCGCTCGCCTTCCTGCGGGAAGCCGTGGGTGTCACGCTCGACACGCAGGCGGTGATGGAGAACCTGGCCGGTTCGGGCTCGACCCGGGCGCTGGTCGGTCTCTACATGGTGCCGTTCGCGGGGATCGCCTTCTTGTGGTTCATCGGCGTCGTCCGCGACCGCGTCGGCGCTCTTGAGGATAAGTTCTTCGCCACCGTCTTCCTCGGCAGCGGCCTGCTGTTCGTCGCGATGCTGTTCGCCGGCGCCGCCGTCCTCGGCGGCCTCATCGCCGGTAACCGCTTCGGAACGGCGGCGCCGACCGACATCTCGACCGTCGGCCTCGCGCGCTCGGTCGGCTACTCCTTCCTGTTCACCTACTCCACCAAAGCGGCGGGCGTCTTCACGATGGCCGCGTCCACGATCGTCCGTCGGTCGCGCTGGCCCTTCTGGACATCCGTGAGCGGCTTCGCGGTCGCGGCGGTGCTCATTCTGAGCGTGAGCTTCTACGAGCCGATCATCATGCTCTTTCCGGCGTGGGTCGCCGCGATCAGCGTCTACGTCCTTGTGACGGGGGGGCGGCAGGCGCCCGAGGGGACCGGACTGTGACGCAGGAGAGCCGGAGGAGCGCGCCCCGGCGAGCCGCAGCCTGACGTGCCTCGCGTCGAGCGACGGATCACGTGAGCGTGCCGCAACGCGACGGGGCGGCCACTTGGCCGCCCCGTCGCTTCTGTATTGCGGGCGCGTCTGCACCCGCGATGACAGTCTTCTCAGCGGCCCCTGCGCCGCGAGCGGCGGTTCATGCCGGCCACAGACACCGGTGAGAGCGGCCGCCCGAAGGGGTCGATGAACACGGACACCAGCTCGCCCTTCGGCGGCAGGCTGCCCTCGAGCATCTCCACCGTGTAGGTCAGTGAGTCGCCCTCGATCTGCGGGTCCTTGAGCACGACGATGGCGTCCTCAGGGGTCTCGTCGCCGGCCTCCACGAAGGAGATCACGGCGTTCGGCGGGTCCACGGCGAAGCTGTTCTCGCCCAGGCCCCACTCGTCGACGAACTGCTGCGTGGTGAGGTGCCCGACGACGCGCTGCGGGCGGTCGGAGAAGTAGAGGGTGGCGGGGGACAGGCCGTGGAAGGTCACGCGGTCGCCGTCGGTGGTCAGCTCGCGCGCGGTCTGCGCGAACAGGGCTTCGATGTCTTCAAGCGTCTTCTCGATGTCGTCGGTCATAGTGGCCTCTCTGTTGGAAGATGGGAAGTCCCGGTCGTCGCTGAATGGTACCCCTTGGTCACAGGACTCACGCCACTCCTCTGGCCGACGCCTTGCGACCACCGCTGTCAGACTCCCTCGACCGCCGGGATCCGCCCTGAGCGGACCGCCTTGGTGAAGGCCTTGTACTCCCGCTCGTTCTGATCCGCGTAGCGCGCGGAGAAGTCGGTGACCGACTGGTCGAAACCGTCGCTCTTGCCGAGGTACGCGGCAATCGCCACCGGGTCCCCCGAACGCGCGTGGGCACGAGCGAGCGTCCACCCGCACAGGCGCGCGTAGAAGGTCATGCCTACGCGCTTCATGCTCTCGACCATGGCCGAGCCCTTCATGTCGCGCAGCCGGCGCCAGTACAGGTAGCGGTCGGCCTGCACGCCTTTGGTGTGCGTCTTATGCCGACGTCGGCCCAGGACGCACAACATGCTGAAACCGCACCGTTCGGGAGCGTGGCCGCTCCCAGCCTGACCAGGCAGGAGCAGCGGGGCCTGTGCGGCCCGCAAGCACCCCCGGGAGGGAGCCGTTCCAGCGGCCAGGAGCCGCCGGAGCGGCCGTGCCGGCCGACCTGACCGTATCCGCCGTACTTCGTTGCTCTCTCAGAGGAAGCGGCACAAGCTGGTCGAGCTCGACCGCTTGACGACAGGTTCGGCGGCGGCCGTCCGGGCAGCGCAGGAGGGGCTGCAGGAGCATCACCGCCCGCGGCTGAGCGGCTGGGCGTTCGTAGCAGTAGGATGGTGGCATGGATTCGGTCTATATCGAAACCTCGATCGTGAGTCACGCGTCTGCATGGCCCAACAGCGATCCCGCCGTAGCGGTTCTGCAGGACCAAGCCAAGCGATGGCTCGCCGCAGAGGCTCCGAACTACAAGCTCGTCACGTCACAGTTCGTTATCGACGAGGCGACACGCGGCGATCCTGATGCGGTGGCACGCCGCTTGGCCCTCCTTGCCGATATCCCCCTGCTGCTTCCCGATGCCCGCGTCGAACAGATCGCGGAGGAGATCATTTCGCGATCGTTGATGCCGGCGACGGCAAGACTTGATGCTCTGCACGTGGCCTCGGCGGCTGGCGGCGGCGTAGAATACATGCTGACGCAGAACTGTCGGCATATCGCCAATGCCCACGTCCTTCCTCGCGTGTATGACTTGCTTGAAGAACTGGGACTGCCGCGCTTGTTGATTTGCACACCGGCCGAGTTCCTGGGAGACCCAAACGATGGCTCGTAACCCGATACTCGAAGAGATATACGCGGCGCGCGACCAGCTGCTTGCGGACCACAAGGGTGACGTTCACGCCTACGTGCAAGATGCGCGGCAACGCGCCCTGGCTTCCGGACGGCCCATCGCCACGCCGAAGCAACGATCCCGGCATCGCGCCGGAGCCGCCGATCCGGACGCCCAAGAAGCGGGAGATCACTTGGCGGCGGCCCGCTGATCGCCGTCGTCTTCGCCGGGGTCACCGACGACGGTGCGGCCATGGACCAGGCGCAGCGTCGCCGCCTGTTCGACCGTCGGTTTCCCTTCTGTTTCAGCCGGCCGCTTGCTGGGCGTCGGAGAGCTCCTTCTCGAGATCCTTGCCGTCGATGGCGAGCTGCCTCTCGACGGTCTTCTGGGCCTTCAGGTTAGCCTTCTGCAGAGTCTCCTCGAGCTTGTCCTTGCCGATGACGATCAAGCAGGCCTCGCCGGCGTCGAGCATCTCGCCGAGCTCCTTGACGTCCTTGCGCGACATGCCGCCATGGAAGTGACCGATGAGGCCGCCGGTCACGCCGCCCACGGCGGCCGCGCCGAGCAGCGCCGGCGGGAAGAGGATGCCGACCACGGCGCCGGCGCCGATGCCCCACCAGGCGCCGTGCTGGGTCGGCTTCTCCCACTTGTCGACGTGGACGGAGCCATCGGCGTCCTTGACGGCGACGGCGGCGTCGTAGGTGCCGATGACGCCGGTGGCATGCAGGTCGCGAACGACCTCGAGGTCCTCGCGGGCGATGGCGGGATCGCTGTAGACGCCGAGGAAGACAAACACGGGCTGGTCTGACATGGATGATGCTCCTTTGACCGAATGGTTACCACTGCATTCTGCTCGGTGACCTGCCGAAGTCAAACGTGGGGCGGGGTGGCAGCGCCACCCCGCCCCACGTGCCGTGCGGACAGTCCGTCCGCAAAACGGCGTCGCCTACTGACGCGCCATGTGCGCGCGCAGCTCGGCCTCGGGGTCGTGGATCAGCTCGCCGCTCACGTCCACTGTGACCTTGTGCAGGGTGCCGGTGAACTTGAACGGGCTGGGGTAGTCCGGCGTGACCGGGGAACCCGGGTTGGCGCCGCAGGTCAGGGCGCCGGGGTTGAGCGCGAACGGCACCGTGACCGGAGCTTCGGCGTTGGCGACCAATGCGCCGTCGACGTAGAGCTGCAGCCGGCCGGGCGCCCCCTTGCCGTGAGGCATGTCCGGCTGGCCGGTGGGCTCGAACTCGAAGCGTAGCTCGTGCTCGCCGGCGGGCAGCGGGTCCGGCGTGGTCACGCTGTAGAGGCCCCTGCCCACGTAGTTGTGGACGTAGTGGAGCTTGCCGTCCTTGACGTACAGCGAGTAGCCGCCGGCGGCGGTGCCCTGGCAGAGCAGCACGCCCTCGGCGCCGGCCTCGGGGATCTCGACGCTCGCGGTGATGCTGTGCGGCCGATTCATCAGGCGCGGCCCGGCGAAGAAGGGCACCGACTGGGTGCCCGGCATGTAGGTGTAGCTGTCGCGGGGCACTGCCACGAGGGGCTTCTCGGCGATCATGCGCGCCAGGCCGCTGCCATCGAGGGGCATGACGTCGTACCTGCCGGCTTCCACGTACCACGTCGCGATGAGGGCGATGAGCTTGTCGCGGTGCTCCGCGGCCACGTTGTGGTTCTCGGCGAAGTCCTCGTCGATGTGGTAGAGCTCCCAGGCGTTGGCGTCGAGCTCCGAGAGCTTCTCCGCGGAGATGGGCTCGCCGAAGCCGACGCCGGCCTCGGTGAACGACGGGCCCGGCCAGGGGCACACGGCGCGCCATCCGTCGTGGTAGACGGCGCGGTGACCCATCATCTCGAAGTACTGCGTATGGTGACGGGTGGCCGCGGCGGCGTCGTCAAAAGTGTGCGCGAAACTGACACCCTGGATCGGCGACTGGGTGACTCCTTTGATCGAGGCCGGCGGCTCCAGGTCGAGCAGGTCGAGGACGGTCGGCGCCATGTCGATGATGTGCGCGTACTGCGTGCGCACCTCGCCCTTGCTCTCGATGCCGGCCGGCCAGGAGACGATGAACGGGTCGCAGGCGCCGCCGCGGTAGGTCTCGCGCTTCCAGCGGCGGAATGGCGTGTTGCCCGCCCAGGTCCAGCCCCAGGGGTAGTGGTTGAAGTGGTCGGGGCCGCCGATCTCGTCGATGACCTTGAGGCTGTCCTCGAGCGACTCCTGGGCGTTGTTGAAGAACTGCGCCTCGTTGGTGGTCCCGGTGGGTCCGCCCTCGGAGCTGGCGCCGTTGTCGGAGATCACCATGACGATGGTGTTGTCGAGGATCCCCTGCGCGCGCAGGAAGTCGAGCAGCCGCCCGAGGTGATGGTCGGTGTGGCTGAGGAAGCCGGCGAACACCTCCATCATGCGGCTGGAGAGCCTGCGCGCCTCGGGCGGCAGCAACTCCCACTCGGGGACGTCGGGGTCGTGGCGGGAGAGCTCACAGTCGGCGGGGACGATGCCCAGCTCCTTCTGCCGCGCGAAGGTCTGCTCGCGGTAGGCGTCCCAGCCGCCGTCGAACTGGCCGGCGTACTTATCGGCCCACTCTTTCGGCACGTGATGCGGCGCGTGCGTCGCGCCGAAGCAGAGGTGCAGGTAGAACGGTTTGTCGGGGTCGATCTGCCTGGCGTCGGTGATGAACTCGATCGACTTGTCGACGAGGTCGGGGGTGAGGTGATAGCCCTCTTCGGGCGTCGCCGGCGGTTCGACCTGGTGGTTGTCGTAGACGAGCTCGGGATACCACTGGCTGGTGTCGCCGCCGAGGAAGCCGTAGAAGCGCTCGAAGCCGCGCGCCAGCGGCCAGCGGCCGTACGGTCCCGCGGCCGTCTCGTGGTTGCTCGGCGTGAGGTGCCACTTGCCGACCATGTACGTGTTGTAGCCGCGCTCGAGCAGCATCTCCGAGAGGTAGCCGTTCTCGAGGGGGATGACGCCGTTGTAGCCGGGGTAGCCGGAAGCTAGCTCGGTGATGGCGGCCATGGCGTTGCTGTGATGGTTGCGCCCCGTGACGATGCAGGAGCGGCTCGGCGAGCACAGCGCCGTGGTGTGCATGTTGTTGTAGCGCAGCCCATCGGCGGCGAGTGCGTCGAAGTTCGGCGTCGCGATGGGGCTGCCGTAGCAGCCCAGATTGCCGAAGCCCGTGTCGTCGAGGACGACGAAGAGTACGTTGGGGGCGCCCTTTGGGGCGTGGGTCAGCGCCGGCCAGGCCGGGCTCGAATCGTCGGTGGTGCGGCCTATCACCCCCGGGAAGGCCGCGCCTTCGGGATACTCGACTAGTGCCACCATGACCTCCGATCATGAGGGGATCCGCCTCGGGCGCCCGCCGGGCGCGTGATGTTCCGGGCGCGCGCTGTTCTTGTCCGGCGCGTGACCGAATGGTAACTCACTCGCTCGCGGATGACATGCCCCGAACGCCGCGGGCATGACAAGGCCGCCTTCGCCGACGCACGCGCGTTGTCGACGAAGGCGGCCTGTCACGGTGAGACGCGACGTACCGGCGGGGGGAGCCGGCCGGCGTCTCTACTCGCTCGGCCTCGCAACCATGAGGCCGATGATCATGAAGAAGTAGAGGGTGACCAGGAGGATCGACCAGATCGGGTAGATCGGGAGCCACATGAGCTCGGAGATCATGGCGAGGCCCACGGCGATCACGCCGACCCATCTGCCCCACGCCTTCATCTGCATGGCGGCCAATCCCGCGAAGACCAGGATCAGACCGATGATGAGGTACCACCAGGCGAGCGCGGTGAGATCGATGAAGAAGTAGGCGTTGAAGCCGCGCACGATCCACTCGTCGTTGAACAGGCCGATGAAGCCGGAGATGGCCTTGAACCCACCGAGGATGACCATCAGGATGCCGGCCATCGCCGCCCAGCCTTGCCACTTGTCGTTCATTACCCCTCCATTGTTGCTGCCTGACCACACGCCCGCTGTCCGGCTAAGCCATTACTGCCGAGTGAAGACTAGCCGGGATCTGGAGGGCCGTGACCTCGGGAAACTACGGGGAAAGCCGCTGGGGAAGTACGAGGCCGGGCGCCGGCGAGCCAGAGGCTCAGAGCTCGACGAGGCCGTGCTTGATGGCGAAGTGGATCAGCTCGGCGTTGGTGTGAAGGCTCAGCGTCTCCATCATCTGGTACTTGTGGAACTCCACCGTCCGCGCCGAGATCGAGAGGCTCGTGGCGATCTGCTTGGCCGAACGCCCCTCCGCCAGAAGCTGAAGGACCTCCCGCTGCCGGGGGGTGAGGGAACCGATCGGATCGTCGGCTCGCTCAGGCCCCTGCTTCATGGCCTCCAGGACCTCCCCGGCGAGCTGCGGCGTGAGGTACGTCTTGCCCTCGAGAGCGGCGTGGATGGCAGCGATCAGCTCGACCGACGCCGAGTGCTTGAGAACGAACCCCGAAGCTCCGGCTTCGAGCGCGCGCCGCGCGAAGGTAGCGTCCCGGTGCATGGTGAGAAACACCACGGGCACGCGATCGCCGCCTTGCCTGAGCTGCACCAGGGCGTCGATGCCGTTGAGGTGAGGCATCGTGACGTCGGCGACGATCACGTCCGGTCGCAGCCTCCCGGCCGCCTCGACCAACGCGCGCCCGTCTTCGACTACGCCTACCAGTTCGAACTCCGAGGCGAGCAGGCTCGTGAGCGCCTCCGCGACCAGGAGATGGTCGTCGGCGAGGAGCACGCGCGGGCGGCGCGGAGGCTTCATCTCGACTCTCCTTCCGTGGGCACCCAGGCGAGGATCGTCGTGCCCCGGTCGGGCGCGCTCTCGATGTCGAGCGTGCCGTGCACCAGCTGCACGCGTTCGCGCATGCTTGCGAGGCCGAGGCTCATCCCCTTGCCGGGACTCTGCGGATCGAAGCCGGCGCCGCCGTCGGAGACCGCGAGGAGCAGCCCGCCGTCCATCCGCCGCAGCGTCACAGTCGCGGCGCGCACACCGGCGTGGCGGGCCACGTTGTTGAGCGCCTCCTGCGCGACGCGAAACAGGCACAGCGCCGCATCCTTCCCGATGACGGCGGGCAGCGGTTCGAGGTCCGCCGAGAGGTCGAGCCGGCCCTGGCGACCCCGCCGTTCGCATTCCGTGCGAAGCGCTTCGACCAGGCCGAGCTCCTCCAGGACCGACGGGTGCAGCTGGTATGCCAGGGAGTGGATGTCCCCGCTGAGTCGCACGAGGCCCGCGCGAACCTCCTGCATCGCCTCTGCCTGCGCCTCGTCGGCAGCCGCGAGCTCGGCGCGGCCGACGTCGATCGCCAGTACGGCGAGCCGCTGACTCACGTCGTCGTGCAACTCGCGGGCGAGCAGCCCCCGCTCCGCCTCATGGGCTCCGATCAAGCGCCGGCTCAGGTCATGCAGCTCGCCCTCGGCGCGCTTGCGCTCGGTGACGTCACGGAGGACGCCGTAGGTGCGCACCGCACGTCCGGTCGCGTCGCGCGCGGCTGCGCCCGCCAGGTGCTGGATCCACGTCTCCCCGCGGCTGGGGTGCAGGTAGCGATACTCGAGAGAGAACCGGTCCAGCTCTCCTTCGTGCAACTGCCGGCGCAGCTCCAGCACTCGGGGGCGGTCGTCGGGATGCAGACGCTCCATCCAGAGCTCCAGGGCCTGGAGCTCCTTCTCCCGGTCGGGGCGGACGCCGCAGAGGTCGCGAAACCGGTCGTCGATGTAGGTGGCGCCTGCGCCGAAGTCCACCTCGTAGAAGGCGAGGCCGGCAAGCTCGACGCCCGCCTCCAGGCGAGCCTCGCTCGCGCGTAGCGCCTCTTGGGCGCGCTTACGCCCTGTGATGTCGATGGAGACGCCCATCAGGCGCTCCGGCTCGCCGGTCGACGTGAATCGGGGCCGACCACGGGACGAGATCCACCGCTCACGGCCCTCGCCCGGCAGGATCCTGTACTCCACCATGACAGGTTCGGTCGCTCGCTGGGCTCGCTCCATGGCCTCCCCAACGAGATCCCAGTCGTCCGGATGGACGGAGGCCGCGAAGCGCTCCATGGTGATGACCTCGTTCGGCGAGAACCCGAAGATGGCGCGAGTCCTGTCTGTGACCCAGAAGACCTGCGTGCGATACTCCAGAATCCAGAGTCCCGCCTCGGCGGAGTCCGCCGCCAGGGTCAGCCGCTCTTCGCTCTCTCGCAAGGCTGCGTCGGCGCGCTCGCGGGCCAGCGCATTGGTGAACACCTGGGCGACCAGTTGCAGTCGCTTCACCAGCGCATCCGGCCAGTCGCGCTGCGTCCGAGTGGTGTTGCACCCCAGGGCGCCAACGGGCGCCGCGCCCCCCACGGAGAGCGGGACGATCAGAGTCGACTTGACGCCGATCTGGCGGCCGCTTTCCCGGTCGACGGCGGCCTCCGCCGGGAACTCCTCCAGCGAGGAGAAGGCGACCACGCGGCCGGCCATGACCTGCTGTCGCAGCCAGGGGAACTGCTCCTGGTGCAGAGGTGCTGGAGACGGCAGACCTTCCAGAGCCGGGTAGCCGTGAGTGGGCGCGATGACACCGGGGGTGGCTGCCGACCACTGCCAGAGCACGGCGAGATCGATGCCGAGAAGCTCGCAGACACGGTGCAGCGCGTCTTCGATCTCGCCGTCCACCTCGCCGGGACGCAGGTTGATGAACCTGGATGAGAGGTCGGAGATCAGCGTCTCGAACTCGAGACTGTTCCGGTCGTTCTCCGCAGTGCGCGGTGTCTCATCACCAGTGGCCACACAGCGACCGTACACCATTCGAGTTCCGAACGTACTCGGTGGTCTCCAGAAGACCTCGTAATTCCCCACAACGTGCCCCGTAGATTCCCGAGGTCACAGCCGCCCGGATCCCGACTAGTCTCCACTCGACTCCCAATGACAGGCAGCGCGGCGCGCATGGTCGTGCAAGAGGACACCCCCCATGCCCGAGAAGCATCTCAGTTGCGTTCTGCTGGCGGACCGCCACCACGGTCTCACGGAAGGCGTGCGCGGGTTGCTCGAGACGGAGTTCGGAACGGTGGTCATGGTCGCCGACGAGGCGTCGCTGCTCGAGGGCGCGAGCCGACTTCGGCCCGACGTTGCCGTCGTGGATCTGTCCCTCGCGCAGGACGGCGGTCTGGGCTGGCTAGGAGCGGTCCATCAGTGCTGCCCCGAGCTCAAGGTGGTCGTTCTCAGCGTCCATGACGAGCAGACCGTGCGCGACGCGGCGATGGAGGCCGGCGCCGACGCCTTCGTGCTCAAGCGCGCGATCGTGACCGACCTGCTGCCCGCCGTCACTCGCGTTCGCGGGGGCCGAGGGGACGCTGCGACCTCCACGGCCGAGACCGGAGAAGGAGAGACCGAATGCTGAACCCGCGCCGCGCGAATGGATCAAGTGCTGCCAAGCCCCGTTTCACCGAGTTCGAGATTGCCGTCGCCCCGACGGCCGAGCTGGGAGAGGGGCCGCGCTGGGACGCCGCGACCCAGACCCTGCTCTGGGTGGACATCCCGGCGAGGCGCGTGCATCGCTACGACCCCGCGAGAGGAACGAACACGACGCAGCAGACTGCCGACGTCGTCAGTCTCGCGTTGCCGCGTCAACGGGGCGGCGTCGTCATCGGGCTGCCCGACGGCCTTCACCTCCTCGACCGGGAGGGATCCCCCCTCGTGGCGGCCATCGAACCCGAGCAGACCGGGACCCGCACGAACGACGGCGCCTGCGACGCGGCCGGGAGGCTGTGGGTGGGCACGATGGCCCTCGACGAGCGCTCGCCCGTGGCGGGGCTCTACCGCGTCGACGCCTATCTGGGAGTGACGACGGTCCTCACCGGGACCACGATCTCGAACGGTCTCGGGTGGAGCCCGTCGGGAACGAGCTTCTACTTCGTCGACAGCCCGACCTGTCGTATCGACGTCTTCGACTGCGACGCGGCGAGCGGCGCCCTCGAGAACCGGCGGCCTTTGGCCGCCGTCGAGGTCGAGGGCGCCGTCCCCGACGGCCTGACGGTCGACGCCGAGGGCGGCGTGTGGGTCGCTCTGCACGGCGGCTGGGGCTTGCGACGCTACTCTTCCGACGGAGAGCTCCTGGCCGAGGTGAGTCTGCCCATCGCCAGGATCACGAGCTGCTGCTTCGGCGGGCCAGGCCTGCGTGACCTGTACGTGACGACCCGGCGAGAAGGACTGAGCGAGGCCGAGGCGGCCCGGCAACCGCTGGCCGGCGCCCTGCTGCGGCTCGACGTGGGCGTGGTCGGCCTGCCGACCCACGCCTTTGCGGGGTAGGCTGCGGGGCGATCAAGCTTCCGCGACGATCATGACGAGGCAACGATCAGAAGGTGGGACGACCATGAGACTTGAGGGCAAAGCAGCGCTCGTTACGGGCAGCTCCAGTGGCATCGGCGAGGCCATCGCCTTGCGCTTCGCGCGCGAGGGCGCCGACGTTGCCGTGCACTACCACAGCGAGGAGGACAGCGCCCGTGAGGTGGTCGCGCAGATCGAGAAGCTGGGCAGGAAGTCGGTGGCGCTGGGCGCCAACGTCGGCGTGGCCGCGGAGGCCGAGGGCCTGGTGCGCGACGCGCACGCCGCTCTCGGCCGCCTCGACATCCTCGTGAACAACGCCGGCGTGGAGATCCGCGAGCCGTTCGTCGAGGTCAGCGAAAAGCACTACGACCTGGTCCTCGGGGTCAACCTCAAGGGTGCGTTCTTCGCCGCCCAGGCCGCCGCAAAGCTCATGATCGCCGCCGGCAACGGGGGCCGCATCGTCAACATGTCCTCGATCCACGAGGACGTCGCCTTCCTCGACTACACGACCTACGCGGCCTCCAAGGGAGGCATGCGGATGTTCACGCGCACAGTGTGTCAGGAGCTGGCGCCGCACGGCATCACGGTCAACGATATCGCCCCGGGCGCGATCGCCACGCCCATCAACAAGCGCACCCTTGGCGACGGCGAACTGCTGCACGCGCTGCAGGATGTGATCCCCGCCGGCCGCCTCGGCGAGCCCGACGAAGTCGCGTCGGTGGCCGTCTTCCTCGCCTCCGACGAGGCGGCCTACGTCACCGGCAGCACCTACTATGTCGACGGCGGCATGTCCCGCTGGAACAAGGGACTCTAGAAGGAGATGGGAACCATGGCAGAACTGGACGTGGGTCTGCTCGAGGCTCTGGAGGAGCGCTCTCGCGAGCATCCTGTGCCGGCCGTCGACGGCGTCGTGCTCTT
>Ga0194044_10001494_pt1 | contig 11888 bp, 9 predicted proteins | sample JunL4417m_MetaG_FD_155460 | JGI IMG/M metagenome (GOLD analysis project Ga0194044, IMG submission 155460) | Anoxic zone freshwater microbial communities from boreal shield lake in IISD Experimental Lakes Area, Ontario, Canada - Jun2016-L442-17m | ecosystem: Environmental > Aquatic > Freshwater >...
GCTTCTCTGATTGCGCCTACTCTACCGTCCATCATGTCGCTTGGGGCCACCATGTCGGCTCCAGCCCTGGCGTGTGAAACCGACACTTTCGCCAGTATGTCCAACGTAGGATCATTATCGACAGTCTCGTCCGATATGACTCCACAATGCCCATGGTCAGTGTATTCGCACAAGCAGACATCAGTCACTATAGTCAGGGCTGGACAAATATCCTTAAGCCTCTTGATCGCTTGCTGGGTCACTCCGTCGTTTGAGAAAGCCTGTGACCCAATCGCGTCTTTTTTGGATGGCACACCAAAAAGAATGACAGCGGAGACTCCTGAGTCGATAACCTGCCCAATCTCTTGAGCAAGGATTTCGGGAGAATACTGAAAGTGCCCCGGCAATGAAGCCAGAGGGACCTTGATCCCCTTCCCTTCAATAACAAACAGCGGCAAAATAAAATCCGACACATCTAAAGAAGTTTCTCGAACCATTCTTCGGAAAGCCTCAGATTTTCTCAAGCGCCTGGGTCTATATTCGGGGAATCTCATTTCATCTCCAGTATGTTGAATATCGTTAAAAGAACCTATAGTCTCACTAGAAAAGTGTGTCAACGTGGGGTAACCATAATTTCTTGTCCCCGAGCATTTAGGTACTCATCAGGAAAGAAGGTGAGACTTGAACTGTTGTGACATTGGCTCCGGATATAAAAAGATTTGGAATACATCGTCCTCAGTCATTCAAAGTATTAGTGACAGGGCCATTTTTGTTTTTGCTCACCCCGACGATGACGTATTCATCTCCGGCATGATGAAAAAACACCTTGTTTCGGGGCTAGGAATTCGGGCTGTGTGGCTCACCAGTGGAGGATATCTTGGTGGGCGGCGACGGAGAGAGCAAGAACTAACCCTAGCCACCTCGGAGTTGGGATTATCTTCAAAAGATTACAATTTACTTAGATTCCCTGACCTTGGACTCACGGCTGCCATGAATGAGGCCGCTTCGGAGCTTTCTGAAATCTTTCGCGAATTCAAGCCTAACACAATCTTTGTAACCGCCTTCGAAGGCGGGCACCCGGATCATGACGCCGCTAATTTTATTGTATATGAAGCCCGGTTTCGGGCACAATTAGATTGTGGCGTTTTCGAGTTTCCGCTTTATAACGGGGCTGGATCTTTTTTGACATGGCGATGGCGCATCAACTCGTTTCCACCAGGTGGACCAGAGACAATTTTCCAGCCGCTAGAAGATATTGAAATCAATTGTAAATACAATGCAATGAAGATTTACTCGAGCCAGTGGATGTATATGGTTCCAGCCCGTCTAACCAGATCCAAGGATGTCTTAAAAAGTCGCGGTGAACCATACCGTCCATGTCCAGCCGTCAGAGACCACAGCATCCCTCCCCACAGAGGGAAACTCAACTACGAGCGGTGGTTCAACTCCTTCATGCGGATAAAATTCACCGATTTTGCTAGAGCAGTGGGGAGGGTTCGTACATTCTTTTAAACGATTGAATGTCGGGAGATGAAATCCTTACTGACTTAATCGTTTTCGTCGTTGTCACAGGTGCAGTTTCCCAACATCCAACGCTGCATTGATCCCATTGATCTAAAATAAAAGGCTTGGTCATAACCTCTCTTGCCACATTTGCTGACAGCCTCGTCCTCCGATCTGGCGTGAAAATATTCCCCACACTTGTAACAGTTGCGTTCCGGCACAAACTTCCTGCATTTTGCGTACACCGTGCCGCCAATTTGAGCCGGAACAGCGGGAACAAACGAAAAACCGAGGACAAAAATCATAAGAGTCCTAAATAACGTTTTCATTTTGCCTCTCCCCTAAATTTTTTAAAATGACTGTTCTGTGCTATTATGTGCAAAATTGTTTTTTGTCAAACATATTTGATAAAATGCAAGACGACGAGGATTTTTATCTCTCAAGCCTTGGTTAAATTGGAGCGTTGAACCCAAGATGAATCACTCCAGAGTCGAATCTTATCCCATAACCAGATTTCTAATGGGAAATGAGGCCATAGCCAGAGGGGTTATCGAAGCCGGATGTTCGGTTGCCACTGCCTATCCAGGAACGCCTTCTTCGGAGGTCATGGAATCTCTGAGTCGATGGAAAACAGAACTGGCTCACAAAATTTACCTTGAATGGTCTATCAATGAAAAGGTCGCTTTCGAAGTCGCTTATGGCGCTTCACTTTCAGGAAAGCGCGCAGCGGTTGTTATGAAGATGGTGGGACTAAATGTGGCTTCGGACCCTTTTCTGAGCGCGGCGTATCTCGGGGTGAGAGGCGGACTCGTGGTCATAGTCGCTGACGACCCGGGACCTCACTCCAGCCAAACAGAGCAGGATAGTCGGTTTTTCGCATGGTTTGCGAAAGTTCCGGTCTACGATCCGGGTTCGCCCGCTGAAGCTCTGACCATGACCCTCAAGGCTTTCGAACTATCAGAAAAATATCACCTTCCAGTAATGTTGAGACCGTGCCTTCGAGTTTGTCACGCCAGACAGAATGTCACATTTTCCCTCCCCACCGAACCAGTAGACGTCGGCGCATTTGAGAAAAACTGGACGGGGTGGGCGGCCACACCAAAATTTAGACTTGTCCTGCACGGAGAGCTGAATCAAAAAATTGAACATGTCAGCTTAATGGAACCAGACGCCGTGCCTCATCTCGTCGCGGGAACATTGAAATCGCGGTTGGCCATAATAACCTCAGGTTCAGTCTCATCCCATGTGATAGATATCGTGACATCGAATCCGGAGATGTCTGACCTGTCGGTTTTTAAGGTTAGTCTCCCTTACCCGCTCAACCGGAACAATGTTCAGGAGATCGTTAATTGTAATGATCGTACCCTTATTGTTGAAGAAACGTACCCCGTCATTGAACTTCAGTTGTCTGACAGGACCAATGTAATTGGCCGCCTGTCGGGTCATGTGCCTCAGGAGGGTGAACTAGTCCCTGAGATTGTGGACAGAATCATACGGCAATTTATAGGAGCCAAGAGCTCTTCTGAATTAGAACCTAAGTTAAAAGCCAGGAGACCTTCTCTTTGCGCTGGATGCCCCCATAGGCCCACTTTCTTCATGATTAAGAGATTGTTTGATGAAGCCGTATATACTGGAGATATCGGCTGTTACACACTGGGCGTAAATCTTTCAGCGGTTGACACATGCCTTTGCATGGGGGCCTCAATAGGTATGGCCTGTGGTTTTGCAAAGGCAAATGGAGAGACCGATAAGAGAAGCCGAATTGTGGCCACAATCGGGGATTCGACATTCTTCCACGCTGGAGTTCCCGCACTTATAAATGCGGTTCATACGGGCGCCAACTTTGTGCTCGTGCTACTTGACAACAATATTACCGCTATGACTGGAGGACAACCGACACCTGCCACGGGTTTTACAGCAGACGGGTCGGTAGCCGTCCCTGTAAATCTCGAAAGATTGGTCAGTGGTTGCGGGGTGGATTTCCTGGAAGTCGTAGATCCTTATGATTATGATTCGCTCGAGGACGCTCTTACGAGGGCAAGGACCTACTCTGTAGATCAAGGAGCGGGCGTCTCAGTGGTCATTGCTCGTCGACCCTGTATCCGGACTGTTAAGCTGGATCCCCAAGCGCTTAAATTCGAGGTTGGCGCCAATTGTGACAGGTGTATGACATGCGTCAGGGATCTCGAATGCCCAGCGATAAGTTTTGTGAAAAAGGATAAGATCGTCAAAATTGACGTCGAACAGTGTACCGGATGTGGTTTCTGCGTAAAGGTTTGCCCTGAACAAGCCATTTCCGCCCGGAGGGCCTGACGGTGGTTCAACTGATTCTTTGTGGCAGAGGTGGTCAAGGAATCGTTTTCCTGACCAGATTATTGGGCGAGATCGCCACCCAAAAGGGGTTGGATGTGATTTCATCAGAAACCCATGGTATGGCCGTCCGAGGTGGCTCAATAAACAGTCATCTCAAAATCGGACCTTTTAGCTCTCCTCTAGTGCGAACTGGACATGCAGACTACCTGCTATCCATGGATGAGTCTGAAACCTCCAACAATGAGCATTTTCTGAGAAATGGCGGCGTAGTGTTCGAGAATTCCCTTTTGCCTTCTGAACACGATGTGTTCAGGGTAGACGCTGGGGGTTTGGCGCGGTCGATTGGACGAATTCAACTTGAAAACGTTGTATTGTTGGGATTCGCCGCATCCTTGGCTGATTTAGGGGTTTCCTTCGATGATATCGAAGATAAGCTGGCCATTGAGAAGCGCGAAACGGTCCGCAGAAATAACCTCATGGCGTTAAAAGCCGGATCAAAGGTGGCGACTGAATTGAAAGCCCTGATAAACTGACCAGTTATCTGCTTATTAGGATATCGCTTTTGCTGATTGGCGTTGTGGTGGATTTTCCGAACTGGCTTCAAACAGTATTCCGTGATATAATTTCAGGGTGATATAATCCCGGAGGCCGATTGTGAACATAGAAGAAGTCCTGATGGGATTGGCGGATAGAATTCTCGACATAGACGAAGCTTCGATGGCGTCGCTACAGGAGAGATATCTAAAGAAAGTGGCGGATTTCTCGGCATCCAGAGATTGGGAAAGAGCGATAATAGTTTATTTTATGATAAGCTCAGTTCGGGTAAAGAACAAGATTTTCAATGATCGCATCAAAGGGAACGGCCCTAAAGATCCTATCAAGCCTTCCAAAAATCTTTTCAAAGTCATAAAATAGCATGACTATTAATTCTTAGTCTCAATAAATACTATCATGTATTCAACATCATACGTATTTGTCGGGTTAAGGAACTTTTTTTTGATTTGATTTTCTAATTAAAATAAGTATAATAAGAGTGTCAAGGTTTTGGGTGTTTTATGCAGGGGATTGCGGATTTAAGGGCAATGAAACCAGATTTCATTTCATTGTCGATGAGATTTCAGTCGCCTGTTCTGAAAGGAGAAGCGTCATGCGGAAAAATATAAGGGTTCTAATAAGCGGCGCCTTTGTGTTAGCCCTGTTGTCGGCCCCGTGTTTGTCTCCATGGGTCGAAGCGCAAGGTCAAGATTACAACTCGTCTTCGTTGATGCAATCCGGGGCGGAAGGACAGAACAGCCAAATGCCGCAGGCGTATTATCCGTACTGGAACAATTATCTGGATAATCTCCAAAGAGAGGGAGGATATTACTCTGTAACCGGCAACTATGGAAATTCTAATCCCGTTACAAGCTATTATCCGGCAAATCCATCCAGCGACGCCATGTCTCCTCAGGTGACCAGTCAATCTGGTATGTATTATAATCCTCAGGATTATTATGGGGCCTCCCAGCAGCAGGGTTATCAACAACCCAATCAGGCGGCGTCCTATCAGTCGAATCAGAATCCAGTCCAGTATGCCCAGCCGCAACCGGCTCAGACAAAAAGAACTTCGAAGCGACAAAAGCAGACCGCTGTTACCCAGCAAGTTCAGCAACCCGCCTATGCTTCGCAACAGCCGCCGGCTTATTATCCCCAGCAACAGGGATATGGTCAGCAGGCTTACGGTCAACAACAGGGTTATTCTCAATATCCCCAACCAGCGGCGGAGACACAGGACACAGCGCCGGCGTACAGCGCCGACCCTTCAGTTCAGGCCGCTCAGCAAAAAGCTTACGATAGAGCGATCGCCAGGCAGAGAGCCGCTGAACTAGCCGCTCAACAGGCGGCTGCCTCTCAGGAACTTCAACAGACGCAGCAAATGTACATGGCGGCGCAACAAAAACTGAGGGAACAGGAACAAAAACAGAAAGAATTGCAGAATGAGTATCATAAGAAGTCTGTCTCAGAAGCGTATGAGAATTTGCGAGAATCCCAGAGGAGATACTACGACCTGATGGGTGTGGCGGCCGAGAACGCAAGACAGAGTCAGGTTAGCCAACAGGCCGCCTTGGCGCCTCAGCCACCCATGCCTCAGGCACAGCAGTATCAGCCGCAATTAGCGGCGCCTAGTCAACCATCCTATCCCCAAGGCGTTCCAGCCGCAAATTACGCTAATCCCGGCGTTCAGCCAGGTTATCCCGCGTCTCCGGGGCTAAACACGGGAGCGAGCCAAATGGCGCCATCCGCATATCCTCCAGGCCAATCGACACCTATTCAGATTCAGCCTCAGCAGCAGGCCCAGCAGGAAAGCTCCGGGGGGCTATGGTCAACTCTCAAGGAGATCTTCTCCCCTCCCACAACGGGACCGGTTGCGAATCAACGAAGCATGTGGGAAAATAAAAACGGTAGAGGCATAGCCGAATAGAGACCCAATCTGAGTGTTCCTGCGTCCAATACAAAAAAACGGTGGTTGTGTTTGCACGACCACCGTTTTCTTTTGTGACATGAGTAAATAACTAGGAGATTTTATGACCTGTAGGTTTGTTGAATGATATCATTCAAGTATTTCTCCGGATTATGAACGGCCTCTTTAGGGATAAGAAACTCGTTGGATTCCGCTCGTTCCATGACCAGTTTGAGACCGTGGTGGTAATTTTGGAAAATATTGCGGCAAACTATGAGCGGTTCTTCGGATCCACTTAGTGACAATCGGGCTAATTCAAGCATCGCCTCTTCGAGAAACCTGATTTTCAAACCGTAAGTCCTGTAAAATTCATCTTCGAACCCCTTGATTTCCTGTTCCACCTTCAGGTATCTCTTGTACATCGTATCAGGCGAAACACCTTTACCCGCCGCTGCTTCAACTATAACTTCAAGCGCTTGGCCTTCAAGGGCTTTGCCAAAAAGCTGTTCGAATTCCGAACGCCTAGTTCTTAATTCCTCCATAGTCTCATTTCTTTCGCAGGCATCGACATCATCGAATATTTCACACCGGGATGGATGAAATTCGTCCTTGAGAATGTCTTCAAGAAATGATCTCGGGTCCTCTGCAAGGTCCCGAGTCACAGTAAATCGTTTCAATTCCGTTGATGGAAGAACCCTTTCAAAACCAACCAGTATTTTTTCCATTACGCTTATAAGCGCCCTCGCTCCTGTCTTTTCTTCGTGAGCCTTCCCGGCCATGATTCTTAAGGCTTCATCGGAAAACCTTATGTCTATGCCATAGGCCTTAAAATCCTGTTTTTTTGCAGTGATCACTGAAGAATAACGGTTCTTAAGAATTTTGTAGAGATCATCTTCTGATAAATCTTCTAATACCGCTGTAACCGGTAATCTACCTATGAATTCAGACTCAAAACCAAATTGGATAAGGTCTTCGGCCTTTATCCGCAGAAACAAATCATTCCTGTCATCCTTCTCTTTGAGTGAAGCCCCAAACCCTAAACCCTTCTGAGACAAGCGCCTTCCGACTATTTCGTCCAATCCGTTGAATGCTCCAGACACTATGAACAATATGTCTCGAGTATTGATTGTCCTTTTCAGTCTCTTTCCGGTCTTCTGAAAATGTGCGGCGGCTTCCATCATTGAAACAGGATCATGCGCTACCTTCAGGTCGACTTCGGTTTCCTCCATAGGTTTAAGCAGGTTTCTCTGAACACCGGATCTTGAAACATCCAGACCGATAAGGTTACCGGATGAGGCTATCTTGTCGATCTCATCGATGTATATTATGCCGTATTTCGCTCTTTCTATGTCACCATCGGCTTCCTGCACAAGGTCCCTCACCAAGTCTTCGACATCTCCGCCAACATAGCCGGTTTCACTGAATTTTGTAGCGTCGCCTTTCACAAAGGGGACTCCAATCTTTCGCGCTATAAGTTTAATAAGATATGTTTTACCTACACCTGTAGGACCGATAAGAATGATGTTGTTCTTGATCCTACCAATTCCTTCTCTTTCATAAGTATCCCCGTGTTCCTGGAAATAACGAATGCGGTTGAAGTGTGTGCAGATTTTCGTTGCCAGGATTTCTTTCGCGCTATCCTGACGAATCACGAACCTATCGAGATACTCATGAAGTTCCGCCGGCTTCATATCAAACCGGACACTCGCAGGTTTTGGTTCTTGGGGAATGTCCATTCCTTGCCCAGATTCCTCAACGCCTGGCCAAGGCCCTAGCTGCGTACCCATTATCCGTATTCGATTGCCATACTTATTTGCCAGAAAATCATTTATCTCTTTTTCTATTTCTTTGGGATCAGGGAAATTTGTGCCCTGCAAGTCGTCTTTTGTTTCCATCGTCGTAAGCCTTTCGGAATTACTTCTAGCGATCATGATTTGATCGTTGTTTCTATCAATATGCGCAGCTATGCGTTGATAGTCAATCTTAATAGGACTCTAACTGTAAATCCAGCCAATATCTCGACTTGTCCCGTCAAGATATAGGCGCATTGTGAAAACTTTAATATTCTTTTAATTTGAATCTTGTTGACTAGTGAGAATCTTCAGAAAAGCTTTTGGGAGCTGTCTACAACTTCGAAACAAATCTACTGGAAACAGCCTTAAGAAATAGCGGCTGACGCTTAAGCGGCGGAGCCAATTTCCTAGGGCTGTCTCGAGACCAGACCAAACACCTTGTCACGGTATTTGGTCTTTACAGAAGGGATTTCAAGTGAGATTAGGCTGGTACTGTTGATTGTGTCCCTTCTTTGAAAGACCGTTTCAATTCATAGCAATAAATTTCGTTTGAAGAAGCCCGGCTTCAGACTCCTTACCCATTTCTCGGTAGATTTCTGTAAGGGAATTTACAGTATCCGCAAAAAGGGGTTTCCCAACAAAAGAAACAGTTTCGAATTGAGTAATAGCCTTCTTGTAACAATTTGAAGCCATTTGCAGGTTGCCCTTGCCTCGGAACACATCTCCTACTCCCTTTAATGCCAGTCCAAGAGAGACAGGCGAACCATCCTGGGTTTCAAAAACAGCTAAAGCCTCTTTGTAAAACTTGAGGGCACGCTCGGGTTTGCCCAATTTAGCGTAAGTGTCTCCCATAACTAGGAATGTCTGACCCAGCTTTTCCATAGGGACCTTTTCTTGAGACTGATAAACTTTTTGAGATTTCCGCAAACAATTGATCGCGTTGACGTAATCTCCCTTAGATCGGCTTATTAATGCAAGATTTTCGAGGGCTTCGGCCATGTCGAGTTTTAGGGCAGGTTTATACTTGGAAAAACAACAGAATCTGGAGATCGCACACTGGTAAAGATTTTCGGCTTCAGAGAATTTGCCCTCTGACGCAAGAAAATGCGCCAGACCTACCATTGGTGGGGCTGCGGTAATACAATCTGAGCGGGGCCCGTTTTGGCACATAGCCAGAGCTTCCCTGTAACAAGCCTCCCCAGCCTTTGAATTCCCGGAGATTATGGTAAGTTCAGCCAGGCGGGTCAGCAAACTAATCGTTTTCGGATTTTCCGGCCCCTTAAGGCGCTTGTTAAGATCGTAGGCCAGTGATTGAAAGCGTACCGCTTGCGGGATTTTCCCCATCGCTTGAGCCAACTGGGATAGTAACTCCAACGACTTGACTGAATTCACAGTTTCGGCGCCATGTCTGTTCAGGGACTCGTTCAGACTCTGCCTGGCCAAGCTCAAAGCCTCGCAAAACCGGCCATCCACCATCAGAGTTTCCGCTTTAGAATAATCGGATTCCCATTCCCTATACGAAGCCGTAACATTGCCAACGGTTAGGGATAATATTAGTATAATTCCTAGACAGGTCGTTAATATTTTCATGTCAAGCCTCCTCACATGGTCACCTCAAAAGGTACCAAGAATACTGTTCATGGTTTCAGAAATCAGCTTTGTCCGGTAATCTCTATGACTTGCAGGCAGCGATCGACCGTCAGCTTCAACGAGCCGTCATAAGCGTCTTGCTAATATTCCTGCAGGAATTTTTTTGGTTTGGTCACCCCTCTAAATTGAGATGACCAATCCACGCAAGGAGTTGAAGTCCCGGTTGTGCGGGACTCGTTTGAGCTAGTTGAAGCAATTTCCGGGCCAATGAGTTATTGTTAAAAGAGACACTAAGAACCGAGTCTCTTTTTAGGTAGTTATCGTAACTAGGAGTTGGCTGAATCTGACACACTAGGCGAGCAATATTCATCGGACAAAATGGCGTTTTTTGATCCTTCCGAATAATGTCTAATGATGAAGGATAGTTGTCAGTTTATTAGAACTGGGTGCTTTTCACCCATATTTGAGCGATTGCGCTCAAGAAGTTGTTCCCCTATGCAACATGCACATGACTTCGTCGCATGAGCCGTTTGAACCGGCGCGGAATCTACAGCCCCCTCCGCACAAATCACGAGACTCACACGAACGGCAATCCGTTTCTGATATCCTAATATGCGGCATCCCAAGCCAGGCTTTACATAGCCCCTCTCGCACAGAGCCCAAACTTATTTCCGGAAACAGGCCGCATTTGCAAACATCTCCGCATGGCAGCACAGCCGCAAGATGGCGACCACAGGTCCAGCCGGCGGAACTTCCATGATAAGATCCCCCGAAAGAGTATTTCATCCTTTCAGCAGCTTCCTCGATCCCCACCTGTAACTCCGGATGCCCTTCCCAGCGTCCCCTTACGCACGGGTAGTCAATATTCCATTCCCGGGCTCCAACAGACTCAATCAACTCTTTCATGGCATCCCATTCATCAAGGTTATGCCTGTGGACCATTGTTGCCACGGATAGATCCATACCGGAGTCCCTAACAAATTCCATCGCTTTAACCACTTTCCGAAATGAGCCCTTTCCCCGAATAACTTCATGGCCGAATTCCATACCATCCAGACTGATCTGAACTTCGTGGAAATTTAAATCGTTTACTTTCTGCCGGTCAAGAGTCGAGCCGTTCGTCAACAAAACCGCACGAACCGGATATCGGGGCAACGCCTCATTCAATTCATTGAAATATCGATAAAGAGTTGGCTCACCCCCACTAACCATAATCCGCAGGCCCTGCATTCCGGAAAATTCAGAAAGTAAAGGGGATATTAAATCTGGTGGGAAATCTTCGGCGCCCGTGTCTCCAAGATAACAGTGAGCGCAGGACAAGTTGCATCTGTATGTCACAAGCCATTCAATATATCTTAAAGATGGCTCCGGTGATTTCTGAACTTCTACAATTCTTTTAAACGGCTCCCTAGCGACTTCCAGCAAATCTTCACACATACAAAATTCAAGAAACTCATGATCAGGATGAAGCTCCGCCACGGTCTTAGTTCCATCGCAGTCAGTTAAGAAACTTAAAGCGTCGCTGTTGATTTCGTAAAGCTCATCTGTTGAGATCTTGTACAAATAATCCTCTTCCAACATTTTGATCCAAGTATCGGAGGCAAAAGACACGAATGCCCCATCCCCCAAATCTTTCCTATCAGCGATTCTTATGTCCTGCTCAGAAATACTGCCGTGTTTCATGGCGTTGGAAAGGAAAACAAGCCCCCCGCAAGGGACACAATTCTCTGGTGGTTTTTCAGAAGTGAAATCGCAGTCCTGAATATAAAATGGGCAACTTTTACAAATGTATTTTCTAAAAAATTGTTTGCGGAAACCTGAGTCAAAGGCCCCAGCGTCTGAATCAATTGAAAACTGGGGCCTGGAATTCTCGAGGATACGAACAATATTGTATCCCCGGCAACGCTCAGGTTCTTTTCGATGGGGTTTATAATAATGACATGTTTGCCGGCAAAGCCAGTCCTCTGAGTTTTCCATAACATTCATAATAGCATCAGAGGATCATAAAAAATCCTCTTTTACAGGAAATCAGCAGGAACTTTTGCACTTGCAAAGGCCTTTGGTCACTTTTTCAACTTTTCTAATCTTCATGGCTTCCTCCTACCGTTTTTTACATCTATAAATAAAATAGATTCGGCAGGATTTAGAGTCAATAGAATTTCATTCTAACTTATCAAAATAATTACCATAATTACACATATATTTAAATGGTGCCATGTAGCTTATACATATCATCCCGTCATAACATTTTGTATTACGTTGTATTGTCG